>Ga0307507_10009963_pt1 | contig 12465 bp, 15 predicted proteins | sample 7_EM_MG_FD_207223 | JGI IMG/M metagenome (GOLD analysis project Ga0307507, IMG submission 207223) | Populus trichocarpa ectomycorrhiza microbial communities from riparian zone in the Pacific Northwest, United States - 7_EM | ecosystem: Host-associated > Plants > Roots > Unclassified | place... | reverse complement strand
CCAGTATATTACAGGCCCTGGGCCCACTCCAGGGACTACGGAGTGTGCATATATATACAGGAATGCACAGATATTCATGTATTCTATATTATGATATAAATACTGTTTTGCCTACAGACCAGTACCAGGAAACGCAGAAGGGAACCAAGAAAACCAGAAATGCGCAGACATTTCCATGAGCCATGTCGTTTTCTTATGCAAAACGAGCAGATCCTCGCAGAAAAAAATCCGCAAAAGACTCAAATTCCCATTTGGTTCGCGACTTTCCGCATAGCCGAAGATCACCGATATCTCCACATATTTTACAGATATATGCAGCTGATGACAGAGTCAATTTTCACTGGGCGTCATCCATCAATGGCAACTTGGACTCGCTGGATGAGGATCTCCTTCATGACAACTTTGGTGAGCGCGATGATAGCTCAGTCTACAGCAGTGAAGAAGAAACTCTTGGGGCTACAACCACTGACCAGCCTGACAACGAAATGCAAACCAAGGATGTCGAAGTCATCTGGAAATGTCTGGTAAGTCTCCGAAGTTTTGCCAGTTCTATATATCTCATTTCCATCTGCAGAACCTGATCGTTCTGGATAAAGCCAAGTCACTTTTTGCGGACCTTCAGTTCCAGGCTCTAGGTCCTATACACTTTGAAGGTTGATGCCGGCAGGTTCCATCAATACCAGGGCGAAAGACTACATTTCAGTTTGAGCCACAAGACATTGCGCGCTTTCAGTTGCCAACTGCTCGACTGAACAACATCTGTATCAATAGCACCGCCGCCCTTCTCCAGTACATCTGGAATAATACCGCCAGCATCCATGAGGGGAACAGTGCACATTGTGCGATCTTTTCGACATTTGATCTGTACATGATCCAGTATAACCTGTCTCGGTCAGAAACCTGGCATCACATACGGGATCTCGAATACTGGAAAAAAGATGTCTGGATCCTGCCCATCCATCAGAAGCACCCTGCTGAGCATTGGGTCCTTTGCATCATTCTCATCAACTCACATGAACTCCTTCTGTTTGACAGTTTTGCCTCAAGATCTAGTTGGGACAAGGATGTCAAAGTGAGTTATATTTACCTCTTCTCACGAACAAAATGGTTCAAACTATAAATTACAGGATATAATGACCTTCATCAGAATGCTTGTGTTGTGCTCAAATACCGAAGGACATCCTCTCCACATCATCACGGAGGAGGGGTGGAAAGCCTGTCCTCTGCTAACCCACGCAGTTCAGTCCAATTCCTACGATTGCGGATTGTGGATTCTTGCCGCTATTGCCGCAGCTCTCCATGGTAAGCATATGACTTTAGTTGAAGGGGATATGAGGGCCTTTCGCCAAGAGCTACTTCGGAATATTTTGTATCTTACACGTCATGTTTAATGTCTTCCAGAAACCAATCCAATGTCATATATTTCTTGTACATGAACTAGCTGGTACAACTGTAAAGTTCGGTTGATAAGGTTTAGTGGGTTGATATCCAGTCAAACCTTCTTCCAAGTCACTCTGTCTTCACCCCTCAATGTGCAACATGCCCAAGCAGATGAAGTGCAAAGCACAACAACCTAAGGCTCACAGCAGCAAGAGGCGGCCAAAGGGAAGTCCAGTAAATTTACAGCCTCTGTCAACATTTAGACATGCTGATTGATCGATCTTGCCTCAGGTCTCAGACCCTGGCGCCAAGATTTCTCAGCAAATCAAAAAACAACAGAACATCGTGCTGAAAGCCCTCGTTCCCAGCTTCCGCACTGCCTACAATGACTGCAAAACCAATGTGTATTACAAAAGGGCCTTTTCTCTGTGGTCGTTGGTTTTCCCCGAAATGGAGGAGGAAATTCAAGTTCTGAATGAGTTCCTTGATGACCCTAGCTACGGCGAATACATTGTGAATAGACGTCACAAGGTTTGTCTTCAAACTCACTAACTCTGCCGTCACTGATAGATCATTTCCAGTTCTTGCAGGCAAAGCTATCTTGGGCATCTGGCATCTTCCCAATGGGCATGGAGGAAGACATTTCTTGTGTGCATGACCCTGTAGGCAAAGTGGTATGGGCAGAGGAGATGAATGTTGGTATTCAGATGATTTTAGCTACTTTGCCAGCACCGTCTTGGACAGACGAGACCTTCTGGAGGATTAAGCAATTGGTAGAAGGGATTGAGGAGCTGTAGTTGTTTCCACAGTAATGCCATGTCATCTTTAATGCATCTATCAATCATAACGTATCAAATTGCACTGTCATGTTCAAACGTTCACTCTTGATACAAAAGTTGCCGGGATGTATACTTGGCTTGGAATGTAATGCAACCAAGCATCGCGTGGCACAATAAATCCTCTAACCACTCAATAACCCCCCCTACTTCACAAGACATCACATTTGCCTGTGTCAGCTTTTGCCCAACACCATCTGCCTGGAGTATCTCTGCTTTGAAGCACTGAAAATGCATCTGGAAGGAGGTCACCTTGTCGATCTCGATTTCAATGTCGTTCTTGCCTAGGGCCTCATCTTTCACACCCTTATGACCCAGAATAACCTGGCAGAGGTATTTTTGTGCTGCCCTCTCCAGATAATCGGTCGATGGGCCACCTAGAAACTGTCGCCATTTGACAGTGTACCTGTCAATGGACGATGAGCCACCTAATAACTGACACTATTTGACAGTATACCTGTCAATGCACTCAGCCCAGCGATCTGCTTCCGTAAGAGTCCTGCATGCCTTGAATTAGTTGAGGATGGTGGCCATAGAAGGTTATTTACCTAGACGTAGTTGCTGTCTGCTTAACGCAGTGGGGATGTGAGCCTGCGAAGGGGGAAAGACTGATTGGTTGTCTAGGTAGTCAGTAGAATAAGCATGTGGAGATGTGTAGCATAGATTGAGCTCACCGGCTTTTGTCTCGTTGCCGCTCATTGACAGTTTCCATGTGTCTAAAAAACAATCATTGACCACGACCCGATCACCTAGCTAAAGACATTACCATCTATGATAGTGCGCACTAGCTGCCTGGTGGGCTTCTGCCCATTGTTCAGGGGTATGATGCAATTTGGGATGCCCACGCTTCATGGTAGTGGACAAGTGGAGCAGAAATACAATACCCAAACAAAGGACGACTCACCTGCCATCTGATTTTTATTCGAACTTTTTCCTGTCAATAATCTTGTTAATTAAATGTGCTTATAGTTTGTGTGGCTATCAAAATTGCAGTTTCATGGTGTTTTTTGATTCATAGAGGGTAGGGAAAGGTGATATGGCAAGTCGAACATGTTATGGAACTTGTTTGTTTTCGGACACCAGGAGCCAGTTCCCGGATATTGCACACTTGCCTTCCTGACATAATAAACTACCCATGAGTTTAGTACTGTACAGTTCTGTGGATTAAGCTACTATATTATGCTATCTACACCCGCACACATCCTCATCCTCTTCACACCTTTGTGTCTCCACTGTCTTTCGTGCTCTTTCATGGAATGGAAAGTAGAAAGGTGCTGTCTATTTTTATTTTGTTCTTGTCGACAATGTCACAGATCTCCGATCGATTTAGACATCACGTGGAAATGCCCTGCTGAGCCCATTGAAATCAGTTCGGGTTGCTACCCTTCAAACCTTTTGTGGTCATTACCAACAGGCGAAGGCTGACAGGAAAACTGCTCTCTTTCTCAAACTTGCTCACATTGCGCTGTGGCGCGACAATCCTCTTGTTGTCCCATCAAACGTCAAAGATGAATCAACATATTGCACCTATGCAGGGTGGAAGTTAGAGGAGGTAAATTTCTCAATTTACTTGACCGCTGCTACTCAGCTTCTCTCACTAGGCCATCCAGGAAAAGATGGAGCAGCTTATTGAGGCCAGCACCTACATTTCTCAGCCAGGCTGGGAGTTTCAGATGCACCTTTCCGCTGCCTATTACATCGTTGAGTCCAATTCAGAAACTGACCCAATGCCAGCTGACAGGTGAGATTCATACCCATCGTTTCAACTCACAATTAATCATTTTGCAGCCCTAAGGAGCCTACGAGTGAGGGGGGGGGGAAGGCGTCTGTAGCATTGATTTCTCGATGCCCCCGCCATTTGGCATCGACTTAACTGACAACACAGTCATCCTTACTCCAGGTGGATTGCCTCTGCCAAGCCCATTGGATTGGATTAAGCAATCACTGAATGTTGCAACCCTTGAAATGTTTGGTTGTTATTACCAGCAGGCGAAGGCGGATGGAAAAATCAGTATCTTTCTCAAACTCGCTCGGGGCACTCTATGGTGGGACAGTCCCCTCACTGTTCCCTCAACTGTCGAAGATGAATCGGGATATCGTGCCTATGCAGGGCTGAAGTTAGAGGAGGTATACAGATTCAATCTGCTTGACTGCCGTTGCTGAACACCCCCCACTAGGCCCTCCAGGAAATGATGGAGCAACTTACTGTGGCAAACACTTATGATCATGAGCCTTTTTGGGAATTTGAGATGCACCTCGCTGCTGCTGTCAGTGTCCCCAAGTCCAGTACAGAACCTGTTGCAACACCGGCTGATAGGTGAGAACGTTTAAATCAATTGATATTGATGCTAATAATCACACAGCTCAAACAACTTTCCAAATGAGGGGCAAACCTGCTGCATTGATTTCTTGACACCCCCACCATTTGACATTGATGGTGATCCAATCATCATCACTCCAGGTATCTCATCGAAGAGGAAGATTCGTCGTCTGCGATAAGAGGTGTTTTTCATTACTAGGTACTGTCAATAAGAACTAGAATCTAGATCCATTATATTTTTGTTGCGACTAGGCGCTGATCACATGCCCATTTGTGATCATGCAACAAATATGAATTTCTTTTGCTCGTACCCTCATGACTGACATACATCAAAATGAACAGTGAGTAAGTACTCACCGTCGATGCACTTGCACTGACTCAGATTGGCCAACACTGACATTTCTGATATTTTTTAGACATCTGCCATGGCATCAACTCATCCTAGCTGATGCATGCTAACCCAGTGATTAATCAACATCTGCCTTCCTTCGCTGGGTTCTTGATGGTAATAACCACCTTGCGGTGAACCACTCTCACCGTCAAGAATCTTCATGGCATTTCCCGGGATAACTGTACAGTTCAAAGCCACGGAGGATGTAGTCAGTGTGCCTTTCCCGCACACTTCTTGCAATCAACCACCATGCAAGATATCTACTCTCCTAAGCCACTTCCTGCCATTGTGGCTGAGTCTCCATTTCCACCTCTGAGTTGTGCCGTCATTGATGGTGCGTTATTTACATTTCCTTTTTTCTCTTTCTTGTCATCACCACCTGAGAGCCCCCATTCCAGCAGCCATGGCGACTCTCCACCAAGTCCCTCTTCTATTGTTGTCAGTGAGTGTTCATTGCCGATCCCTGGGAATCATTCTGGCTGACGCTATCCTTCAGCTCCGACCAGTACCCCTGTTTCTCATGAGGGGGACGACACTTTGTGGCCACCATTCTGTGGTCTGCATATCAGTGGCGGAACTGGCTCTGATGAACCCCTTCTTCATGTTCAGTGTTCATGCTGTCAGGCACGACTTTATGTACCCTTTGCAAAGGACTCGGTTACATGTATCTTTCATGGACTTGGCGTTGGCTTGTTCCAAAACCCAGTATGCCGTTTCCACTGAGAATCCTGATGTTGCTGATGAGGTTGATTTGTAGGAATTAATCAAAGTTCTCATTGGTATTCAGGGTTCTCTCAAAGCAGTCTATCCAAGTTTTGATGAGGCCAAGGCAGCATTTTGAGATGCCCTGAGTGCGGGAAAGGTTCAGATGTTGCCATAAATTAGTTTTACTTTCTTGATCATTGAGACTCAATTCTTGTCCATCTACGTTACTTTATAATTTGTCTTGTATGTACATTTGTAGTCCTATTCTGCTTGTCATATTACAGCCTATATATTGTTGTGTTATTGTAACATTACCAGAAATGTCACAACCAGGATGTCACACTTCGTCTCAAGTGACTGCCAGCAATGAACTGTGGCTCTCTGTACTTGAGCAGTAACAAAATACTTTGCTCAGAACCTCAGTATTGGTACGTCGCTGGTGATTGTCTGTGTTCTCGAGCTAATGCAGAATACAGTTGGTGGAAACCATGGCAGATGATTTAGGCTCTGTTGTGCTGCTGTCTTATGACTTCCGCACCAGTGGGAATGCTCCTAGTTTCTGCTTTCCTGCTTTCCGGTCTCCCACTGCTTCTCCACTTCCCTGCTCGCCTCCTTGAACCTCCAGTCACCCCTCACACCTCTCCATTCTCAAGCCACACTTAACAGCTATCAGGCTGACTGTCTAGACCACCAGCTTGCCAGCAAGATTATGTCTTTTCCAAACCATAGCACGTGGTTGTGAATGCATGCGGGAGTATAATAGTCTTTCCAATGGTTCTTTCCTACTGCTACCGACAAGAATCTACAAGGTTCTTGAACAGTATCCTTTTTGACACTTTCCATTTAGCAATATCAGTCACATCCAATCCAACAATGAAGTTCTCACCTGCATGCTGTTTCCGTTGACAACAGTTCTTTTTAACCGTCCTCTCACCCACCAAGATTCCTCCCAACCTATCCAAAATTATCATCTCGCTTTACGCCTTTGCAAAAAACCAACTTTTCGATACAATTGGTGAGTAAATTAACAGCGGTCGTGAACAGCCCTCATGTCTTGCAGCAGAAATGGAAACCAACCACGTCGGCGGCAGCTACGCTCTGAGGCAGAACATCTTAACCACATCCCATGCCCCAGGATCCATTCATCGTTCAGTGTCTTGCCACAAAAACAATCCAATAAACCTGCCAGTCGGTATATCTCAGCCTGACTTTGGAGCAGTTACGCTCCAGCCCAGCAACAGCAATTTCAACATTGATCCGTTCACAGCTGACACCTCAATAGGTCAATTTGATGACCCACCATCCGCCAATGACTCCTACCTTGCTGGTGGGGAGACCGTCATTCCATATCTTGGTCCGTTCAATGAAGATGAGCTTGAGTTGATGTGCATGCCTGTTGCTTTGTCCCCGGATTCCCAGTCTGGCTCTCCCTCCCTCCACCCTCCGAGTCCTGCTCCCCTCCACCCTCTGGGTCTTCCCCTCCCTGCTTCTCTCCGCTCCACTAGCCTCCAGATGCCAGACCGTCCCACGTCTTCTTTTTCACCAGCAGTTGCTGGTCCAGCCAATTATCGCTCTCCAACTGAGGTTCACACATCTCTCAGCCCTCCGCTTAGTGTTGGGCACATTCCGAAGGACAGGAAGGCAATGATGGAAGCATGTTTTTCACAGATCCAATCTCTTCTTGATCAGGCCGCTCAGCATACCAATCGCTCAAGAGCACAGGTCTTCTCCCTTTTTGCAAACACTCAGACAGTTAAGCGCGCTGGTTGAACCATCTGAAACATTTACGAGAGCTATTTCTACAAAGATCCAGCAAGAGAGCAACAGCAGGCTGGGATCCCTGGTGCAGACTGTACGTCAATCTAGTTTCTACTTACCATGTACCTCTCGATGCTTATGACCACTAGGCAAGACTTGCTGGACTTCTTTCAAGACCAATCCCCAACATCAAGAGTTTCTTTTGGCGTTTGATGAAGCAAAGAATCTTGTGGACACCAAAAGCACACTCCAAGAGCACACTTGTAAATTTAAGCAATACACTACCCAGCTCAAGTCCCTTGTGGAAAACAATCAAAGGAATGGTTTCAAGATGATTGTTGTCGCTGTCAGCAACACCATTCATTCTGATGCAAGCCTTTGCAATGTCATTACATCTGCCAGTGCCGAAGGTGTACGTTTTTTTATCAACTTCACTCCTTTTTTATTGTCTAACTGCTTTGGCTATACTTAGTTTTTCGAAAGTAGATTGAAGGTCAATGATCAAGATATCACTGGTATCTTGAAGAATCATGTCTGGTAAGTTTCCTTGCAACAACTCATATTCAAAAGTTAATGGGTCATCTCCAGCAATTTGATCTCGATGGATTTCGAAACCCACGTTGCTGCCCACCTTCAAGAAGAGATCGCTCAGGTCAAGGGAAAGTCGACTGCCAATTGGAAGCACAACAAGAAGTCGAAGTCGAAGTCTAAGGTGGACGACGACAATGACAATGACAATGACGACGGGTTGGATGTCGCTCCTCCTTGCGTCGATGATGCAACTGACGGGGGTTATGTCACAGAGAGCGATGATGATTCAGTTGAGGACATTGGATTCGCAAAGACATTGGATTCCGCACTTTTACGCAGGTCAGGGAAGCCATCATGGTGGCGTTTTGGGCATTGTTGCATGTGTATCTTTTAGATTAATTGATTTAAATCTAGTGCTGACTACCTCATTATTTTAGAGCCCTTTGGCATTAAAAAGCGAGTGTCCATGCCATGGACTACCCTCGTCAGCACGCTTTGTAATGCTGGCCTCTCCATGACCAGATATCCCCAGGTGCCTTTCCCTGGTGAAGTAATCGACGATGTTTCGATGAAAGGCAAGTGGAAGAGACAAGACACTGCAAAGCAAGGTGATGCTACCAAACAAGGCATCAAAGACATTGGCACTGTCAATGCCTGGATTCTCCTTCATGCCTTTCAAGCAGAGAATATCAAGTTGGTCGTTACTGACAAGACCGGTACAGAATAAATCACTCTTAAGTTTTGATTTTTGCTGATATCCATTAATCAGCAATGAAGAGCAGTAATGCTCCTGTCATCACTGAGGGCCCACCACCACACGATTCCACTGCTCTTCGTGGTCGGCGTTTATTTTTCTCTGGCAACATCGATCGAAATGGGCCTGCCCACTTGAAAGCCCCAATCAAAGTTGAAAACTCTCCACCTGCCCCGGCTGTTGCTCGCCGTATGTGCAAGACATCTGAAAAAGATGAAAAAGATCTTGACAGTGATAATGTGCCAATCGTGTCCAAGAAGGTTGCCGGCAAATAACGGAAAAGGGATCGGACTCCCTTGGAAGCAGTGAGGGAGATTGCCGGGCCTACGCTTGTTGTCGATGCCCCCGGTCCCTCCAAAAGCAAGCCCCAGCCTCGCCCTATCAAAAGGTCAAAAGGTGCCTCAACTTCAGAGTCATCAGCGCTCTCCTCACTCTCCTCATCGTCCTCAGCTACTACCCTTGTTCCCGCTACTACTATCTTGGCTTCCACCCCAGCACACAACACTTCTACTCACCTCTCTCCAGCACCCAATGTTCAGTTCCCTCCACCCGCAACCAATGAACTGCAAATGCCATGCGCTCCCACAGCCCTTAAAACATGCGAGGACCATGTGACTTCTGCACCCAACAGACGTGATCCAACCGCAGCTCCAACTCCTGCAGCAAGCAGGCGGTCAGTGGCTTCTGTTCCAAGGGAGTTTCTCTCAGGTCCTGGTGGTGAATGTCACCCCATCAACGAACCTGCTTATCACGCAACCAGGGCAAGAATGTCACCACCAGCTGAGCATCTCCCACCTCTTAACGACCCAAGTTGGGAATGGAGTGAGGAGGCACTACCTGTTGGACCATCTGCCTTTGGCCCTCATCCTCCCATTGTGAAACGGCGGTCTGATATTGCAGGTGCAGAGGAAAGCCCTTCCAAGAAGGCAAAGACGAGCTCAACAAACACTGTGGAACCTGAGCGCACTCGCTCTGTCAGTCAAGCTCCACCAAACTACAACCAGCCACCAGTGTCCGTGCCCCCGTCAAACTATGATCAGGCAGCATCTGTGCTCCCATCCCAGCAACCACCATCTGCCCACCCATCGAGCTATAACCACCTGCCAGCAGCATCTGTGCCCCCACCCAACTACAACCAGCCACCAGCAGCATCCGCGCCCCTTTCCAATTACAACCAGACACCAGCAGCGTCTGCGCCACCATGCAATTACAATCAGCCACAAGCAGTGTCGTTCCCGTCCAATTACAACCAAGCACCACCTGTGTCTGCACCACCCTCCAGCTACAACCAGCCACTGCCCACATCTGCACCATCCAATTACAATCAGGCACCACCAGCATCCGCACCACCCGCCAGTTACAAACAGCCACTGCCCACGTCTGCACTGTCCAATTACAATCAGGCACCACCCTCCAATTACAACCAGGCACCACCTCCATCTGCTCCTGCATCAACTTACAGTCAAGCACCACCCACGTCCAAACCCCCCATTAATTACAACCATGCTCCACCCCATCTGCACCCCCAGCAAATTACAACCACGCACCACCACCTCCAAATTATAACCAGGGTCCAGTAGCATTTACGCACCCATCCAATTACAACCAGGGTCAACCAGCGTCCATTCCTCCATCCAACTACAATCAGGCGCTGCTTGCATCTGTTACACACTCACACTACAATCACAGTGTGCCAGTGTCTGCGCCTCTGTCAAACCACTATCAAGCCCCTCCACCATCTGCACCCCCATCAAACTACCATCAGACCCCACCACTGTCAATGCCCCCTTCAAATTATAGCCAGCCACCACTGGCAGCTAACTACAACCCATCAAGCTATCATCAGCCTCCACCAGCATCTGTGCCCACCTACAACCAGGGTCCGCCACCAGCTCCATCCCATTTGACGCGCCCACAGTCCTATCAAACAGGAACAGCCAGTTACCGGGAGCCAACACCTCAGGAAGACCTTCACAACAGGGGAGCAGTATGCAGGAACACTCCTTATGGAGCTCCACCCCAGACATACAATCGTGATGCAACCCCCTCTTCTCACCCTTGTCCTCCCCATCCATCGGCCGAAGGAGCTAGACCTTCAAGTATGCACCCTCCCCCAGATGCTTACCCACAAATGCATCGGCCCTCCCATGACCAAACACAACATAGCGAGCCAATGGCTAGTGGCTCAGGGACCCATGCTGACAACAGGGCTCAGGGCGGAGGATAGTTTGTGGCAGAGGATAGATGGTGTTGCTTTGAAATTTGTTGCTCTACCCTCACACTCTTGTTCTATCTTGGACTCAATTTGCTAGTTTATTGCTGTATGTTCGTCGCACCACCTCAGACACTGTCCTTTTCGTAGATTTGTCAATTGCAGTTTATCTTGTGAGTATTTGGCAGCACGCAGTGACAGAGAAAACAAACGACAGCGACAGTGAACTTGTCATATGCGGAAAGTGTGAATGACAAATTTCTTACTCTCTGGATGAGACAAATGACAGCAACAGTGGACTTGTCATATATGGGAAGTGCGAATGACAAATTTCTTACTATCTGGATGAGATGGCGATCTGCTACATTTCCAATGACACTCTACAACCGTTCAGACAACAAAGGCGGTTCTGGTGACACTGTAAGCATCAACGAACTGTAGTTGCAGGTGGTTACTGCCTATACCATTCAAAGATCTGCCGCGATCCGTTCCGGATTTGGATTTGAGTGGCGGTTGACACCTCTAATTTACCTTGAAGGCCCATTTCTCACATCAAAAGAAGGGGCCTTTAAGGTAAATTGGCACTCCGAACCATCATGCCTGGGGTGTTGTACAGGGTTTGGTGGTATGTCTGTTTCTATTTTCGTGTTTTTGCCATTATGCTAACCCCTGAGGTTTCTGAAACCCTTGCTCAACACTAAAAATTATCTTCTCATCTGGAATAAGATGGTGATGTCTGACACCAGACGGCAATGCCTGGCTGTCTGGGTGTCTTGTGCTAGACATTTGTGCCTTGTACTGAAAGGTACATAGCTTTGGTAAGATTCATCAAATCTGTCTGATTTTGTCTTATGTGCCTTGGGCAAGACAGATCAGACAGATCAGACAAACTGTCACTTTCCTGATGTAGGGAATTAAAGGTTTCCTTTGTTAGGCTTATGTAGTGCTTGTAATGGAATGTGATCTGTTAATGACATTATGTCTGTCTTATGTCTGGTTCACAGTCCTTTGCTGGGATCATAATGACCAGTGAAGTATTAAATACCTGACATTGATACTGTCAGGAAATTTGGTTTCAAGGCTGATGCTGATGTTACAATTCCAGTTGGCATGGTCATTACCCACTAGGGTTAAAAACAATTGAGTCATATATTAAGACAGTGCTGATTGTAGCCATGTAGTGAGGTGTGCAATGACACATGCACGTTGCACTGTTTAGGAAGGAGAGCCAGCTGAAATCACATTGTGGTGTAAACTACAGTACATGTATGTCCCAGAGTTTAGCTAGAGTGTTCCACAATACCCGCCTATCATCCTCTTGTCTGATTCTCAAGTCATTGAACAGCCTAGCCTCCCATAATTTGTTGTTGAGGTTTGCTGTAGGATAGAAGACTTCCACATCTTTACCACCCCAATTGAAATCAATCACCATCACAGAATTTTCTGTGCAAAGGATATTTGCAGCCCACAAGTCACCATGGACAAGGCCTTCTGCATGAAATTTGTGTATGAGGGTCTGGAGCTCCTCTGTCCAATGGTTTCAGTGAGCAGGAAGCAGGGGTGAGTGAGTGATTGGGG
>Ga0307507_10009962_pt1 | contig 12466 bp, 10 predicted proteins | sample 7_EM_MG_FD_207223 | JGI IMG/M metagenome (GOLD analysis project Ga0307507, IMG submission 207223) | Populus trichocarpa ectomycorrhiza microbial communities from riparian zone in the Pacific Northwest, United States - 7_EM | ecosystem: Host-associated > Plants > Roots > Unclassified | place... | reverse complement strand
AAATATGAGAACATGTATAGTAGAATTACCAGCCATGGACTTTTAAGATCACTGAGTTCCAGAGCAAACACCCTTTAATGAAGATTAGGTGCTATACCTAATAAAATCACTATTAGCTGATGCTCTTTAACCAAATAAAAAATCAAGTGAGTTTCCTAAGAGGTTTGTAATCTCTGATTTCCCATCATGAAATTCCCCAACAGGACCTTATATATTCATAATAAATCATTCTGAAGGCTAAGTGGCCACTAACAGATATCCTTCAGGTCAGTCATGTCTCTTCTTTATTCGTACCAACTCACTGAAGATTTGTAAATCGGTAGATTAGTCGTGTTCCTTTAATTTACAAAGAAACAAACTAGAAATCGGAACTGATATCAAATTACTGTTTTTTTTAGGAAAAAAGAAGCAGCAAGTTATATGTATTTTTTTATTTTTTACCTTGAATAGAATCGCGCGATGTCTACAGAGTCCCATGGATAGGCTACCAATGGGGAGCACAATACAATTGTGGAAGTCCCTCAATCTCCTGCTAACCACTTTCCAGCGCTTGTGGAGATCCCCTTGCTCCCCCGAGAAAGTTCCCCTAAACATTTAGCAACCCACGATAAAAAAAAAAAAAAAAAAGTAAACATTCAAGTAGTAGTAGACAAAGAAGAATCTTATATATCATGATACTTAAACACTTACCCCATGTAAATAGCAACAAGTTTGCCCAGTTGCTCCACCAACACCAATGTATTCTCTGAAGCACAATATAGTTCTTGTGCTTTATCCTCCAGCTCCTTAAGACGCGAGTCACCACGTCTATCAACAAGGACCACCTCCATTGATGTCTCACTTGGTTCAATTTCTTTGAGCGACTTTAAAGGAGGTAGCTTGCTTACTTCCTCATCGTCATTGCACATCACCCACAGATATGGATTCATTCCCAAAATGTTATAAAATCCATCCGATATCTTGTCACTGTACGACAAGCATCCACTCACCTAGAATAACGAACAAGATCATCATGTACATTAATTTGTCATGACTTTGAAATCAAATCGTAAAAAGAATATAATGGGATGTGACGAATTTGAACTGTACCCAGAGGCGATACGAAACGGTTTGTGCATCGGAGGCCTCAGGGACGCCTTCCTGCAGAAGCACAAGCTCACTAGCAATACCAGCTTGAGCGCTCAGTCTTTTAGCCAAACTAAGCTGCAAATAGTAACTCTCTTTAGTCTTCAGCGCCAAGTTTTCCTTCTTCTCCTGGTCCTCCTTTTCCTCCGCCACATCCTGCTTTATAGTCGGAAAATGCACCGTCATCGACGTGTCGACCTTAATATCAGTAGTAAAGTTTCCATAAAGTGTAGTAATCCCCGAGAACAAGCTACCAGCATAACTACTCCCACTCGATAATCTTGGCAGCGACACTTGCCGGTCAAAATTCCGGTCAACATCCCTCTCTTTAATTATCTGCGGAACTGGAAGAACAGGTTCTGGTTCTGGTTCTGGTTCCGGCTCCGGTGTAACTAACAGGTGACGATCCTCCTCAGTTGATAATCTTTGCAACTTCACGTGACTAGTAGATTTCTCAACTTTTTTCTCGGACAACCAGTCGAAAAAAGCGGCAAGTTGTTTTTTCTTTCGTTTATACTTGTCATCCTCACCGAATTGTTTGTTCTTCGGATGGTACTTTTCGTCATCACTGCTCGTGAAGAGATCGGATATGGGTGTTGTTATTGTAGTTGGAATAGTAGTAATAGTTGTTGTTTCTGATATATTTTTGCCAACTGGAAAGGAAGATTTGGAGTACTGATCTTTTGATGAAGACTTTCGGCGGTCATTTCCGATGTTAAAAGCATCTTTACTGACTTTCTTCTTCTCGTGATGTAATGCTTGTTTTGATGATGATGCATGGATCCCGGACCTTTCAGGAAATTGCCTAGGGAAGAAGTAAGTGGTACGATGAGGCATTTTTCCTTTCCTTTTTTTCTTTTCTTTTTTTTTTTTTGGGGGGGGGGGTTCACGGACCCACACACAATCCAAACCAAACCACCAATCCAGTTCACTCCTTCTCCTTCACACACACGCTTGCTTTAACTCAGGTGATGTTGCAGATAATGAACAAAGAAGAAGATAGGGAGAAGCCGTACAACCCCTGCAAACCGATGAGACTCAAGAAAGGAAACAAAAAACGCATGATTTCGATATGGTTTTTTGAATCCAGTTCTGTAAAAAAAAAAATTTCAAAATCACAAGCAACCTATATCTCGGCGCTGCATGCGTTTGCTTGCAACTAAGATCAGCGATCCAGTTAAAAAAAACAAAACAAAACAAAACAAGCAGAGATCGAGATTTTTCGTAGAATCTGTTTACCTAATGGAGAAGGAATTAAGTGAAGCAGCTGTGAAGAGAGAGTAGACTTTGAGTGATTTTAAGAGACCCAAATGAGAGATAAGGGCGGTGGGGGTGGTGAAGCGAGAGAGACACAAGGAGAAGGAGAGGGTTTAGGGAGAGTGTCGTTTAAGCAAACGAGAGGAATCGGTGGGAAATTGGAAAATGGAAAAATACTATAGGGAAGAAGCTCACAGGCGCAGTGAGGGGAGTCCGCACCTTTTGTAATGAGTTCACACGTAAAATTTAGCAGTTGCGAGTTGCGACCGTAAGATTTTATTGCAGGGAGCGCGCACAACGCAGGTGGCGTACGTTAGCGAGATTTGAAGCCGCGGGTTTTGTGTAGGATTATAAAAATTGAAAAAAACCGAGACTTTGGTGAGGCTTATATTACAACACCATCGGAAAGAGGCAGAATTGAAATTACGAGAAAGTGCTTAGGTTTTAATAGTAAAAGACGATATTGGGTCTCTGTGGCTTTTGATGGCTTTTTTCTGTAACGGCATGTGATGGTTGTTGGAGGCTCCAACTTGGAGCTCGACCCTCTCAGTTTGGTGTTTTCTGTGGGCTGTAAAAGCAGTTTGAGGCGGATTTTTGTTTTTTATCACTTGGAATGCGTGATGCTATCACCCTCTTAATAATTTTTTTTTATTTTTTTTTATTTTATGATCCATACTCCCCTTGAATTAAAGGAAGGGTTCTTGATTGTTCGAATCCCTCCCTCTTCAGGAGGGGGTGTTTTGGCTGAGAGATATTAGTGGTTGGACGTTTAAAGAAGAACAGTGCTCTAAATTGGGCAAAACCTTATCCATTTCTTTTTTACTATTAATGGTCGCAAATTACCTCTTCACTTACAAAAAGAAATTTATAGTTTTTAAGCCGCAACTAATGGCATTATAGTTTGGTATCATTATTCGTCATCATCTCAGCAACTCTTAGAAATCATGATTTTATTTAATTTCTCATTATTTAATAGTATTTGAAAATGTGGTTAAAATTATATTTTTTAAAATTTTAAATTTAAAAAAAATTATTTTTTTATATTTTCAAATCATTTTAATGAGCTAATATCAAAAATAATTTTATAAAAAAATATTATTTTGATGTATTTTTTAGCGAAAAATACTTTGAACTGCTACCGCTATCGCTATCATGCTCCTAAACACTTTTTTTATCTCTTAATTTCAAAAAACTCATAGCTCTTCAAGACCCTCTCTCTTTATCATATCATCAACATCTCAACAACCACTTGTCGTTTCTAACTAATTTGGACCTACAATTAAAAAAATTGAAGGAATCATAGCTATAAAAATTAATTTAACGAGTTGACCCAGGATCCAAGGAACTCGAGGCCTTGGCCAGGTCTTAAACCACAAAAACCTGAAGATACAATTGGCCTGGTTAAACTTGGGTGACTCGTCAGGTCAACTCAAAACTTGAGTGACCCAACATAACCTAGGTGGGACCCGATTTTTTTTAATAAATCCATAAAATATAAAATTAATTTATGAATACTTAATATCACCATTTTTTTTTATATAGTTTACATCCACATGGATTTTTTACTTAATTTTTCAATATGGAATAATTATACTATACTTCATGCTTCACGTTGTTTTTTATAGCCTACATCCATATGGATTGTTTCTTAACTTTTCGATGTGGAAAACTATACTACACCTCATGCCTCATATTTTTTTATATAGCCTACATCTACATGCATTATTTCAAAACTTTTACATGTTGGATATTATAACCTCAAACATATTTTTTTTATTTTCCTGGGTTGACTGAGGTCAACCTATATGACCCGAGACCTAGTCCCTTGGCGAGCCAACCCCCATAATAGATTTAATTACTAGGAGAGAAATAACATAGTCCGTAAAATATTTATACAAAAAGCACTTGGCGAGTCATAATTCTCATCTACGACTCTCAAGTCACATTTCACATCTACGACTCTCGAGTCGCGGTTGAGTATTACAACTCGCCCAAAAAATGTGTCTATGGAGCTTTTTTAAACCTTCATAACTCTCTACTTTAATTAAAAAAAAAAAAAAACTATAGCAGTTTCACAATTCACAACTCAATTTCGACCTTTACAAAGACAACTTCACAATTCAAAAACACAATTTACAATTGATCTCCCCAACACAACTAAAATATCAACACACTTCATAATTCATAATTAAACACAATGATTCAGATAATATTTTATTAAATTTTAACAAAAATCATAATTCTTATTACATTAAATCATATTATCTAACTACATCTGAAAACCATCCCAACTCGCGAACAAGCTTAGAGCACTTGTTAATGGGTTTGGAGTGCTCGTGGATGGGTTTGCACCACCACCCCAGCTTGTCCAACTCTAGGATGAGGCATATAGCACTTATGTAGGGGTCAACACTATGTTCACCCCAGCTCGTAGACTAGCTTGGGATGCTTGTGGATGGACCGGCATCCCCAACAACATGTCCCTTTTCATGATAAACGATCTTATCTTCCTTTAATGCTACTTTAAAATATGCATCCTCCTTAACCTGTTGAAGTCCACTATGGCATAAATTGAGCATAGTGTTGGCCACAATAAGTTCTATTTGATTGATGCCTTCATGGATAATGGCTACTGCTTTTCAAGCCACCTATAATAAATAATGAATCTATATACATAAATTAAAAAATAATTAGCACTCATCATCTATATTAACATTAACAGTGTGTATGTATTGTATACTAATCAATTCGATCTTGGATATCAGGGCTCATAATACATTGGATTACTTAGACTCCTCGGGAATGCTAACTATGTAGGTGTAATAAATTGGCACGAAATGGACAAATACCATCTCATATAGGTTGTAATCAATTATTGGATGTTGCTCCTCAAATATTTGATCCTTCTTAGCATCCTAATAATCTAGGTAAGTTGTATGAATCAACAATTAATTTTCTTCCCGCTTACCCTTACGACTAATACCATGTAGCTCGTCACCAGTATCAATATAATCCGAAATGTGTTGAGATAAGCTAAACTGCCACATTACTCAATCAAGGCAATGCATCTTGACTATATCAAAGTGATACAACAAGACTTTTACTAACCACATCTCAAATCCCTCACGACATATCAACAAAGCTGATAATTCATATCCTTGATATATGACATCCATAGAACCTATCAAAATATATGAAAGATGTATATTATAAATTTATAGAAACTAAAAAAATGACACCTAAATAAAAATAAATAAATTTATAGCTTATACTTAGTTAAGTTGTTAGGTATTCAACTCGTCCCGATAAAACTTATAAACATGAGTGAGATTTACTGTGAAATATCTAGCCCCACACCATCTAACATGACAAGTTACAAAGTTAGTATATTTTTTTCATTTAGTTTATATAAATTACATGTTATTTGAAATTACCATATTAGAAAAACTCTGGTCGAAGTTTTTATCATGTCTTTGTATATATATATATATGCAAGGTCTATGACTTGTGTATAGCCGGTATTAAGATGTGATGAAATCTCTTTCTTGATGCATTTAGTACATAGTTCACTACTGGCAAATCTGTATATCAATAAATCCATTGAATCAACACTAAGATAAAACCAAAAAAGATTAACATAAAAACAAAATGAAATAGTTTGTGCATGTAACAATAGGAAAAAGTCATCTCTGAGAAATTATTTAACCAACACATCCCTTGTTCTTAGCCATAGACATATGCTCCATGAGTAAGAAGCCTGATTAAAAAAAAAAAAAAGCACGCAGACAAGATATATCAAAATTTCTATTTGTTGTATGTGGAGCCCCTCATTTGTTTTTAAAAGGATGGCCTTCCAATGGATTGAGGTAAGGTGGATGGCCAAGTTTGTTTTGGCTTTAATTATCAAACACCTGTTGATTGCATGTCCATTTCTCACTCTCATGTTTCATCAATTGATTAATTGTTATTTTACTCTTCAGGTTTCTGACGAGGCAAAATACATAAAATCATCAATATTTGACCGAACCAGGCAATTGGAGGAGCTTCATGCTAGGGTGGGTGAGAATTCCACTGTGGAAACTACTGACAAGAAAGCATTTGAAGATGAGATACAAAATAGCTTGAACTCAATTCTAGCTCCAGATAACAGTAAAGAACTGCACACCAGCTTGCGCACGAGGAAGTGGAGCAAAATGTTGTGGTATGTTAGTTTCTTTATAATATATACCATCCTTTTCTAACTGTTGTCTTATTGCCTCTGGAAATTTTCTGAATCTTTTTTGCCTTGATAGGAGAAGTGGATGCACATGTTCCGCACATTGATTTGATGAGAGAGGTCCCTGGTCAGCTAATCCCTTTCCAAATTGTGTTGTAAAGCATTGGAAACTTGACAAGACAGAAGATGCATGGAGACGTAGACCCAAGTTAAGACAGAACTATCATTTTGATAAGAAGCTATGTCTTCCTCCATCATCCTCTAACAATGATGATACTCTTCCTGTAAATGAAACCAAAACTAGCTTTGTGGGTCATATTCCTGAGCAAATGAAGCGATTTCTACTGAAAGGAGTGTGCAGGATAACTGATGAGGGGAGCTCAGAAGCTAGTTAAAATGATGCTGAAACTAGCGGGCAACAACCTCTATCCCTGATGATCCTTTAGAGAGTCAATGCATGGATCTTGTTCGAGACAGTAGTGGTCAGGATGATATTATTGTACCAGACAAAAGAGATTCTTCTTCCACTTCACCAGATACAGAAACTAGTGAGGTATGTCTAAGTCAAGTTCGAGAAACGTTAGAGCTAGAATTGCTGAATAGCTAGAATTGCTGCATAAATTTTGTTGATTTCCTGTTTCAGGTTCTCATGACTGTTCCATGTGTACTTGTAACCCCAAAAAGAAAAATGGCTAGAAATTTTGTTAGTTTAATATGTTTTGGTTATACGTGTTATTATTATATTAATCTAAATATATATTTATTATTATTAAAAGTTTAATTTATTTTTAATATTAATATAGTATTAGATTAATAAATTTAATATTTGATTTATAAATATAGAGTAAAAATAAAACTCATGAGATAAACATATTTTGCAAAGAAAATTATAAAGTTGTTATAATTATAGAACTCCTATTACATTAAAGCATTATTCTTAAAACGTTCTTGGTCGATGCTCTCATACTGGACATTTATTATAGTCATGAAAACTGATACATATTATGTTTTTTTCTTTATAAAAAAAAGCAGTTGTTCTTACAAGCTGAGGTATAAGAGATATTTAGAATTAATATGTAGGTGCTTGTTATAAGATATGTACACTAAACTGACCCGCATGAAAATTTTATATGGAAAGATCACTTATGTCTATAGAAAAGCTCACATAACGGTCGTATAAGTGATCATTAAACTTAAGATCACTAATTATCTTATATAGAAAATATTATGTTTTGATCTTGTTACATGTTATCTTAATTGAGTTATCTACTGGGTAAGCATTGGGTATATCATGAACTATATGAAGGTACTTGAGTAATCAAGAGAGGATTCAACACCCTAAGTGAATTAGAAAAAATATTTCATCTATTCTCAAATAGTATTGACTAAGAAATCCTTGGTCAAGATGTAATGAGATTTGAAAAGAGTTTCAAAGCTTATTTAAACGATCAATGACTATTATGTAAAGAATTAACATGATTTAACATGATAGACATACTCATACTTTAATGTTAAATCATAATATTATTGATGAAAGGATATTAATTATATTAAAAAACGATCACTGAAACGTTAGGTCAAACCACTAATGACTTTTGTAATATTTAGAGGATTATGACACGTTGCTAGATAATGTACCCGATTTTAAATATAAATTAATCAATTTGTTGAATTGATAAAAAATTAAATTATTTAACTTATTTAATTCTATTTAATTAGAATTATAATTTATATTTGGGTCAATATATTAAGAACCTAATGGGCCACACACATTAAGAAGCATTAGTCAGAAATTAAACTAGGATAATTTAATTAAGTATGACTTGATTAAAATATATTTTAAAAATTAAGAATTAAAATATAATTAATATAGAGATTATATTTTGAGACCTAGAAAAATCATTATATTTTTAGTGTAAACCCCCAGATTTTGATTTTTTTAAAAAAAACATATACTTGTTTTAAAAATGATAAAATTACCCATAGGGTTTAGAGGATTAATGTATATGTTTTATGAAAGGGTTAAACAAGAAAATTTGAATTTTTTTGCGTAAAAATCACCTACCGACCAATTTAGCGCTATCAGACATAACGCTCAATCCGACCGTTGGATCAAACTGAACATTTACGAGGACCGCCTTCACATATAGTTTCATATACAATTAAAATTTTAGAGCAATCAGAGTTAGGTAAGGTTGTCAAATAATGTTGACAATTAGAATAGCATGAAAATCATTAATGGCAGTTTTGTAAATATGCTTGATGAACTGGAAAATTTCCAGCAGCTCTCTTCTTCATTAGACCATGGCTGGATAGAAAAATATGAAAATAAACAAGATAAAAGAGAGCTTGGGAGAGAAAGAGAGAAAAAGGCAAGGAGGAACCCAAAAAATTGTGTTAGGAAAAGTGTTTTTAGCTATAAATCAATAAAAAACAAGAGAGAGAAAAAAAAGAACAAGGGAACTTAGGAAACAAAGAGAAGTTCTAGAGGGAGAAAGTAGACTTTGAATGAGGAAGATGATGAATAGGAAACGAGGGTAATCCAGTGAGCTTTGATTCTTGCTTAATACATTTGGGTAAGTTGTTTTAAAGTGATAATTGCTTGATTTGTTATGTTTTACACATGATTATTTGAAATTTTTAAATTTTGAAAAAGTTAGGGTTTGTGTTAATGTTGGTAGAATATTCTTTTAAATTGGTTTTTTTGTGGTTTATGTTGATATTGTGAAATTAGATGATGGTAAAAAAAAAATAGAGGAGAAAAATTGGGCTAGATGGTCGGCCATGAGAGAAGGAAAATTAAATGAAATGGGGTGTGATTATTTTGTAGAATTAAAAAAAGGATATAACAATGATAAGAGAGGGGAAGGTGGTTATGGCATATATAATAAAGGAAATGAGGTTATATGGTTTTGTTTAAAAATGTATGTCATGAGTAATGTATGTCAAGGTTAAGATTATCACTAGGAAAGTATTCGAAAAAAATATTTTGTTTAGCATAAAAGTAAATAATGTTATATATGGTGATTATATAAAAAGAACTAATAAAATTGATGAAACATAATGTAGGTATAGGAGGGATATGTTAAATAAATGTTATGATATAAACATTGTGAAAATATTATATGAGAAAGGGAAATGGACTTAGGATATTGTTGACTTATAGGTTGGTACTAATATGAATGCCTTCCGATAAATGTTAGGAGTAGCATTCAGAGTCGGGACACCGACGGAAGGAGCTCGAGCATCAAGAACTATAGGTAAGTGTTGCTACCTTAAACTTGTTTACCTTAGTTGTTTAATTTTCTTGTTAAATTAATGTTGTGAATTAGATGGAAATGAAAGGTTGGAACTAAGACTATGAATTTGACAAAAATGATTCTTGGGAGAATATGATTGAAATGGAGTTATGACGGGTAATGATGGATAAAGGTATTATGAAAAATATAAAACTTAGTCGTCCGTAGAAAGGGAAGCTAAGGGCTAGTGAAGTAACTTAATCGTCCACGAAGTGGAAGATTAAGGGAATGAAAAATTTAAAACTTAATTGTCAACGAAGTGGAGGATAGGAATGGAAAATATAAAACTTAGTCGTTCGTAGAAACGGAAGCTAAGTGATAATGAAGTAACTTATTCGTCCATAAATTGGAAGATCAAGAGAAAGGAAATTTTAACCTAGTGGTCCGTAGTTATGGAAAACTAAGGGTTAGTGGTTTAACCGTAACCACCTGATAAATTGGAGAATAAGAAGATGGAGTTATGATTTAGTTGTCCAACGGTCGGAAACTAAGGCATGGATGCAATTAGTATGGTGTAATTGAGAAATTGAAGAGTTGGGGTTGGGAAGACCATTTTAGTTATGTTAGAATTGAATGAGTTAAAATAAAAGGGTTATGAAGAAAAAACTCTCAAGTTAAAGTGTTTGTTTTATTTGGGGATGTTAATTATGGATTAAAATATGAGTTTGAAATGGAGGAATTTGGAGGAATTAGATATTTTGAGAGAATATGGGTAATTATTGTGAAATAAATGTTTAGTGGGAAATTAAACCTAAGTATAAAGTGAAATGTGGTATATGACATTTTACATGTAATTATTAGGTTTCTTTAAAATCATTATAATATTATGGGTATTCTTTATGTTTTGTTTATACAGGACTCTCTCGTACTACTGGATATCTTTAGACATTACCTTGTTTTTAGTTATTTTATACTTTTGTTAGGTAATGTAATCTTTTGTAATTACTTTAATAGGTTGTACTTATATTTAAAGTATTGTAATTTCTTTTGGATTGTAATACTTGTACGACACTTATATTTTGAAAATATGCATAACTGATGATGATGGTGACATTTAATATGGGTATTACAGTTTAAAAGGGGAAGTATGTGATGGAAATATAAATTTGAAAAGGAAGGGATAAATAAATGGGTTGATATGTTGGATATGCTTGAGGTTGTCCTGATATGATTGAGTTGTGGAAATATAGATTTATTTTGATGATAAGTGCGTATAAAAAAGATGTTGATAACTTGGTACTTATAAAAATGAAGGAAACTCTATCGAAAATTTTAAGAATAAATGAGGTTTAATTTAATGATTAAAAAGGAGTGGATTCACCATTAAAGAAAGTCGAGAGAAATGTTATATATATAAAAATTCCACCGATTGTTTGCTATGAAAAAGACAGGTCGTTACATTTAGACCTAGAAAAATCAATTAAGGACTGATTGAGTTAATTTCTAATATTGTCCTGAATTAATATATGACTATTATTCAAGGGACAAATTGATATTTTGTCAATTTATAGGGTTTTTTAAATTTTCTTATAAATAGTAAGCTATGCCTTTTATTTTTATGGTTGTCTGTTAGATAGAAAATCTACGTAAGTCATAGAATAAAAAGTTAGCACTCTAGGTATAACAATCTCTCTCTCTTAAATAAAAATTTAGGAGATTTCTTATTGGTGGTTCATGTGGATTACCATTAGAGACCGAACAATTAGACGACTTGTGGTTTGCGACAACCTAGCATTTAAAGAACTATTTAAAGCAAAACAAAAAAGATTAGATCTTCAGGAAATAAATTCATAAACAACTCTAGATCTATCTAATGAAGTCTTAAGAACTTCCAAATAATTTTATTTTATTGTTTCTACTGTGTATATGATATTCAAAACCCTATAAATTTAGCAATCATGAAAAATGTCTTGCACTTTTATTGTGAGTATTTGGTTGAAGCCACCAGGGGATCATCCATATTCAAAAAACTTCCATGCTGGCGAACAAGATTGAACAGAAACGTAAGTCTTTTAAATGGCCTATACTTGTCAATTTAAGTCCTAAGAAGGGGATTTCTGTCAATAATACAATCTCGGCAAATGAAAATATGCAGCAAAGGCAGTTAAAACATGTTGTGCAGCATAGAAGATCGAGTGTTGGCAAGGTTGGTAAACTCTTTATCTGTTTAGATACACTACAATAGAGATTTTTTTATGACTAAGTTGCCCATGTTTTCATGAATTTCGCATCACAGAAGGATGCAAAAGAAGTTGAACATTAATAGTTGCTACCAGAAATGAATTTTTGTTTCCAAAAGGAAGTAGTAAGGACAAGAGTGGAATTATTTCATTTGTTGATAGGAATGTAACCTTGGGGATAGCAGAAATTGTCATGGAGAGTTGGAAGAGAAGAGATATAACAAACTTTGAATACCTGATGATTCTAAACACACTTGAGGAAGTTGTTATAATGATTTAACACAGTATCATGTCTTCCCTCGGGTTTTGGCTAATTATTCCTCAGAGGATCTTGATTTTAACAAGGCTTCGACCTTTCGAGATCTTACCGAACCTGTTGGAGCACTGGA
>Ga0307507_10009961_pt1 | contig 12467 bp, 8 predicted proteins | sample 7_EM_MG_FD_207223 | JGI IMG/M metagenome (GOLD analysis project Ga0307507, IMG submission 207223) | Populus trichocarpa ectomycorrhiza microbial communities from riparian zone in the Pacific Northwest, United States - 7_EM | ecosystem: Host-associated > Plants > Roots > Unclassified | place... | reverse complement strand
AAACCGTACTAAATTCTTATCCTGCCATATAATTAAAAGCACTGAATTAGCTGCGCCAACGACTATTCCTGTAATAAAGTTGAACGGCAGCCTTGCCTTCCTTTTATTGGCCCTTTTATGCACCTCTGGATAGTCCTTTAAGTTTGATCGAACCGTGCCAGCTGTAGCAATTCCGAGTCGTCGAAGCACCTAGAGCAACGGAATATTTGTAAAGTAGTTATCCAAAAATAGGCAGAATTAATGGGCCTGAAGAGGAAGCTGCTGGGTAAGGTAGAGGACGCACTTAGAGGTCTTTAAGAGGACAATATCTTAGTGATCTGTTTAAAAAGGAAGCCCAAAAAAGCAGCCAGGTGAGGTAAATATAAAACTATAGTAATATCCGTATTAACAAAGACTTATTATTTTAAAGCCTTCAGGTACTGGCTTACTGGGCAATTTAATTATAGCCGTAGATTGTCTAGTAAACCTTACTATTATCTTATTAAAGCTAACCATAGATCTAGGTATAACGTACTTCCTAAATGCCTTACCTAAAGGAGTTGTCAACGGCTTAATTTTCTTAAAGATCTGGCGTTTAACGCCTTTTAGTGGAGGCGGTAATATATAAAAGAAGCGCTTAAGTTGCTCCCATCTTTTTTGGCCCATAAATAAGCTAATTGGGTGCTAAGGATATTCAAGATCTGTTGCCCAAAAGTCCCGCACCTGAGGAGCTTTAAAGACGCCTATATAGATAATAAGTCCTACCCAAATTATTAACTCGCCAGCAGAGGTCTCCTTCCACATCTGTAATTGTTTACTAGCGTATCGTCCCGATTGGTAATATCCGCCGGCGTTTTGGGAGGCTGCATAAAGGTTCGTGTTAATGGCAAGCTTCTTAAATACACTAATGCTAAAGAATAGTAGAAACACTTAAATCGGCAGGTCCTATCCAGATTTACACCTACTAGACGTCATACCGATCTGATCTGCCAGTGTACAGTGAGCAGAGCGCTTAGTATCCTCATTTTAAGCAGAAAGATTAATAGATTCGGCGCTCGCGCCAAAGCCGCAAATAGGCTCACCAGCACGCCGAGCGGCGAATATCAACTCCTTAGGAAGGTTGACAACTTTAAGATCTAGTTTAGAAACGGCAGCCATAGGCTCCCACGTAGTAGAAACGGTAGGAAGGCCTATTCTTGCAACTTCTTCAGCTAATAGCTCTGGTAATTCAGCCTCATCCACCTCATCCACCTTATCTGCCTTATCCTCAGCAGTCTTACCGCGGGCCTCAAAAATAGCTCCTACTTCGTCCTCAATATCCTCCACCTGGGTACTTGGCCGAGCCTCCTCTTGAATATCCTTACTCAGCGCCGCCACCTGCTGTACAAGTACTGGAGCCACCAAAGCCTCTGGAGGCTGTACAACTACTTCCGCCAAGCTATCGTGTGTATACTGCGTTGCTTGAAAGGATTGTGAATAAGACTCCCATGCTTGAGGTGCTTTTGGAGGCTTTGTAGGCCTTGGAGCTTTTGAAGCTTTTGGGGCCTTGGGTGAAGACGCACGACGTTTTCTGGGCGGCATAAGGACGATATCTTGCTAAGGGTTTGATCAAATAGGCAGCAATAATATTGAAGCTTTTTGATCAACTACACTACTAAATATTCTATACAGGCTTCCTAGCCACGTCGCTGCTGCTCACCGCAATATTCGAGCGCGGATGAGGCGCCTATACCCCTACCGCCGAGCAATCGCACTGACCAAGGCTTCAACACCAAGCTATATACGGTATAGAGCCTTTAGATTGGCTTAAGGGCTTGCATATACGAAAAGTGCAAGAAACGGTTGCCCAACTATGGGATAAAGTCCCTCCGTATTACCCATACAGATTTAATAGTAGTGGTAAGTAATGTAAGTGCTAATAGTGTTAAGCGGTTCTTTCTTACCCCTATTTAACTTTATAGTAGTATAGCGTATTTCTTAGCCGTATTTACTATGTGGTCTGCTATTACCCTTTCTAAGATCTTGTTAAGGGTGTTTTCTAAGGTAATAGGGTAGTAGCTTCCTGGGATTAAGTAGTCTGCTTTACCTTCTCTTTATAGGATAACTATTATTATAGATCTTCTAAGTTGTGGGTAGTAACCTATAGTAAAGCATGCTCTAGCTACATCTGTAAGCTAAGGTGCTATAAGTGGTCTATAGGTCTTTAAGGCTTTATTTAGTATCCTATCTGGTCCTAGAGCTATATTATTTAAAAAGCGGCTAATAGTTCTGGCTATTTCCTCTATTATTATGTTGCTGTTAACCTGTAGGCGAGTTACTAGTGTTTTACCTATAATGTTACTAAGGTCTGCTGGAGCTAGTTAGGGGAAGAACCTTTCTATAAGGATTTTTACCTTTTTATTATTGTTATTAGTGGCCTATAACTCCCCTACTCTTTATAGGGGTAGTAGGTGTGAGTCTTCTACTAGGCGCCCTACCTTTTTCTTTACCTATTTTGCTATAGCCCAGAGGCCCTTATTATAGGGGAGGCTTAGGTTAGAAGTATGCTTATTTATAAACTATCTCCAGTTATTCCTTACTTCTTTTTTTAGGGTATTCTTTAACTGGTTTCTTATATCTTTATATTATCTCTTGTCTTTAGGGTTATGGCTACTTATATATTTCCTTCTTGCTTGCTATTAGCTAGCAATAAAAACCGCGCATTATATAGACTATGTGTGTTGCGTATAGGGGCCTGGTTTTAAGATTAGGCAGTGCTCTTCTAGCCTATTTTTTATTGCTGCCTGGATCCTTTCTAGTCTTTAGTTAATTTTCTTAGGGGTGGCTAATAAGCCTTACTTGTTTAGTATTAGGTAAATTTCTTCTAAGTCTTAAAGTTGTTGTTTAACTGTCTTAAGGAAGCTATCTATCTTAAGCTTCCTTATTATATATCTTTTGCTATTTAGTTACGCCTTAATATCTAGGTCTAGCTATATCTAAATAGGGATATAGTCTAAGGTAAGTGCCTATTTTTCTTTAGGGTTGTACCTTTTAAGTCTCTGGTATAGGCCTTTGTCTATAAATATGAGGTTAATTATACTTCTAGCGGTGCCTTGTTGCCATATAATTACTCTTAAGGGGGTAGCCAGTTTAAGGCCCTAGATGTCTATAGCTTTTAGTAGATACTCTACCTATTGTTTAGCAGCAATATAAATACCCCCCTACCGCAGGTGATAGAGGTTTATATCTCCTAATAGGATAAACTCTATGCCTTTAGTTTCTAGTAAGCTTATTACTAATATAATGTTCTCTATTTATGGGACCCCTTTAACCTTAGGGTTATATATATTAATAATTTATACCAGTCCCCTATATATCTGGATTGTTATAACTATAATATCTAGGTTAACTGCCTACTATAACTATAAGGATAGGCTGATAGCCTTACTAATTATAAAGTATACGCGTATAGTTGCTTTTGGTTTATATAGGAGCTAGAATCCTTAGGGGCAGTATATTAATTATATATAGGTATTGTAATATAGCTCTTATATAGCAAGGATATAGTGTTTTTCTAGGTCTAGATTGTCTAGTAGGGGCCTTGCAAAATAGTGGTTTGTATTGCCGTAGTTATACTATATAATGGATAGGTGGCGGGCCCCTAGTAAGGATTCTTTGTCTTTCCTTTATTCCTTACTTCTTCTATTTTTACTTTCTCTAGGATTTTTAGAACTTCTGTCTCTTATATTTATACCCTAGTTACTACTTATTTTATATAAAGCTTTCTATTTCTATATCTTATATTCCTACTAGCGCTTCTATGTCTAAACCTATTATTATCTCCAGTTCTTCCCCTAATCTTACTAGTTGGCTATATGCCCTTTATAGGTTGGCTGTAAATGTTATATTTGCCGCGTTAAGTCTAATTCTTAATTATGCTGGTCTTAAGCTTGCTATAGCTATCTATAGGAGTCTTCCTATAGGGCGTCCTCCCTTATATTCCCTGTGACCCTTATGTCCCTATTTAGTTTAGTAATATTACGTAGCGTTACTTCTGGCCTGTTAAGGCTTAGATAGCTGGCCTAGCCCCCTAGTATTAAAGGTAGGGAATACTAGGAAGGTGCTTATATCCCCTAGCTTATTACCTGTTATTTCTATTTATATAACCTAGCGTATAGTTGGTCCTATAGCTGTTAAGCCCTTACCTTCCACCTCCTATATTTAATGCAGTCTTCTCTCTCCTATGCCTTATATATACTTTAGTAGCAGTTTGCGCATTTTATTTGGTTTTAATTTAAGTAATGTCTTGTATTATAGGGGCCTATATAGTGGCCGTAGCACACCTATGCTGCGTATGGAGATTAGGTATGTCCCTATTATATATAGTAATAGCATTATTCTAGGCGTAGTCTGTGGTTATAGAGCCTTATATTATATATAAGGTCATTTATAATTATTCCTTTTTAGATAAGGAGTTTTTGCATTCCTAGTATAAGTGTGCTAATAATAAGGGAGCTATATGTTTAACTAGTGTCTCCCTAGTAAGTCTCTAGCGACCCTTATATCCTCTTATTATTTTTATTATTTGCTTAGTTTGTATTTTCCTATTAAAGCCATTGGATTTAGGTAATTTTAAGACCTAGTATAAGGCGTTCCGTTTGTCTTACTATCTCCTATATAATTGCTGTGTTATCCGCCTAGCGTCCCTTTTCTACCCTAAGGCTTATAGGGACCGCTAGGACTTTAACTAGGTAATCCTTACGGAGTACTTTTACGCTAATACGTTTTCCTAGCCTATCCCCTACCCTTACGGCTCGTTCCTTTAACTATTGGTCCTTTAGGGTAACTCTAATGTCTCTACTCCTAAGGTGTTAAACTATAATAGCATTATAGACCTCTTTATAGATTTCTGTAAGAACTTCTATTTCTAATTATTTCTTAAGCCCCTCTGCTTTTTCTGTGTTTGGTTATATTATAATTATATACCCAGTTGTTGTCTTAAGGGGGGTAGGTTCCCTATGCTGTAAAAGCGCAGCTATAGTGGCCTAGGTGCGGTTTACCAGTAAAGGGGGGTTTTATTTATTTTTAATTTTATTTAGCCGTTAGAGGATTTAATTAAAGGGTTACTAAAGGGGCGCCTAAGGTTTGCTAGGTTGGCGGAGCTATTCTGCTAGCTGCGTTAGTTTATTATAGCTAACGGTTACTTCCCCGCAATTCTAGATACTAAACGCGTCTAATAGGCTTTATATTTTGTTAGATGCCTTCTTAATAGAGATATTTCCGCTTTATGGTGTGGTATTCGCCTGTCTTTGTTATGGAGGGCCATTACTGGGCGTGGTTCTAGCGGTTGCGCATAAGTACAAACCACCGTTATTCAACGTGTGCCTCCCTTGCGATATATGCATCTCAGGGGATTCTCTAGGTGTTTTTTAGGGATCTTTTGGTTGGTTTTGGTCCTTTGGGCCGGGTGCAGCAAGAGCTCCAAGAAAGCATATATATACACGGTCTTTGACATCTATTAATTATTAGAGAATATATTAAGCGAAAAAGCAAGAAGTCTTTTAAAAGCTTATACTTTATTATAGACCGCGCGTATACCGCTATATCCGCCAAGCAGAGAATCTAATATACGCTAACTGCCCACCAGATCCTAAAAATAATTATCTTTCTTAATTTAAAGGACCTAATATTACTAGGTAGGGACTTAATTTATTTATAGTTGGTTTATTATAGGTACTAGAAAGCACAAGCTAGAAGAGCTATTTAGCTTTATTATATATTATTAGCTATTGCAGATAAAGACAAACTATATAAGGAGTTAAGAAAGCCTAACTCTAAAATCTGTATTCTACTCTCCTCTAACATGCTTACTTATAGCGCTAATATTCCTAATTTTAACTGCGTCGCGCAGTATTGTATATATAGAGACAAGTCTATTAATATAATATAGTAACGACTTGGGCGTAGTGCTTGTAGTAGTGGTTAAAAAGGTAAGGCAATATTTCTAATTAAGGATTAGTATAAAGATCTACGTAAGGATATTGCTAGGCCAGCCAAAAATTGTGGTTATACTAATAGAGCCTTCTAATCTTAGCCAAGTTAACTTAGTCGCAAATATTGTATTAAGTAATAGGTGTTATAAGAGGATAGGGCTGCTGATTTTGCTAATAATATATCTTTAAAAGTGTCTGTGTGCAGTAATACTGATTCTAATATATCCGTATTTAATATAAGACGAGAGCTTAGTTTAGGTGGAATATCCATAGTTCTACCTGCGGATATTCTACTAAAGAAGCTAGTGTGGCGCCTAAAGACTAAAGCTAAGAAAAGAGCAGCTCTTTTCCATTGTATATATGCTCTTATAAATAAGGAAAAGGGCTGCTTATAAAAGATTATATTAGAGAATTATAAGGAGTAGTCTTCGTGTCACGGAACGGGGGCAATGGCTACAAAGCGTACGTATTCGGGGAGTCTACAAGACGTTACGCAATCAATTGTAAGGGTCGAGGGCGTAAGGAGGTGATATACCCTCGCGTAGCTGACATAAGCTGTACGCGAGGTGTATATAAGAGCACGGGGTTCTCCTATAGAGGCCCCTGCGGTTAGGTTCCATAACACTACCCCCCCTCCTATTAAGGCGGAGCTCCGGCGACGCTATAATTGCTATATATATATAGGGGGGAATACTTAGGGTATTTAGAAGAAGAAATATCATTACAGGTATGACGGACTTATATAGGTGCTTCTGACTTAAAGCTTATAGGTTGCTACTATGCGAAGGTACTAGGCTATAGAGGGGAAGGAGGCTATTAGGGACTTGGTAAGGTGCGAGGGTGTTGCTAAGGCGCTAGTAGCAAGCGAGCTAATAGCGATTTTCCATCCTAGGGATGAAAAATCCTAATTGGCTAGCTTCTCCTTAACGTCTAGAATCTAACCAATTAGATAACTTCAACCGCTGGTTAAAGTTCCTTAACATCTCATTAGAGTAGTTACATAACGGTAATGTACAACAATTTAGCTATAATAGCTCCTATAGGGGATTAGGTACAAAATCTCTGCTTAAGCTGGTTTTTGTAGGTTTATATAGTAGAAATTGCTAATTAGATCTTTTATGTTTTTAAAATCTTCCTATAGTTGCCATTCTGGCTGATCTATGTCAAATCCTATATAGGTAGCTTTATAGTAGAGCCACCGTCCTCTGCCTTTACTAAAGTATTTAGAGTTAATAATTTGTTTAACGGTCCACTCCTTATAGTTCTCGTCTTTATTCTTATCTCGGATTAGTACTAGTAGGGGTTCAGGCTATATTTATCCTAGTAGAGGATTAGGCTAATAAAGGTATAGTAGCTATAGGTAAAACACGGGCTATATCCCGCGGGTGGCTAAGGCAGGCGGGAGCTCTAGTTTATATACAGCTCCTTTATTAATAACTTGTTTAATCTAGTAGGGGCTAAGGTTTTTATAATTAAGTGACTTTATAGGTCTCTATATAGAGATATTGCGTATATCTAACTATACCTAGTCACTAACACGCATTTTAGGTGGTGGTGTTCTATAATAGTTAGCGAAGTAAGCTTATTTTACTTAGGCCTAGGCTATCTCTCCTTTATAGTAGTTGAGTAGGTCTTTTATACGGTCTGTATATTAATTAGCAAGTAGCATCTTAAGGCGTTTTCCACATAGCAGTTTTTTATTAATAGGCTCTAGTAGCTCTATACCGGATTATAGGTAATATCCTTTATTTACAAAGAACGGGGTAAGTCCTATAGTGGCTAAGACGTAGTTATTTACTGCGAATTTACCTAGCAGAAGGTGGTCTACCCAGTTGTCCTAACTATAGGCGACTACCTATCATAAGTACGCCTTTATACTAGCGTTAGCGTTTTCCAGTTATCCCGCAGTTTTATAGTAAAAGGATATAGACATCTTAACGGAGATACTAAGGCGTTAGCAGATCCGCCTCCATACGTCAGAGTTAAATTACATACCTTGGTTAGACGTAATAGAGTTAGGTAATCCATATAGTTAATAGACTTCATAAAGGAAGGCGTTGGCAATATTACTTATAGCTATGCCTTCAGTTAGGACGTAGTGGCGTTCTTTTATAAGTTGGTATATTATTATAAGAATGTTCTTATAGGTTTGGCCATGTCGTTTACAAGGCGGTAGGTCAATAACGAAATCTATGGCGATATCTGCCTATTGGTGTATGGGTACTGGTAGAGGGTATAGCAGTCCTTAATACTTTGTATAAAATGCTTTAGTATGTTTATAGCCGTAGTAGGCACTTACAAAGTATTTAACTAAGTCTATTATTTTGGGCCAGAAGTAGTATCGGCTAAGGAGCTTATAGGTTCCTCCTTTGCCTAGATGGCCGCTTAATTAGAGGTTATAGGCTATTTAGATTAGTTGCCGTTATAGGTCTTCTAAGTTAGGGATAAATAGATAGCCTCTATAATAGAGCCTATTTTCTTTTACTTTTAAGGCTGCTATATTAATCTGGCCTAAGCTTTAGAGGTTAATAGGTAGTATATGAGTGCTAGCGATCTTTGCGGTAATTAGTTAATACAGTAATAGGTTAATAGAGGTATTATATACTATAGTAATAAGTTTATTAATTTTAGGGGGTAACTTTAGTTCTATGGTATAAAGCTAAGTGGCGGTTGGTTCTGTCTTGGGTAGTATACCTAGGGCTAAGTTTTGTGCTTTTAGGATTGTTTGTTGTTGGAATTAATTATAAGGGTTATTTTCTAACTAAGGAAGGTCTTACGAACGGTGTGTTAGGCTATTAGGCTTAGTACCTTATACTCCTAGCCTATATGCGATTTTAAAGTTAAAACTAGAGAGGAACTTATTCTAACGTACTTAGCGTTGGTTTAGTTATTTTATAGTTATAAAATACTTAAGGTTGCGATAATCTATAAGGACTTTAGTTAGCTAGTTAGGTTCTGCTAAGGAGAGTTCCGGTCAGAATTCCTTAAACGCTTATATAATTATAAGGAGTTCCTTATTATAGATCTTATAGTTATATTCTTATAGTATAAGCTTAAATAAGTAGAATATAACTAGGTAGAGAAGACCGTTATCGCCCATCTGGGAGAGGACGCCCGCATTAATATAGTCTGAAGAGTTAGTCTTAAGATAGAGTTATTGTCCTGGTATAAAGTGAGCTAGGATAGGTGCTTTAGTAAATATATCTTTTAAGTCTTAGAACGCCTTTTTATATTTAGGCGTCCAGATAAAACGTAGATATATTTTTCTTCCTTTTACAGAAAGGCCCTTTATTCGCATTATTGCTATAAGTAGTGCTATAATACCTAAGAAGTTAGCGAAACTAAGGAAGGCTTATATGTCCTTAATGTAGGTAGGGGTTTGCCATCTAATAATTATATATACTTTTTTAGGGTCCATACGGACACCTTTAGTAGTAATAATTAGTTTAAGGTATTTTACTTCTATAACTAAGAATTCGCACTTTTTTAAATTAATATAAAGTCCTATGTCTCTAAGGTGCTATAGGACCTTTTAAACGTGCTTAGTATACTTAAAAGGGTTATTACTATAAATAAGTATATTGTCTAGGTACGCGGAGTAGAAGTCGTTAAGGTAGTCTCATAAGGCGTTATTAATATAGCTTTAGAAGCTGCCTAGGCCATTATATACGCCAAAAGGTATAACAGTGTATTTAAATTGGCCGAAGCGCAATGCAAATACGGTTTTCCATTTGTTACCTTCCTATATTTAAAGGCGGTTAAAGGCAGCAATAATATTAAGCTTAGTATAGATTTTGGCTTAGCTAAGCCATTTAAGGGTCTCGCGTATAAGCGGTATAGGGTATTAGTTCTTAATTATAATAGCGTTAAGTCTTCTATAGTTAACGCAGAATTAAATACCTCCTCCTAGCTTTTTAGTAAGGAGGATAGGGGTAGCTACTAGGGATATACTAGGACGAATAAACCCTTTATTAAGGCGCTTGTTAATATACTTTTTAATAACTAGGAGTTCGTCTTTTAACATTAGGTAGGGTCTCTTATAGGGCGGCGTTTTTCCTTATTTAATATTAATGGCATAGTCGTTAGGTTAATATAGGGGGAGTATATCTGCGCTCTTTTATAAGTATACGTTAATAAAGTTATAGTATTTCTTAGGGAGGAGCTTGCGGAGTTCCTTATTGGTAAGTCCTTTTTTAAGCTTTATAAACTTCTTAAAGTCTAAGGGTAAAAGTCCGTAGAGTTCTATAGGGGCATTATTTTCTAAAAGGTTAACTATATTTATCCTATTACTATAGAGGACATGGTCCTAATCTTTATTAAGCTTATATAGTTATAATTAGGAGGCTATAGCAACGGTCTAGCTTTTTCTACATACTATATAGTAAAAGGCTGCAGCGCTTACGTAGTGGTAGTTAGTTATAGGTAGGGTAATAAGGGTTTCCTTAGGTTGATATCCTAGGGAGTAGATAGAGGCGGCTAGGCTATACCCTAGGCAAGTCTCTCTATAGTATTTAGAGTTAAAGGTTACTTCTCTCTTTTACTAGTTAATGGCGGGGTTATATTATTTAAGCTAGTTTATTTTAAGGATAATATGGTAGTTTACAAGTAATATAATATAGGCCTAAAGCTCCTTCTGGTGTCCGTTTATATTTAGGTAGAGTTGTGCTATATAGGTAATCTTTTATATAGTATAACTACCGTTAGCAAGTTATAGGGCGCGGGCTTTAGTAAGGGGTAAGGTAGGTAGGTTATAAGTGCGCATAAATTAGGTATCTATAAATTTATTAGTAGCTCCGCAGTTAATTATAAAATAGGTTTTATATTATTTCTTAGCAGTAGTTCCCTCTATAGGTAAGACTATTTACTTCCATCCTTCTATTCTTACTAAGCTATTTATTAAGCAAGCCAATATATAAATCTCTCTATTGTTAGAGTGTCCTAACCTGCAACTTAGGGCTAGGACTTTACGTTTTCCGCTTCCGCGTTTAATTCTACTACCATTACTACATCTTTATCTTGTACGGTAGTGGCGTATAGCAACGTATTTAGTGTCTAGGGTATAGGGTTAGGTATTTAACGGCAGCTACTAAACCTAGCTATTAGGCAGTTTAGACTATAGCTATAACAGCCTTCTTAATAGCATCTATAGCAACGCCTTAGCTTCCGGAGTAGCTCACGCTCTCTATCTAGTAGCTTCTTTAGAAAGGCTAGTATAGAGAGGTTAATATTAGAACCAGTGGTATTACTTAGGGTAGTAGGTATTAGTGGTTTAATAGGTCCGGAGGGCTTCTATAAGGAGGTCTTTGGGTAGGGGTTTATAGTAGTAATCTAGTTTAGCCATCATTTAATTTTCCATAGGGCTACTACCATATTGTAAACGTTGTTATAGTTATAGCTGGCGGCTACGTAACTAAGGCAATAAGTAACTTTTTTAAGAAGATCTTCCTAGTCTTTAGTATCGTCTTAGGTAAGGACTCTAGTATATTCCTAGAATTTAATATAGAACTTATTAAATAATTTAGTAAGACTTATCTTTAGGGCGCGTAGTTTAGCTTAACTAGTGGCCACTAGGTTATAGTCGCGGTATATTTAGTTAAGGTCATTAAAGACTTCCTAGTAGGACTACCACTTTTAAGGACTACTAGTCTCCTATTAAGCGAAAAGCCTATTAAACAGGATGCCCTTTATTTATTTAATAATATAGCCAATCTTAGTATCTTCTATAGGGAAAAGGCAGGCACTCTAGGTTAGTTTCTTATAGATTTACATCTTTTAGTAGCTGTATTCCTTACAGTTACCCTTAAAGATTAGGGGATTATGGTAGCATATATTAGACCCTATAGTGGTAGTTTAGGTTTAATTATTATGGCTTTTATTATCGCCGCTGCTATAGTAGGGGTTCTTATTAGGTAAAGCTACTTAGCGCTAACCTTCCATTAAGCATTAAGTAGGTAAGGTTACTGGGGGCGTAGAGACTTAGGTAGCGTTATATACAGTAGAGAAATATCTAGTATTGTTACAAATATGCTCGTTAAGCTAAGGTTATAGGTATTTAATTATACCCTCTCTTTTAGTAACTGTAGCAATAAGTATAATTTTAGCCTTCTTTAATTATTAGACGTCGCGTTTAGACGCGCAGAAGTTATCTTTAATCTCTTAGCATATATTATTAGTAAGCGCCTCGCGAGCTTATAGGTCTTAGATAATATTATAATCTTAGGCAGTACACATCTCAGCTTATATAAGCTTTAGATAGTAGTTTTATAAAAGGCGGTAGTATTTATTGGGTTCTTGTACTACCATTTTTATAAATATCTCGGCATCTTATATCTTAATCTTAATAGGTAGTAGCCCTTTAGCTTATTTATCCATAGTTATATAGTTAATAAAGGATAAGACATTGTTAATATCCCCCTTATAGTTATTATAGTCTTTTAAGCCACTAGGCTTCCCTTTAGGGGTTAAGGCTAGGGCTAATAAATTAAATCCTCCTAGGACTAATTGGTGTTGTGGTTT
>Ga0307507_10009960_pt1 | contig 12470 bp, 7 predicted proteins | sample 7_EM_MG_FD_207223 | JGI IMG/M metagenome (GOLD analysis project Ga0307507, IMG submission 207223) | Populus trichocarpa ectomycorrhiza microbial communities from riparian zone in the Pacific Northwest, United States - 7_EM | ecosystem: Host-associated > Plants > Roots > Unclassified | place... | reverse complement strand
CAGGCCGCCTATCTCGGCCCGTGGCTGTGGAAATTAACCGTCGAGAAGGCCGGCAGCTTCGACGTCGACAAGATCGCAGCCGCCTCGCCCGGCATCGAATTCAAGGGCGCGCCCGAAGGCTACGTGCGCATCCATGAAAACCATCACCTCTGGTCGAAGACCCGCGTCGGCAAGGCCAAGCTCGACGGCCAGTTCGAGCTGATCTTCGAGACCGCCGATCTGGTCGAGCCCGATCCGTTCCCGAAGGGCTACCAGTAAGCCGCGGATCTCCCCGCAATCTCTCCCGAGCAACCGCTCCCTGGCGTGGACCGTCAATCCGCGCTCACGACCCCGCGTCGCGAATCCGTTCGCGACGCGGGGACCTTATCCCCTCGACGGAGAAACAACGATGTTCGGCGAATATTCGATTGGCGATCTGGGCTCGATCTTTGTCATGCAGGGTTTTGCGGGCCTGATCCTGTTTTCCGTCTACGTGCTGATGGCACTCGGTCTTGCGATCATCTTCGGCCAGATGGGCGTCATCAACATGGCGCATGGCGAGTTCATGATCCTCGGCGCCTACGTCACCTGGATGACGTCAAACGCCTTCCAGCATTTCGCACCGATGCTGTTCCCGGTGTACTTTTTCGTCGCGATGACGCTGGCCTTCATAGCGTCCGGCTCGCTGGGGATGCTGGTCGAATGGGCGCTGATACGCCATCTCTACAAGCGCCCGCTCGATACGCTGCTCGCGACCTGGGGCCTGAGCCTCATCCTGCAGCAGGCCTATCGTTCGGTGTTCGGCGCCCGCGAGGTCGGCGTCGAGCTGCCGGACTGGATGATGGGCTCCTGGCAGGCCACCGACTCGATCCAGATCCCGATCAACGGCATGTTCGTGATGGCGCTGACCACACTGATCACGATCGTCGTTGCCTATGTGCTGTTCTGGTCGCGCTGGGGCAGGCAGGTCCGCGCGGTGGTGCAGAACCGCGTCATGGCAGGCGCCGTCGGCATCAACACCGAGAAGGTCGACCGTTACACCTTCGGCCTCGGCTGCGGCATCGCCGGCATCGCCGGCAGCGCCTTCACCATGATCGGCTCGACGGGGCCCACCGCCGGCCAGCTCTACATCGTCGACACCTTCCTGGTCGTCGTGTTCGGCGGCGCCGCCAGCCTGCTCGGCACCATCGCGTCCGCCTTCACCATCTCGCAGACGCAGTCGACCCTGGAGTTCTTCCTGTCGGGCTCGATGGCCAAGGTCATCACCCTGCTTGCGATCGTCGCCATCCTGATGATGCGGCCGCAGGGGCTGTTCGCGCTCAAGGTTCGCAAATGAACTCAGGCCCGCAAGAACAAGAAAGCAAGGTCATGGTCGCCAACTCGCGCTTTTTCAATCGCTCCGAACTCATCGGCTTCGTGACGCTGGCGCTGCTGCTCATCGTCATCCTTCCGCTCGCGCTCGACATCTTCCGTCTCAACCTGGTCGCCAAGTACCTGACCTACGCCTTCGTCGCGATCGGGCTGGTGCTGTGCTGGGGCTTTGGCGGCATCCTGAGCCTGGGCCAGGGCGTGTTCTTCGGTCTCGGCGGCTACTGCATGGCGATGTACCTCAAGCTCGAGGCTTCCAGCGTCGAGAACACCAAGATCCAGTCCACGCCCGGCATTCCCGATTTCATGGACTGGAATCAGATCACCCAGCTGCCGTTGTTCTGGAAACCGTTTCACAGCTTTCCATTCACGCTGGCCGCGATCATCCTGGTGCCTGCGTTCTTCGCCCTGATCATCGGTGCCGCGATGTTCAAGCGGCGGGTCGGCGGCGTGTACTTCGCCATCATCACCCAGGCGATCGCCGCCATCCTCACCATCCTGATCGTGGGGCAGCAGGGCTACACCGGCGGCATCAACGGCATCACCGACCTGCGGACGCTGCACGGCTGGGATATCCGCACCGACCACGCCAAGCTGATCCTGTACTTCGTCGAGGTCGTGCTGCTGTTCGGCTGCATCCTGCTGGCGCAGTTCATCCGCCTCACCAAGCTCGGCCGCATCCTGGTCGCGATGCGCGAGCAGGAGGACCGCGTCCGCTTCTCCGGCTACAGCGTCGCGAATTTCAAGATCTTCGCCTTCTGCGCCGCCGCGGTGTTCGCCGCGATCGGCGGCGCGCTGTTCACGCTCGAGGTCGGCTTCATGTCGCCGTCCTTCGTCGGCATCGTGCCCTCGATCGAAATGGTGATCTACACCGCGGTCGGGGGACGGCTGTCGATCTTCGGCGCGGTCTACGGCACGCTGCTGGTGAATTTCGCCAAGACCAGCCTGTCGGAAACCTTCCCGCAGCTCTGGCTGTTCGGCCTCGGCGCGTTGTTCATCGCGGTGGTGCTGGCCTTCCCCGCCGGCCTTGCCGGAATCTGGGCCGACTACGTGCAGCCGCGCATCGACCGGATGTTCGCATCGCGCCGCCCGAAGTCGGGTAACGGCTGGACCGGCTCGTCGGTCGCCGACGGCGCGCCGGCAGAGTGAGGAGACGATCATGCTCATCGGTCATCAGCCCAAGGAATTCCTGCTCGCGGTCGAGGCGCTCACGGTCTCGTTCGATGGCTTCAAGGCGGTGAACGACCTTTCGTTCTACGTCGAGGAGAACGAGATCCGCGTCATCATCGGTCCCAACGGGGCCGGCAAGACCACGGTCCTCGACCTGATCTGCGGGAAGACCAAGGCGACGTCGGGCTCGATCCAGTTTCGTGGCAAGGAGCTCACGAAAATGCGCGAGAACGAGATCGTGCAAACCGGTGTCGGACGCAAGTTCCAGACGCCGTCGATCTTCGAGGACCTCACCGTCTTCGAGAACCTGGAGATCTCCTATCCGCGCGGCCGCACCGTGTTCGGTTCGCTCGCCTTCAAGCGCGACGCCGTGGTCATGGACCGGGTCGAGGAGGTCGCCGAGATGATCTTCCTCAAGGACCGGCTGCAGGCGTCGGCGGCCGAACTCAGCCATGGCCAGAAGCAGTGGCTCGAGATCGGCATGCTGCTGATCCAGAACCCCGATCTCTTGATGCTCGACGAGCCGGTCGCCGGCATGAGCGTCAGCGAGCGCGTCAAGACCGCCGAACTGCTCAACCGCATCATCAAGGACCGCTCGGTGCTGGTGATCGAGCACGACATGAAGTTCGTCGAGGACATCGCGCACAAGGTCACGGTGCTGCATCAGGGTCAGATCCTGTCCGAAGGCACGATGGACAGGGTCAAGAACGATCCCAAGGTCATCGAAGTCTATCTGGGGCATTGAACATGGCGAGGTTCAATCGAAGCGAATGCGGTGCCTCGTCTCCCTCTCCCCGCTTGCGGGGTCGAGACGAGCAAAGCTCGCTCTTTGAGGGTTGGGGTGAGGGGGAGTCGCCACGAGCGCCGCGCTTGGAGAGTCCCCCTCACCCGCGCCTTTGGCGCGACCTCTCCCCGCAAGCGGGGCGAGGTGGTTCAGTGCTCAACGGATAGGGAACCCCCGATGCTGGCTATTTCAAATCTCCATGTCGCCTACGGCCAGAGCGAGGTGCTGCATGGCCTCAACGTCAACGTGGCGCCCAACGAGATCGTGGCGATCATGGGCCGCAACGGCATGGGCAAGACCACGCTGATGAAGTCGCTGATGGGGATCATGCCGACCAGGAGCGGTTCGGTCAGCATGGACGGCACCGAGCTGTCGCCGCTGAAGAGCTATGAGCGTGTGGCGAAGGGGCTCGCCTATGTGCCGCAGGGTCGCATGATCTTCTCCACCATGACGGTGAAGGAGAACATCGAGACCGGGCTGGTCGTATCGGGTGAAACCGAGGTGCCCGGCAGCATCTACGAGCTGTTTCCGGTTCTTTTGGAAATGAAAGGCCGTCGCGGCGGCAATCTGTCCGGCGGCCAGCAGCAGCAGCTTGCGATCGCGCGCGCGCTCGCGACCAAACCGAAGGTGCTGCTGCTCGATGAGCCGACCGAGGGCATCCAGCCATCGATCATCAAGGAGATGGCGCGCACGTTGAAGCGGATCCGCGACGAGCGGGGGCTCTCGATCGTGGTGTCCGAGCAGGTCCTGAGCTTCGCGCTCGATATCGCCGACCGCGTTCTGGTCATCGAAAACGGCGAGATCGTGCGCGACGACAAGCGCGACTGCGTCGATGCCGCGCAAATCTCGAAATATCTGTCCGTCTGATCAAACCATGGCTTGCAAGAAAGGGAGCTTTTGATGCCAGAGACGCTAATCAAGGTCGATTTGACCAAGTCGGCTTACGAGAACGACAAGATTCACAACCGCTGGCATCCCGACATTCCGATCGTGGCCTGGGTCAATCCCGGCGACGATTTCATCATCGAGACCTATGACTGGACCGGCGGCTTCATCAAGAACAACGACTCCGCGGATGACGTGCGCGACATCGATCTGTCGATCGTGCATTTCCTGTCCGGCCCCATCGGCGTCAAGGGCGCCGAGCCGGGCGATCTTCTGGTCGTCGATCTGCTCGACGTCGGCCCGTTGAAGGAAAGCCTTTGGGGCTTCAACGGCTTCTTCTCCAAGCAGAATGGTGGCGGCTTCCTGACCGATCACTTCCCGCTGGCGCAGAAGTCGATCTGGGACATCAAGGGCCTTTATACCTCGTCGCGTCACGTCCCCGGCGTGAACTTCGCCGGCCTGATCCATCCCGGCCTGATCGGCTGTCTGCCCGATCCGAAGCTGCTCGCGACCTGGAACGAGCGTGAAACCGCGCTGATCGCGACCAACCCGACCCGGGTGCCGGGCCTTGCCAATCCCCCCTTCGCGCCGACCGCTCATGGTGGCCAGGCCAAAGGCGACGTCATGGCCAAGATCGGCGCCGAGGGCGCCCGCACCGTGCCGCCGCGCGAGCATGGCGGCAACTGCGACATCAAGGACCTGTCGCGCGGCTCGAAGATCTACTTCCCGGTCTATGTGCCCGGTGGCGGGCTCTCGATGGGCGATCTCCACTTCAGCCAGGGCGACGGCGAAATCACCTTCTGCGGCGCCATCGAAATGGCCGGCTGGCTGCACCTGAAGGTCGACATCATCAAGGATGGCGTGGCCAAGTACGGCATCAAGAATCCGATCTTCAAGCCGTCGCCGATCACGCCGAACTACAAGGACTATCTGATCTTCGAAGGCATCTCGGTCGACGAGGCGGGCAAGCAGCATTATCTCGACGTCCACATCGCCTACCGGCAGGCCTGCCTGAACGCGATCGAATACCTCAAGAAGTTCGGCTATTCCGGCGCCCAGGCCTATTCGATCCTGGGAACGGCGCCCTGCCAGGGTCATATCTCCGGCGTGGTCGACGTGCCCAACGCCTGCGCCACGCTGTGGCTGCCGACGGAGATCTTCGACTTCGACGTCATGCCGTCATCGGCGGGCCCGATCAAGCACATCACCGGCGACATCCAGATGCCGATCTCGCCCGATAAATAGGCTCTCCCTGCGCGACGGGGTGCGGGACGGTCGGGTATCTGCCGCCCCGCATCCGCCGCTCGCGCACCTCCCGGTTTGCGCAGGAAAAATCAAATGCCGGTCTATGAATATCTCTGCAATGACTGCGGTCCGTTCACGGACATGCGGCCGATGTCGGAATGCGACGATCCGCAACGCTGCCCGCGATGCGAGAGCTCCTCGCCGCGCGTGATCCTTACCGCGCCGAATTTCTTCTGCATGCCGTCGGACAAGCGAAAGGCGATCGCCACTAACGAACGCAGTTCGCACGCGCCGAAGACCGTCGCCGAATACAAGGCCGCTCACGGCGCCGGCTGCGGTTGCTGCTCGACCAAGAAACCGGCGCGGCTCGTGACCAAGACCAAAAGCGGCGCCAAGGGCTTCCCGACCGCGCGGCCATGGATGATCAGCCACTGAGTACTGCAGGCCATCGCGCCTTATCGAACGGCGCCAGCTGCCGTGAGCGTCTGGCTGTGGCGTTCGCGGGCCTGCGGTTGTGGTGAGATCGAGATCCGGTCGAGTGGGACCCATAGCCGGCACAGCAGCCCCTCGACACGCCAGTCGAATTCGGCGCGTCCGCCGAGCTGGGAGCCGACACTGGCAATCACGCTCCTCGTCCCAAATCCGCGCGTGGTCGGCTTGATGACGGGCGGTCCGCCCCGCTCGTCCCACGAGAGTTCGAGATTCCCGTCCAGGATTTCCCATCGGACGTCGAGGAGGCCGGCTCGTACCGACAGCGCGCCGTACTTGACCGAATTCGTGATCAGTTCATGGATGGCGAGCGCCAGTGTCTGTGCGGTCGAGGGGTGAAGCTGGAGCTTCGGACCCTGGATCTCGATCTGCTCGCTGCTCGAGTAAGGTGACAATTCCTCCTCGATCAATTGCCCGATCTCGGCCCCTTGCCAGCTCGACAACGACAGCACGGTGTGCACGCGCGCCAGCGCGCTGATCCGTCCCTCCACGGCCGCTACATATTCCTTGACGTCATCACAGCGCGTCAGCCGCACGATGGACTGGGCCAGTGCGAGGGCGTTCTTGGCGCGATGATCGACCTCCCGGGTCAGCAGGTTCTGACGCTCCTCGGCTCGCTTCCGTTCGGTAATGTCGACCGTGACCCCGCTTACCCGGACCACGCGACCGTTCTTGTCCACTGTCGCCGCTGCGGTCCCGGCACACCACCGGACCTCGCCGTCCGGCCTGATGATGCGGAATTCCACTTCCCAGGAGCTCGTATCCCTGCCGAGCTGGGCGACGATCTTGCGCAGCTCACCGACATCGCCCGCGTGCAGGAGTGCCTCGATACTTTCGCAGGTCACAGCAAATCTGCCGGGATCGACCCCGAAGATCCGGAACTGGCCTTCGTCCCACATCCAGCCGCCGCTGTCCCTGTCCCAATCCCATGACCCCATCCGGCCGGCAGCGATGGCGAGGCTGCGCCGCTGCTCGCTTTCGATCAGCCGGGCATTTGAATTCTCGAGTTCAACGGTGCGCGCCCGAACGCGGTCCTCGAGTTCGGCGTTGAGGCGCTCGAGCTGCCGGGTCTTGCGATAGAGTTCGGTGAACACCCTGATCTTCGCGCGCAACACCTGGGGGACCACCGGCACGGGGACGTAGTCGACGGCGCCCATCTCGTAACCGCGCAGCCGGTCGAGATCGCTGACCTGGATCGCCGAGATGAAGATCATCGCGGTCTGCCGAAAGCGCGGGTGCTCCCGGATCATGGCGGCGAGTTCGAAACCATCGAGCTCCGGCATGCAGACGTCGACGAGGATCACCGCGACCTCGTTCTTGAGCAGGTAGGCGAGCGCCTCGCGGCCGGAGGTGGCAATGGCGAGATTCTCGCCAAGCTCCTTCAGGATAACTTCGTAGGCGAGCAGCTTGGCCGGCTGATCGTCCACCAGGAGAATGTTTACCTTGTCATGGTCCATCGTTGGCTCCGACCCTCAGCGATGCAGCCACATCCGGATGGCCAGGAGAAGTTGCTCGGTATTGACGGGTTTGGCGAGATAGTCGGACGCGCCGGCATCCAGGCATTTCTCGCGGTCGCCCATCATCGCCTTCGCAGTCAGCGCGATAATGGGGAGCCGGCCGAACAGCGGGTTTTGCCGGATCACGCCGATGGTCTGGTAGCCGTCCATCTGCGGCATCATGATATCCATCAGCACGATTGCGATCTCCGGGTGCGATTCGACGAGCGCAACCGCTTCGCTTCCGGTGGTGGCGGTCAGAACCTTCATGCCGCGCCGTTCCAGAACGCTGCTCAACGCGAAGATATTGCGCGCGTCGTCGTCGACGAGGAGGGCGGTCCGGCCGATCAGGTCCTCGTCGGAATTGTTCAGCTTTTCCAGCATACGCTGCTTTTCGATGGGCAATTCGGTGACCACCCGGTGCAGGAACAGCGAGGTTTCGTCGAGCAGCCGCTCCGGCGATTCGACACCCTTGACCACGATGCTTCGCGCCATGATGTGCAGCTCGGCGTCCTCGTCCGCGGACAGCTCGCGGCCGGTGAAGACCACGACGGGAACGCTCGCGAGCTCCGCATCGTTCCGGATCCGGTCCAGCACCTCGAATCCGCTCATGTCGGGCAAGCGCAAATCCAGCACCACGCAATCGCAGGCGGTCTGGCGCAATGTTGAAAGCGCCTCGGCACCGGTCTCGGTGGAAATGATTTCGATGTCGTCATGGGCGAGCAGCTCGCGAATGCTGAGCTGTTCCGCCGGGTTGTCCTCGACGATGAGCAGGCGCTTGCGGCGCGGTCTGGCGTATTCCCTGATCTGCGCGAGCGCGGTGCCGACTCCCTCGGGGGTCGTCGGCTTGCTGACAAAGGAGAACGCGCCGCGGGCCAGCGCATGCTGGCGGTTCTCGTCGAGGGTGATGATCTGGACCGGGATGTGCCGGGTGAGGGGACTATGCTTGAGCTGGCTCAGGACGGCCCAGCCGAGCATATCCGGCAGGAAGACGTCGAGCGAAACTGCGGTCGGCTGGTATTGCTTGGCGAGATCGAGCGCCTCGGCGCCGCGTGCCGCCACCAGCACCTTGAAGCCCCTGTCGCGCGCGAGATCGACCAGGATGCGCGCGTAATGCGGATCATCCTCGACGATCAGGAGGATGGTATCGCCCGGTGCGAGACTGAGGCGGTCGTCCGGCACTTGCTCGATGACGCGCTCCTGCGTCGTCGTCTGCAGCGCCGGCACCGGGTCCCGCCGCGCCGCCCCTGCGGCGAGCAGCGTCACCCGCGGTCCGGAATATTTCAAGGGCAGGTAAAGGGTAAAGACGCTGCCCTTGCCGGGAGTGCTCCGAAGGTGGATTTCGCCGCCAAGCAGGCTCGCCAGCTCGCGGCTGATCGCAAGGCCAAGGCCGGTGCCGCCATATTTGCGACTGGTGCCGGCGTCGGCCTGCTGGAACGCTTCGAAGATCAGCTTCTGCTTCTCCTGCGGAATCCCGATACCGGTATCGGACACCTCGAAGGCGATCACGACTGGGGCTCCGTTGAGGATCGCATGCTGGGCGCTCCAGCCGTTCAAGGCGGCGAAGACCCTGAGACCTACGCCGCCTTCGGCCGTGAACTTGAAGGCATTCGACAACAGGTTCTTGAGCACCTGCTGCAGACGCTTGGAATCGGTGACGATGCTGCGTGGCAGGTTCGCCTCGATGTCGACGTCGAAGGACAGCTGCCGGGATTCGGCCTCGTGTCGGAACGGGCGCCCGACGGTTTCCAATACGTCGGATGTGAGAATCTCCTCGGCATCGACCGTCACGGTGCCGGACTCGATCTTGGAGAGATCGAGAATGTCGCTGATCAGGTTGAGCAGATCGGTGCCCGCGCCGTGGATGGTCCGCGCAAACTCGACCTGTCTGCCGGACAGGTTGCCGTCGGGGTTTTCGGTCAGCTGCTGACCGAGGATCAGGATGCTGTTGAGTGGGGTGCGCAGTTCATGCGACATGTTCGCGAGGAACTCGGACTTGTACTTGGAGGTCAGGGCAAGCTCGGTCGCCTTCTCCTCGAGCGCGCGCCGTGCCTGCTCGATTTCCTGGTTCTTGCGCTCGACTTCGACGTTGCGTTCGGCGAGCTGCTGGGCCTTCTGCTCGAGCTTCTCGTTGGTCTGTTGCAGCTCCTTTTGCTGCGTCTGCAGTTCGCGGGCAAGCTGCTGGGACTGCTTGAGCAGCCCCTCGGTCTGCATCGTCGCCTCGATGCTGTTCAGCACGATGCCGATAGAGTCGGTGAGCTGCTCCAGGAAGGTCATTTGCGATGCCGTGAAGGACCCGATGGATGCGAGCTCGATGACGGCCTTGACCTGGTTTTCGAACAGCACCGGCAGCACCACGAGATTCCGAGGGGGTCTGCGCAACAGCGCCGAACTCACCGGAACGGTATCGGCAGGGATATCGGAGATCAGCCGCTGGCGCTTGTCGATGGCGCATTGGCCGACGAGACCTTCGCCGAACCGCACGACCTGTCGGTGCGGCACGAGGCCGTCGTCGGCGTAGGATGCCAACAGGCCGAGCCGCGGGCTATCCTCGTTGTCGACCTGGTAGATCACGCCCATATGCGCGTTCACCAGCGGGCTCAGTTCGGTCAGAAGCATCCGGCCGACCGTCGTGAGGTCGCGTTGGCCCTGCAGCATGTTGGTGAATTTGGCGAGGTTGGTTTTCAACCAGTCCTGCTCGGTATTGAGATCGGTGGTGAGCCTGAGGTTGCCGATCATGGTGTTGATGTTGTCTTTCAGCTCCGCCATCTCTCCCCGGGCGTCAACCTGGATCGAGCGGGTGAGGTCGCCCTTGGTCACGGCGGTCGCCACTTCGGCAATCGCGCGCACCTGGGAGGTCAGGTTGGCCGCCAGAAGGTTGACGTTGCCCGTGAGATCCTTCCACGTTCCGGCTGCGCTCGGCACGTTGGCCTGGCCGCCGAGCCGCCCCTCCACGCCGACTTCGCGCGCCACGCTGGTGACCTGGTCGGCGAAAGTCGCGAGCGTCTCCGTCATGTTGTTGATGGTGTCGGCAAGGGCTGCCACTTCGCCCTTCGATTTCACCGTCAGGCTCTGTTTCAGATCGCCATTGGCGACCGCGGTCACCACCTTGACGATGCCGCGGACCTGCTCGGTCAGGTTGGCGGCCATGAAGTTCACGGTGTCGGTGAGGTCTTTCCAGGTGCCGGCGACGCCGGGCACTTGCGCCTGACCGCCGAGCCTGCCTTCCGTGCCCACCTCGCGGGCGACGCGCGTGACCTCGCCGGCGAAGGCGTTGAGCTGATCGACCATCGTGTTGATGGTGTTCTTCAGTTCGAGGATTTCGCCCTTCACGTCGACGGTGATCTTGTGCGAGAGGTCGCCGCGCGCCACCGCCGTGGTGACCTCCGCAATGTTGCGGACCTGCGTCGTCAGATTCGCGGCAAGCAGGTTGACGTTGTCGGTGAGATCCTTCCAGGTGCCGCCGACGCCGGGCACCACGGCCTGGCCGCCAAGCCGGCCCTCGGTGCCGACCTCGCGCGCGACGCGCGTGACCTCGGCAGCGAACGAACGCAGCTGCTCCACCATCGTGTTCAAGGTATCCTTCAGCAGCAGGATCTCGCCGCGCACGTCCACCGTGATCTTCTTCGACAGATCGCCGCCCGCGATTGCGGTCGCAACTTCGGCGATGTTGCGGACCTGGGCCGTCAGGTTCGACGCCATGAAGTTGACGTTGTCGGTGAGATCCTTCCAGGTGCCCGCGACTTCCGGCACCTGGGCCTGGCCGCCGAGTTTTCCCTCGGTACCGACCTCGCGGGCCACGCGCGTGACTTCCGAGGCGAAGGCGTTGAGCTGGTCGACCATGGTATTGATGGTATTCTTCAGCTCGAGGATTTCGCCCTTGACGTCGACGGTGATCTTGCGCGAGAGGTCGCCGCGCGCCACTGCGGTCGTGACTTCGGCGATGTTGCGGACCTGTGCGGTCAGGTTGCCCGCCATCGAGTTGACGCTGTCGGTGAGGTCTTTCCAGGTGCCGGCCACGCCGGGCACGTTGGCCTGGCCGCCGAGGCGGCCCTCGGTGCCGACCTCGCGCGCCACCCGCGTCACCTCGCCGGCAAAGCGGTTGAGCTGATCGACCATCGTGTTGAGCGTCTCCTTGAGACGCAGGATTTCGCCGCGCACGTCGACGGTGATCTTGCGCGACAGGTCGCCGTCGGCGATCGCGGTGGCCACCTCGGCGATGTTGCGGACCTGCGCCGTCAGGTTGCCGGCCATCGAATTGACGCTGTCGGTGAGGTCCTTCCAGGTGCCGGCGACGCCGGGCACCTCGGCCTGGCCGCCGAGCTTGCCGTCGGTGCCGACCTCGCGCGCCACCCGCGTCACCTCGCCGGCAAAGGCGTTGAGCTGGTCGACCATCGTGTTGAGCGTTTCCTTCAGCTGCAGGATTTCGCCCGATACGTTCACGGTGATCTTCTTCGACAGGTCGCCCTCGGCGACCGCGGTCGCGACCTCGGCGATATTGCGCACCTGCGCCGTCAGGTTCGAAGCCATCGAATTGACGCTGTCGGTGAGGTCCTTCCAGGTGCCGGCAACGCCGCGCACCATGGCCTGGCCGCCGAGCTTGCCTTCGGTGCCGACCTCGCGTGCCACCCGCGTCACCTCGCCGGCAAAGGCGTTGAGCTGGTCGACCATGGTGTTGATGGTGTCTTTCAGCTCCAGGATTTCGCCGCGCACGTCGACCGTGATCTTCTTCGAGAGGTCGCCATTGGCAACCGCCGTGGTCACATCCGCGATGTTGCGGACTTGTGCGGTCAGGTTGGACGCCATCGAGTTGACGCTCTCGGTGAGGTCCTTCCAGGTGCCGGCGACGCCGAGCACGTTGGCCTGGCCGCCGAGCCTGCCTTCGGTGCCGACCTCGCGCGCCACGCGCGTCACCTCGCCGGCAAAGGCGTTGAGCTGGTCGACCATCGTGTTCAGCGTTTCCTTCAGCTGCAGGATTTCGCCCGATACGTTCACGGTGATCTTCTTGGAAAGGTCGCCGCCGGCGATCGCGGTGGCGACGTCGGCGATGTTGC
>Ga0307507_10009959_pt1 | contig 12471 bp, 8 predicted proteins | sample 7_EM_MG_FD_207223 | JGI IMG/M metagenome (GOLD analysis project Ga0307507, IMG submission 207223) | Populus trichocarpa ectomycorrhiza microbial communities from riparian zone in the Pacific Northwest, United States - 7_EM | ecosystem: Host-associated > Plants > Roots > Unclassified | place... | reverse complement strand
AAAACTAAAACATGACTGTTTTTTTACTGTGTTAGACTATTGCTTGCCTCACAGTTCACTATAAACGACACTGTTTGAAGAATATTGATTGTGGCTCCCTTAGTGGGATGTTGGGCTGGGCTTTTTTGGTCATTATTATAGGGTTTTTTCCCACCTTTTTCCATGGATGGTGGGCTTGAGGGGGTTTCATGTTTCTTTTCAATTGAGTAACTTTTTATCTAATTTATTAAAGTGAACGGTTTTTTTTTAAAAAAAAATTTAATTGATTTTACTCGTTCACATGAACAATAATTTTTTTTTAAAAAAAATTAGTTTAAAATGAATTAAATTTACTTATACTATAATCTTAATTTTATTCATGATAATATTTTACCTAATTTTATTGCAAGCTTAAAAAATCATGGAAACTGTAGTTCTTGTAGCATGAATTTTGTATGTAATGGAATTGTAGATAGTTTAATGGAACAATAAAATTTTTTTTATATAAAGTATGATTTTATTTCATGATGTAATATTAATAGTTAAATCTATAATATTTAAATTAAAAATCATAAATATTAATATATATATTGTTAAATTATTTTATAATCTCAATTTCAAAAGTATTCATAACTAAACACATTAAACTATTTTTTGTTCAACCTCAATTTCAACCAAATATATATTTTTCCAAACCAACATTAACTAAAAATACTTTTTATAAAATAATTTTTTTCAAATCATAACTACAATAGCTATCACAATATCAAACACATCCGTTTGGAAGGGTGTTTTGATTTTTTGTTGTTGAGCGTTAAATGACTGCCGGCAACTTTCCTGACATTTTTTCTCCCGCCGCTCGTTTCCCCTGTTCATCTTCCTTTTTTTTACTAGCTTTGTTGAAGAACAATCTTCTAGTTGTTCAGATTTCTTTGAGAGTGGACGAGGCAATGGTTTTTTCTTGCAAAAATCATTCGGTTTATGATATATTTTATATGTCTTGATTCGTTTCTAGTGATTTTTCCTAGCTTTCATTATTTTTTTATGAATAATCCCACGTGTCTTTTCTTTACGATTCTTAATGGGTTTTTTTTTTGTCTCCGTGACACTGTTTATTAATTTGTTTAATTAATCTATATTTCTCTGGTTGATCTATTAGTGCGCGATGATTTGCCTTTATTTATTTATTTATTTTTCTCTGTTGTTGTTTTTTTTTTCTATTCTTTTTTTGAGGTTTCTTTCTCTTTATCTTCATTTTTAGTATTCTTTTTACCTTTCCCCCCTCCGTGATCCTTATTTGCTCTCTAATGATATTATTTTCTTTCTCTGTTTGAATGTGTTATACAGGTAAAGGCTTTTATAATCTTTTAATTTTAAGGGGATCTATTTAAACTGTAGCATTAATTAATTATATATAATTAAAATGATAGTTGAATATTATCTCTTTTATATATATATATATATATATATATATATGATAGGATTGTCCATGAGCATTAAATGACACTTCTAACCTTTGTGGTGTCATTTAGCTAGTTAAATTATAAGTTTGTTATTTAGAGATTACTAGTTCGAGTTTTACAAATTTTAGAGTCACTGGAGACTTATATAATCGTTAACTTCAGAACTCGTGAGATTAATTAAGGTGTATGTAAGCTGACCCGAGCACTCATATTAAAAAAGAAAAAAAAGAAATAGGAGAAACGAAGATACCAAACCAGAAAGTGTAGAATTGCCATAAATGTGAGTTTGCAACCGAGACATGAATTTAATGCACGTGGTTAATGGCTGGGAGTGATGAACATCTGATTCTAGAACACTTCGAGATGCTATCACAAGATTACAAGTACCATTTAATTTGATTGAAAAAAAAAAGAATTATTAAGTTACATCTTGTTAGTTTGATAATTTAAATAATTTTTTTTAAATAATTATTACCTAGTTGATGTTGGTTGCATAAATATCAGAGTTATTTTCACAATATTAAAGTCTATAGTATTTAAAAATGTAGTAATAGTTGATTTTTAAAATATTTTTTTACTTAAAAACATTAAAATAATATATTTTTTATTTTTTAAAATTTAATTTTGATATCAACAATTAGTGTTTTTTTATTTTAAAATTTTATTTTATATTAACACATCAAAATAATAATAAAATATTAATTTTTTTAATTAATTTTTTTTTAATTTTTTTTTTTAATTATTTTCAAAAACCGCTTTATATCATGCGCAGGAATGGACTCGGAATTCACGTGCACCCCAAACACACGAAGAGTACTTTAACAAGACAAACTCTCGATGTGAATCAAGACATCCCATAAACGGAGCAAATTAAAACTTTACAATAATAAATTGCATAAGATAAAATAACAACACAAAATATACCTTTGTGAGCACATCAATGGAGCAGGCTAATTGGTTGATAGTATCAGAATATTTATTTTTGTGTTTCAACCTATTTTTTAAATTATTTTTTGTTTAAAAATTATTAAATTAATATATTTTTAGATATTATTTGCTAATTTCAAATAACTAATATAAAAAATATTATCTTAATATACTTTCAATTAAAATATATTTTTAAAAAAATTATGCAATGCATTACTAAACACATTTATAAAATTCCTAAAAAATAATTTAATAAGAATTTTCACATGAATCAATACACTGATTATTGAAAGTATATTAAAATAATTATAAAATTTCTAAAAGATAATTTAATAAAAATTTTCACGTGAATCAATACACTGATTATTGAAGAAAGTATATTAAGATAATTATAAAATTTCTAAAAGATAATTTAATAAGAATTTTCACGTGAATCAATACATTGATTATTAAGCCTGTGATTTATATGCTTAATTTTAATAAAACATCAAACATATAATTTTTATCATTTTGATACTGATTTTTGTTTTTAAATTCTTGATGAGGATTTTATATTAATATTTATCAAATTTTTAATTAAATTTGTTTCCAATCGATGCCATTTCATTGCATAAAACATGCACATCAGAAAAAAATGTTAATATTAATTAAATTTTTTTAATCAAATTTTCTGTAAATGGACCCATTCTAGTATATTAGACTTAAAATATCAATGAAAGGACCCAATCAAGAACGCTGGAAAGATTTGGGACTTAATTGATAAAATTTATAGATCTGGTATGCAAACGCAACCGAGAATGATTATAAAGGTTTCGGATGAAATTGCGGCTACCTTCTTCTTCTTTTTTTTTAGTTGTTTCACTTTTGTTTTTCTGTCCGACATGTTTTAGCATCCATTTATAAAAACCTAGTTTCAGCACACTCATCATATCTTCGTTTCTTCCTCAAAATTGAGCGCCAAGGCCTCCAGAAAGACCATCAATTTAACTAGCTTCTTCGAAACTCTGTAAGTATCAAAGATCTCTAATCACATAAATATTGTTTTAGGTCTCCATTATTCTCTCTTTTGAATGGAAATTCACCATCTGGTTTGGATGCCGAGAGAAAGCAAGAAGAAACAAAAGAGAACGCTTTCTTTCCCTTTGTTTTATTTTCTCTCTTTGAATGTATTAGCTCATGTTATCTTGGCTTCGAAAAATCGAAGAGTCAGCTTCACTGATTTTTTTAAGTCATTGGAATGTTCTCTTGGAGACACAAAAATCATGAGTTTCAAGATTCAGATTTTATTCACAGCATTCTCAGATTTAGGGTTCTTGTTTCTATTCACCGGTGAAAATGGAACAGTTATATATATATATATATTCGCGGAATTATTTGTAGGCTTCAAACATTCCGCAATCTTCTATTTTCTGATTTAACGGGATTCTTTTGCTGTCTTGATGTGCATACTGCAGTGAAATAGATTTTGCCAGTTATCCGTGGGCATGTCTACTGCATTGACGCCTTCAAAGAGACTGCATGATAGTAAGTCCACGGAGACCAATGGGAAAGGAAAGCGGCAAAACACAGCTGGCACCAATTCCCCCAATCAACCCTTGAAATCCTCTCCGGCTGCTGTAGTTTTCCGTATATTATGTCCTGCTCCAAAAATTGGCACTGTCACTGGGGAAGGTGGTGCTGTTATTTCACAAATTCGTCAAGAAACTGGTGCAAAGGTTATCGTGGAGGAAAATATACCTGGGTGTGATGAGCAGATAATTGTTATCACTGGTTCTGATGAAAAGACTGAAGTCAGTATTGAACAGAGCAAAAAGGATGGTGATGAAGAGGCTAATGTGGCTGAAGAGAGTGATAATAAAAATGATGGCAATGAGAAGGAAGAAGAGAAGGAAGGTGTTCCCGTAGAAGACTCAGGGACTGTAAAAGAAACTTCATCAATGCAGAAAGCGTTGTTGCTTGTTTCGGGAAAAATGTTTGAAGCAGATCCGGTGACAGATGGAGGGGATGAGGAAAATAACAAGCCTTCTACTTTTATTTTGAGGTTACTTGTCCTTTCCAGTCAAGTTGGCTGCCTTTTGGGAAAGGGTGGCAGTGTAATCAAACAAATGTCAGCTGAAAGCGGGGCACAGATTAGGATCTCTCCTAGGGATAGACTTCCCATATGTTCCTCAGTTTCTGATGAGCTAGTTGAGGTAATTGAATATTACTTTTTTTGTCCTGCCATATTCTCACGGATTATAGAAATTATTGTGCATTTTTTATTCACCATGCCCTCAAATGCTATCAATTATATTTACTACGAGCAACCGATAATGTTCGTCTAGAAAGATATGAACGTGCGCAAAAAGCATGTGCAAAAAGCATGGAATGAGGGGGATAGGTTCAAGCATAGCATGCAAAGGTTGCTATGGAACAAGGAGTTTGTTCTAGAACCATTACATCTATTACTCTATGTGTCACGAGTAAGATTGCATGATCCCATCATCTTGATAAAACCAAACCATTCAACCTAATTGCAAAATTTAATCTTGCTGAAATGCATTAAAGCTGCCTGTTAAATTGTCCAGATCTCTAAATTGTAGCTTTGATAATGTTTTTTACTGTTCTAATTACTTATGACCACTGGATTGTCTTACAATGCATGGTTAGCTCCTGCAAACTTGGCTTGATTAATCTTTCTTCATTTGTCTGGATTTTTTACTTTGTACAAATGACCAGGTTCTTTAACAGTAAGAGTGAAACCTTGACAGTAATTGTTATGAATTCTGACTTGGACAAATGGTCTTCACATCTGAATTTTATGTTTTGGATACATAAATTCATATATTCTCAACATATTCAATGATGTCGCTGCAGATAACAGGAGAGATTGATGCAGTTAGGAAAGCTCTCCAATCAGTTTCTAAACAGCTTTTGGAGAATCCACCCAGGGATCATGACTCTTTCCCTGCCAATCCTTCTGGGACTTCATCACATTCATCCGGCCATTCTCATCCCAGGCCAGAAGCTTACCTGCAACGCCATTCTTTTTCTGGTCGTGGAAAACCTTATGCTGTTAGATCCCGGGATCGTCATGAAAGTGTTATCCAGGATCAAATGAAGCCTGTGCCTGATGTACTAACCTTCCGCTTATTGTGTCACAATGAGAGAGTAGGAGGTGTCATTGGAAAGGGAGGTACAATAATAAAGATTCTTAAGCAAGAAACTGGCTGTGATATTAAAGTTATGGAAGGAGTTTCTGATTCGGAGGACCGAGTAATTGTCATCTCTGGTCTGGCGGTATGGTTTGTCTATCTTTTCTTGCTTGCATGTTATGACTGTTAAGTTTTAGTGATTCTCTTGGTCATTCATTTATGTAATGCATATCGCCTGACAACAAGTCAATCATTGCAGCACCCAGATGATAGGATATCAGCTCCTCAAGATGCAGTTATTCGTGTGCAGACCAGGATAGCTATGGCTATATCCAACAAAGAGAAGGCTATAATAGCAAGGCTTCTTGTTTCCTCTAATCAAATTGGTTGTCTCCTTGGCAAGGGTGGCGCCATCATGTCTGAAATGAGGAAGTCATCTGGCGCCTATATTCGTATACTAGGGAAGGACCAGATTCCAAATTGTGCTTCAGAAAGTGAAGGAGTGGTTCAGGTACTTTTTTTTTTTCACAATAATTTCTTTTAGGTTGATGTGATAGGGAATTTTAAATCCACCAATTTACATCACTTTGAGAATGTTTTCATTTGATGTCTTAAATAGCATTGATAGTTTTATACACTACAGGGTTGCCATCCTATGATGAATATGCAAGTTGATGTGCAATGTTTACATAGCAAAGACATTTCTTCACAGTGTTACTTCTGATGAACTTAGTTGATGGTTTGCCATCCTATGATGAATATGCAAGTTGATGTGCAATGTTTACATAGCAAAGACATTTCTTCACACTGTTACTTCTGATGAACTTAGTTGTTGGTTTGCCATCCTATGATGAATATGCAAGTTGATGTGCAATGTTTACATAGTAAAGATATTTCTTCACACTTTTACTTCTGATGAACTTTGTTTTTACTGTGTTTGTCTCTTGTGTTGTTTCTTTTTGGACAGATAAACGGAGAGTTTGAAGTAGTTAAAGAGGCTCTTTTGCAGATAACCACTAGGTTAAGGCATCATTTCTTCCAAAATCTATTTCCTTCCATGGACCATCTTTCAAATCCTGCATTTTTGGATCAAGTACCTCCATTTCCTCCATATATGGGAAGGAAGGAACTCTCTCCTCCATTCCATTCATTTCCCAATTTTGATGGAATGGTTGGTGCACCTCCACATGTCAGTTTCCCTCCCCATGATGATCATCCTCCTTTCATGCACAATATTCATAGACCAGGGATGCCCCCACATATAGCTGAAAGAAAACCATGGGGTCCTCAGGTAGCGAATTGTCTCCTTTCCTTTATATGCTCTGTTTGAGCTTCTCTCAAGCTTGACTGTTGTTCCCTGGCAATATGATGGTTTCCCTCTCGATTACCCTTTTACCATTTCTGACATTACAAGGAAGAGCTGGAAATTCTAATATTGAACTATGAAAAAAATAACCATCAATTATAATTGGTAAATTGTTTCCTGGATTGGTTTGCAGGGACTCGTTGAAGGTGGTGGCCCAATGGGCTTGCCAGACTTTGCAGGACCTCCACAAAGAAGAATTTCAGGTTTTGGAGGGTATGATATCCTGTTATTTCTCCCCAATCCCTCTCTCTCCCTTGTAAACTGTAGGTTTAAAATTGTTCATCTAATTTTGCTTCCATTAATTATGTATGCAGGGTGAGCCATCCAGCTATTATTACAAGTACTACTATAGAAGTTATTGTTCCTCGTACCATTGTTCCTGTAATTTATGGAGAAGATGGCGCATGTTTGAAACAAATTCGTCAGGTATATCCTACGATTTATTCATCCATTTATTTGTCATGCATATAAACTAATATTCTAATTAACCTTAACACACAAAAAAAATAAAAAAATAAATCCAGGAATGGGCTTACCTGTAATTTTTGGAAAGGGAATTTAGAGTATGCTTTCATATCAATATTATTACGCAACAAGTCAGGGCTGGGGTTTTTATTCATTTAAATTTTCCATCTTGGAGACTCTTCATTAATGTTTATTTCAACAGTTTCTCTTATTAAAGAAACCTTGATACACAAAGAATTTCATTATTACTGGTTCTGTTTCAGATCTCTGATGCAAAAATTACCATTAACGAGCCAAAGCCAGGAGCTTCCGAAACTGTGATTATAATATCTGGGACACCTGAACAGACCCATGCAGCACAGAGTCTTATTCAAGCATTTGTTATGAGTGAAAGGGAGTCTTCCTGAACTTATTGATTAGGTAATATTTCTAACCACTCCCCCTGACTGACAATTGAAATTGTGCATCATGGAATATGACTAGTGTCAATAGGCCACATACTCAATAGGTGCCAAATATGATGTGTCTAATGACCTGTACTCATTTATTTCACAGCTTGAAAAAAGAACTAACTCATTTAAATGCAACTGAGACTTGATATCTCCGGTGGCACTGAAGATCATGAAGATTGAAGATCTCCATAGATCAAAATTGGCAGTTTTGTGAGTACAGTAAAACCCACCTGAACTTACCTATGAACAGATATCATACTTTGCAGATTGATTAGCTCCTTCTTGGATTGCATGTCTGGTGAATGTCATATGAAGTGTTATATAATGATGAAATTGTACCTTCAACATCCTGAAAGTTGGTGATGATGAACTTATATTAAACGGAAAGCAATCTTTGATTAATGCTGACGGGTCCTATTTGTCTGTTTTCTGTTCTCCTCAGAACCTTTTCACTATATTAAATTCACTCAAGAATTTTTTTCACATTTTACACCTTGTCCTAGCTGACTATATTCTTTAAAATGAGAAGTTTCTCTTCGTGTAGCAGCATTTTAACAGTGTTGGTTTTCTGAAGGATACACACTTTTTCACTGCCAGCCTGTATTACATGCAACAGTCATACCTTTTTATCATTACACCCACGACATATCTAGATAGCAATGGTTTTCTGTTTGATAGAAGAGGAAATGCAGCTGTTGTCTACAAATATCCTTTAGCCTCACCTCATAATGGCAAGCGATTACACAACAGATTAATGAATATATTTTTATATTACTTGGGCTGCTTTTTTTCCCTAGAGTGTTATAGCATATTATTTCGACATTCATTTTGGATGTGAGAATATGAGGAATGCATTTTCTTCCTGAGACATGTCTATTTTATTTCTCATGAATCATGATGCCATCCCTTCTTATTAGGGCTACAATCCATGGCAGTGCCATTATCTATTCTCTTAGGGTCTGTTTGGTATAGTTGTGGCTTTTAGCTGTGGATTTTCCTATGGTTTTTGGTTGGGCTTTTAGCTGCGGCTATTGTAGTTGTGACCACAGTCAGTTTTGGCTGCCGTGGCAGTGGTTGTAAAACTGTTTTCTGTTAACATGCTTTTATGTTAGATGAGTTTCAAAAGCAAAAACTTCCATTATATAGGTTCTGACGTTTGGATTTCAAAAGAGCATTCAGAATTTTACCAAAACATCTTTTTCATTGGCTTTTGGGGGGGCAGCCCCAAAAGTGAAAAAAAAGGCAAAAACCCTTCTTAGCCAAACAGGTTCTTAATTATTTCAGATGGAGAACATGCAGAGATGTTCTAAAGTATATGCTCAGGTTTATGGATCTGGCCAACAGCAAGAGTAATAATGAAATTATTTGACTCTAGAAGTCAGACACATCTCCTGTGAAAAGTTATATGACTGACAATCCGAGAATATAATCAAATTTGTATTATATCGAAAAGGTAAATGTTTTCAGCTTGATTCCATGAATGTTGGTCATTTACTTGTGAAGTTTTCAGTCTCTTGTACTGAGCGACTGATATATATAACTTTAAATATTCTGATCGGATTTTTCTTTCTTCTTGCTGGAAAATGTCAAACTGGATCAAGAAAACAGAAGAGTTTGGTAGAACATCGACTTTCTATTCAATATGTAACTGAATTTGTTGTCTCTGATGGTTCAATGTTCATGGATTCTGTGCTGTCCTTTGGTTGACGTTTGATAGGTTAAGACCATTTTTAGCTTTTCAAATGCTGCCCCGGAGGACTTTTTCACTGTTTTTTATGCTTTAATCTTCCCATCTACTTGATTCATATGAAAGCTCTTCTATCTCTTGTCCTCATGGTTCTTGTTTAGAATTTCTCCTCTTTGTTCTCATTCTAATCTTGTTACATAAATTGAAGTAATTTCCTTGTTTTAAACCCTTAAGTGTTAGTTCATGCTGTTTTTGGGACTTCCATATCCCATATATGTAGCCATCAGTTTCTCAACGTTATTGGGATTCGGAACCATTAAAAGACCTGGAGTTGTTAGGATATCGAAAAACTTGAGGAGATAGGAGGTAGGTAGTGAAAAAATTAAAGAGAAGTGTATTTTCTAGCTGAGAGCAAATAGACATACACACAGAGTGGACTTTTGGATATCAGACGCTCAAGCAGTATTTCTTGTTACTTGGGTTTATGAATGGATGAATTTAAAGGAAAAGTACTTGAACAGTTTTGGAGTTTTGGTGTAAAAGAGCTTTCAATACACGTTTCATCTCTCAAGACCATCTTGGATACCAGACAGAGAACCTTTAACTTTGATGCTCTGGTTTGGGTTTCCTGAAAGACATTATATAAATATATAAAAAAAAAAAGAGAAAGAAATATGAGTTTTAGGTACCAGACAAAAACCTTATTGCTTCTGACTGATAGAATAGGAGATCCCGATCAGTGTTAATGCAGTTTCTCTCTGACATGATCATGTGAGTTTTACTTATAATTGACGGAATACAGGTAGGTGATTTGATATTGCTCAGCATCATGAGTAAAGTACAGACTGATTCTCTGACTTTCTGGTTTGAGCCGTGTGAAAGTATGATCACGGAACAGAATCATTGCTGGGCTTTGAAGGGCTTATATGTCTTGAGAGCTTGGATCAGGCCTTCAACTGATCCGGCAGCAGAAACAAGCGATACTGCCAGGCAGGCCCAACTCAACATCTTCAGGGAGGTCCACCTGAAAGAGAATTTTGGCATTTTTGTCCTCGCCATATACATCTCTACGGGAAAATAAACTGTCAACGGCCAGAAAGAGATCGCCCCAAGAAGAGCCAAGAAGTCGTTGAAGAATGGAAGGATCATGGCTAGAACTGCTGTCACTATAACGTATAAAGTTCTCCACACTAGCCTGAATAAGTTGAGGTAATACACACCATAAAATGGAATGTTAATGGCGTGCTCACTTGTTATGAACTTGCTATCAGGCCATCTTCTGTGGCATCTGCTCTCCACAAAACTGAAGATTGGCTGGCAGAATACCTGTTTATGCAGATCATTTTAGAATATGACTAGCCAAAGTATATTATAAATTGCACAACTTTGATGGACATCTTGAGTGGCAAGGCTTTACCTGGTAGGCACCAATAAGGTGGATAGCTATGCATACATTTGCGATGTCAATTAGCACGAAAGGCTCGTAGAATCCAAAACCAGTAAGGAAATTGCCCGGTGCATCATTTCCAAAAGCTGCATAACCAAGACAACCACAGAGAATGTAGAACGTGGTTGTTGTCAGGATGCCAACAAAGCTTGCTCTCTTCATAGCTTTGTTCTCTGGGGGACTTGATTTCAGCGTGTCCTGCATTTCATACGAGATATTTCGCCTCCTTGAGCATCATAATATTTTTGAATTTACGGTGACAGGTTTCCATAACAAGTTTTTTTTATTTTTTGGTCTAGGAGATGTACACACACATTGGTCCAATTTGTCATTAATGAAGAAGGATTAGAAGCTTCACAAGTTAATTTAACCTTACCACTCTATGTTTATTGAAAAATATGGGCTCGTGTTGATACGAGGATACGAACAAGTATGGTTTTATTTATTTTAATCATATGCCTTCAAAGAGTTATAAAGAAAAACATTCTTTTTTATCAATAAAAGTAAAAGGTAAAGAACAAAAATCAATGTCTGAGAGTGCATGGCGGTGGTTCTTCACGTCTTTCTTGCATGACCTTACGTTGACTTGTAGAGTGGGTTTTTTGCTCTTTCCCCAAGACTTAACAGGCTAAATAAATAGAGAGAGGTTGATTGCATATCTAATAGAAAACATTATATCTCTTATACTCGCCTGCGTATTCAGAAGGACTCATTGTATTTACGCCGGTATCAGATTTTAGGATATTAAAAGTGTAAACCCCGGTATAAAAATAAACAAACCAATGTTAACAGGGTAATTGTCTATTGAAAAATAATAAATTAAAAGGAAAAATTATTGTGATTTAGAATGGACATCACCAATAAATGAACTTGATGTTTGGATGAAATAAATTAATAAAACTAGCATGTGAAATGTTAACTAGTGATAAATTACGAAAACTTTCTAATCGGGTAAAATAGTTATTGTAAAGGAAGAATTTTTAAATTTGAGGTGCAAATATTTATAAAATAGAAGGGTATTTCAAATAAATTAATGTATGATTTTAAGCGTGAGTAGCGCCAACTATCGGTATAAACCCCGTGTACAATCACGTAGTTTTTAACCGGAAGGGATGAAAATCCGAGGGTAAAACTTCTACTGAGAATAGGGATGAAAATCTCCAATGAATTAGTTAAAAATCTTGATGATTTGAGTAAATAAAACGATACATGAAGTTTGGATTTTTTGTGTAAAATCACATACCGATCAGTTTTAAGCTATTGAGCATCTCTCAATTCGACTGTCAGATTGAGCTAAATTTTATGAGGAGTCTCCTTATATATTGTTCTATCTTAGGTTAAGCTTTTGGAACAATCAGAGTTTGAGAAGGTTGTACTAGATTGTTGATAGTCAGATAGAAAATAACTTATAGACTTATTAATGATATTTTCATAAATAAGTTCAAGAATATGAGAATTTCAGCTTCTTCCTCTCTTTATAACAACCAGTTCTACTAGAAAGAAAAAGAACGAGATTTTTTCATCTTTTCTTGTTTTAACTTAAACTCTTAA
>Ga0307507_10009958_pt1 | contig 12471 bp, 2 predicted proteins | sample 7_EM_MG_FD_207223 | JGI IMG/M metagenome (GOLD analysis project Ga0307507, IMG submission 207223) | Populus trichocarpa ectomycorrhiza microbial communities from riparian zone in the Pacific Northwest, United States - 7_EM | ecosystem: Host-associated > Plants > Roots > Unclassified | place... | reverse complement strand
ACCACTTAATAATAAATTCTAATAATTTAGATTTAAACTTTTATATATACTTTGCAGCTTCTATTAAAGTTACATAGTAATTAGTTTAGTGGTTTTTAAGATATAGTAATTTAGCTTTATTTTGCCCTCTAAATTATAATAAATTATAATATCTTAAAAACCACTTAATTAATTCCTATGCAACTTTAATAAAGGCTGTAGGGTGTATATAAAAGTCCAAATCTAAATTATTAGAATTTATTATTAAGCGGTTGTTAAGATATTAAAGTGTAAATTTGGTGAGTTTTGAGGTGGCCAGCTTGGGGGTATGGCCAGCTTGGGGGTGGATTACGTTAATCTAAATACTAAAAATACTTCCCCCCTAAAGCTTTTATAGAGCTTTAACCCTATATACCTTCCTCCCATATAGCTCTACCTTAAGGTTAGCGCTTTAATAATTCTCTTACGGAACCTATATTCTAAAGAGGGCCTTTATAATAGTACCCGTATAGTTCTTACCCAGATAGGCCGCCTCTGTCTTAAAGTCTATATTCTTGGCGGTACCTTTACTAACTAGCTATGGGTTATCCTATAGATTAAGCTATCTTCTACGGAAGGTAAGCTACCGTTTATTATTAATTAATGGCAGCTTCCTATTTATTTATTTTTTATAATAACTATAAATAAGTTATAGGGTTAGTCTTTTAACTTTATAGGCGTTAATTTACAGATACTGGTTTTTATACACGGCCAGCTCTATATTATACTGTCTTGGGTTACTACCGTAAATAGTATTTTAGTACTACTTTTTCTAAATTAAATAGAAATAGACAATATTATATATCTAGAAGTTTTGCTTTTAAAATAAGGTATATTATTTTATTAAATAACTATTTCTATAACTACCCTATAGGGCTAGTAAAACCTTCCCTTTTTCCTTCCTCCCCCTCTCTCCTTTACCCTTTCTCCCCTACTCCTTATCCTTATCTCCCCCCTACTCCTCCTTAACTATATCCGCTAAATAGCGGAGCAGCCCTATAATCTACTAGCGCCGCCCGGAGTAGGGACGGATATAGGTAGGTAGGGCATCCTCTTTATCCTTATTATTGTTATTATCGTTAGCGGCAGTAGTAGTGGTAGTAGGAGGAGCTAAAGCGCGGGAGGAAGCGCGGCTATAGTGGACCAGTAGGGTGGCGGCGGTAGCTATAATAGGGGCAGACGCTATTATCTCTATTAGTTATGCTTTTTACTATTTATATTACTAACTTATAGGCCTAAAAGGAGCAGCGCGCCCCTTTACTACCGTAATAGCAGTTAGTATAGCTATCGCGTAACTGGCCCACGACTAATATATACTCTATAAATAGGCCACCGCCCTATATATATGACGTATAAGCCTACGGGGCTACTATACCCTAGCTTTACGCCAGGGCCGCCTCTATATTTAGGGCTTTGGCCTTAAGGCGGACCTTTCAGTAGACTCTAAAAGCTCTATCTAGGCTAGAAACCTACCGTAAAGATATACCCCGGACGCGCGGTAGGGGACGCAGCGCCTGTATTATAGCGGTATTAGCGGCGGCGGCTTTGGCGGCGGCGGTAAGCGCGGCAGGCGGGGGATTTTACGGCGGGTGGGCGGCGGGCTAATTAATAGCCGTAAACCAGGCCAGGGGGAGGGTAGTAGCGGCGGCGGTAGTAGCGGCGGTAGGGGCGGTGGTAGGAGCAGGGAGGGGCCTAGCGGTAGTAGTAGCGACAGCAGCTATTTACATATTAGTATCTTCTCAAATTCTTAAATTCTATTATAGTACTAATACTTACCAGTACGCTTATCTGCTGGGACCGAAGTCCTATATATAGGCTGCCCGCCCTAAAACGGCGGCGGCACGGATAAGAAGCGGCGGCTAGGCGCGGATATAGTGGCGGCGGTAGTCGCGGCGATAGTAGTAGTAATAGTGGTAGTGGTGGTGGTTGTGGTAATAATAGCGGTAGTAGTAGTAGGAGCAAAAGTAGAAGCGGCAGTAGTAGCGGTGGTAGTGGTAATAGTAGTAATGGTAGTGCTAGTGCTGTTGCTTAAAGAAGAAGACGACGATAATAACAACGATGTAAATAGCTATTGTTAATATATATTAGGTAATTAATTATACAAATCTATATTATATAATTACCACGTAGAGGCTACCTAAGTTGAAATAGCGAAAGGCCGCCTAAGTTGAGGTAGCGAGACGCTACCTTACGTAGCGAGGTGGTAGATTAAGTTCCCTCCTAGTCTTTTATAGCTTTCTAGGTAGAATAATCCTCTAGTATTGTTACGGAGTAAGTATAAGCGGCAATAATATATAGCGAAGTAGATATTATTAAGCTATATACATAATCAATATAATAAAGTTAAGACGTTGCGTAAGGAAAGAAAGTAAAGAAATAGGAAGAAAGGGTATATATTATTAGTTTGGTTGCTTAGTCGATATATATATAAAGCAGAATAGGATTCGGGTAGCGGTCCTAGCAGAACTTAGTAGGATTTAGTAAACTTAATAGAATATGGTAGAATGTAGCAGATTGCTGTTAGATTGCCATAGATTGCCAGTAGATTGCCATTAGATTACCATCTTACGGTCGGTCTCTTCTTACTGCATTGGTAGAAATTAGTAGATATATATAAGGTGTTACGGAGGTATCCTATAATAGTACCCTCCTTTTAAACTTAAGCTTCTGTAAGATAGGGCTATAGTAGTTTTAGGTAGAGTTTATAAACGTTTTCTACGGCTTATATAAGTTCTATAGAGTTAATAGGTTTCTATAAGGGCTTAGTAAAGCCTCTCTATTTTATAAGGTATATATATTTACGTTTACGTTTACGTTTATTATACTTAATATTATTAATTTTTTTTAATAAAGTATTTATCCTTACTATCCACTTTAACTGGTAGGGGAGGGTCTTAGATTTATTTAGGTAAGGCGTCTAATATAGGGGTAGTAGGACGAAGGACTAATATATAGAATATAGGGTGGATTTTAACCGTATTAGGGAGCTTTAGTTGGTAGGCATAAGGAGAAATAACCTTATTAACTTTATAAGGGCCAGTATTCTTCTAATTAAGTTTCTTAGTAGGTTATTTTATATTTAGATTTCTTATATCTAGCTAAATAAAGTTACTAATTTAGTAGGCCGATGCTAGGGTTTGGTTCTTATTCGCTGCGGATTTATAGACAGATTAGGCCTATATTATTTTATTAGTAAGGAACTCTTATAGTTCTTCTATCTTCTTTATAAATTAATTTACTTCTATAACTTATAGGGTATAATAAGTGGGGTAAGGAATATAACTAAAGGGGTTAAAACCTATTTATAGATACTAACCGTATTTAGCTAGGAATGGGGAGACCTTTATAGTTTCTAAGACGGAGTTATTTATAGTAAACTTAGTAAAAGTAAGCTAGTCTATCTAGTCGTCCTATAAATACGATGTATATATCCAAATATACTATTCCATTATAGCATTTATACGTTTTATTTAACTATCCATTTCTAGGTAGTATGCTGTAGATAATAATGCTTTAATATAGAGTTAGGTAGTTAGTTTTTTCTAAAAAGCAGAGATAAACTAGCTGCCTTTATTAGAGATAATCGTTTTAGGGAGTCTGTGGAGTTTCTATATATAATCTAAGAACAGTTAAACAATAGTAGATGCTAATATATTAGGGTAGGCGATTAGATATTTTATCTTAGATAGTCGGTCTATAACTACTATAATCTTTATACAGCCTTTACTTATAGGGAGGTTAATAACAAAGTTAATTAAGATATCCTTTAATCTTTAGTTTAGAATAGGTAAGGACTCTAAAAAGCTGTTATACGTCTTATGTAAAGCTTTAGCTTATTAGTAGGTATAGTAGCTAGAGATGTACCTTTATATTATATTATATATATTCGGCTAGTAGTATTCTTATTAGAGTAGTTCTAGGGTTTTTCCTTAGCTTAGATAACCCGTTACTAGTAAATTATATATATATTTAAGGAGCTTAAGCTTAAGCTTATTATAGTTAGGTATAACTAGGCGGTTTCTATAGTATAAGCGGTTTCTATAAGCTTTATATTTACCTAGAGAAATCTTTTTAGAGTGTCTAATACTATCTTAGATTAGCTTAAGCGTCTCTTAAATAAATTTATTATTTAGGTATTCGTTAACTATTATCTATTTAATCGATTAATTAGTTATTTTAAGGACGTATATTTTAAGGACTTTAATAAAAGGGTTAAATAGCTTAGGGCGAAGTAGGGTTTAAATGCGGTAGGTATACGCTTCTTTTTATACTGATATGTCTTATAAACATCAGATTAGGGTATTAGATTTTTAACCTTAAATGCCTAGGTAGTATATAATTAAGAATTGGAAATAAGATAGATATTTTAACTAGCGGGCTTAATAATAACTTAGCTATTTTATGGTTATAAAGTACTATAGATTCTTATAGTTACTAATTAGAAATCTGGCGCCTTCTAGTTTAAGTTACCATTATTTAAAATATCTAATAATGGCCAATAATTCCTTATTATAGATCTTATAGTTATATTTAGCTAGACTTAGTTATTTTAAGAAGTATACTATAGGGTGCAGTACTCCTTCCTTATTATACTAAGATAAAATGCCTCTAGTAATATAGTTAGATAAGTTAGCTTCTATAGTACTATTTTAGTTTAGGTTAAAGTATTAGAGTATAGGTGTAGTAGTAAATATAACTTTTAGATAGGCAAAGGCCTTTTTATATTCCTTATTAAAGATAAAGGCTTTATCCTTTTAGGTTAGAGCTGTAAGGGTAAAACTAGGGCGAAGAAGTTATTAATAAACTGTTAATAGAAGTTAGTAAATCCTATAAAGGCTCTTACGTCCTTAATATTCTTAGGTTCTTACTAGTTTATAATTACTTTAATTTTCTTTAGGTCTATTTATATACCGTTTATAGAAATAATATGTCCAAGATATAGGACTTCCGTTTTATAGAATTTATACTTATCTATATTTAATTATAGGCTAGCTCCGCGTAGGGCTTCTAAGATAAGGTTAATGTATTTCTTATATTTAGTTAGGTTATTGCTATATACTAGGATATTATTAATATAAGTAGTACAAAAAACGTCTAGGTAAGATTATAGAGTATTATTTATAAAGTGTTAGAACAAACTTAGGGTATTTATAAGGCTAAACGGTGTTACTAAGTATTTAAATAGTCTGTATCTAGTATAGAATATAGTAAGCTATTTATCTCCTTTTATAATATAAAGGCGATTAAATGCGTAAATAAGGTTAAGTTTTATATAGTAGCAAGCCTTACTTAATTAGTTTAATATCTCTTAAATTAACAGGAGCGGGTACTAATTCTTAATAGTAATAGCGTTAAAAGCCTAGTAGTCTATATAAAAGCGCAGACCGCCACTAGGTTTCTTAATAAAGATTATAGGTATAGCTATAGGCGAAGAGCTTACTCTAATAAATTCATTACTAAGGTATTTGTCTAAGTACTTCCGCAGTACTTAGAGTTTGTTTTAAAACATTCTATATAAGGGTCTAAATCCTAGCTGTTTTCCTTCTTTAAGTATAATCTTATGGTTATATAGTTAGTACTCTACTAACTTGTCGGCTTTCTTTTATAAGAATACTTTTAGGTACTTATAGTGGCATACTAGTACTTTTGTAGCAGGGTTAGTATACTTCTTTAGTACTAGGGCCTTTTTAATATCGGCTATTATAATGGTAAAGATTATATATTTAGGGTTTCTGGCAAGTTATACTAATAGAGTAACTCTAATTATGTGGATATCTAAGGTGTTAAGTAAGCTTAAGTTATCCTTAGTTTCTTATATAGTTTTAGGTTTAGTATTAGGTACGGAGTTAGTATTAGATTTAGGTTTAGGTTCTTTAAGTATCCTATTTATAGTAGAATACCAGTTCTTCTAGTACTTTTATATATTAAGCTTAAGCTTCTACTTAGTTTGGGGTAGTGTAGTAGTCAAAGTCAGTTTATATAGTTTAATATAATTTCCGGGTTTTTAGTAGACGTTAGTAGAAATCTTATATTAGTGGAATTTAGTGGAATTCTTAAGTTAGTAGAATTAGGTGGAAATTTTAGACTAGTAGATCCTAGTAGATTTTCTAGATTTTGGTTTAGGGTCTAAGTAGTAAGTTATAAAGCACTTTTACTTATAACGGGAGGTAGTAAATAGAAGCTTAAGGTTATTTTAATTAATAGTTACCTTATATAGCTTTATCTAGTGTTACGGACGCTTTAAGTACGGTGTTACGACTACTTAGAGAGGAGTTGGCGGAAGCTAGTTAGTTAATACAGGCACGGTCCAGGATGGATCTAGTGGAACCATGTGACGAGGAATGGTAACCGAGGTTACGTGGTATTAAACGTATTAACTATATTAAACGGAAGGGACGTTACGTTTAATATAGACAACACGTACCTTACGTATAAGAGAGGATTTCCTAGGCGTATGGTTATGTATTTAAAGGACCTCAGTCCCTACCGTAGATAGTTCTCTCCTTATAGTAAATCTTAGAATACAATTAGAGTTAATCTATTAGGCAACCACTCCACTAGTTATTATTACGTTGTTAACTTATTGTACCTATATACCTAGCCTATTAACAGAACCCACCGTAGTTCCTACTACAAGGTTCCGTTATACATTTACTACTAAGGTTACGGTATTGGAATAAACTCGGATAATATGCCACCAAGAGCAGCACTAGTTACGACGGCGTCGACGGGAGCCATAACCTTAGGTCTAGGCGATACCAGTATAGACAAGGGGGATTCTTAAGTAGTTACGTAAGGTTAGTTATAGGAAATAGTTGATTACTTATAAGACAATAATAGGATACTCGAAGAACGCATTAATGGAATTGGAGCAGCAAAGATTAAGTTACCTTTAATTAAACAATTCTCTGGAGAGAAGTTGAAGCTTAAAGGATTTCTTACGCAAATGCACTTTAAGGTAGTATAGGAAGGAGTGAAGTTAGCAATATTATTGGATTAAGTAGCCTATGCAGGATTGTTCCTAACGGGGAGGGCACTTAAGTGGTTTAAGCCATATCTTACAGAAATACAGGCTAATGGCATAACAACTACTAACTAAGATATACGGTATATATTTACTAGTTGGAACGGGTTTATAGAGCGACTAATATAGATGTTTAGAGACCTGGAAGCCACAACCACAGTAGAATAAAAGCTTCAGAACTTAGTATAACGCACTTTAACTATTAAGTATATAACACAGTTTCAAACACTAGCCACGCAGGTTGAGTGGAACGATAGGGCGCTTATGGTATAGTATAAATAGGGACTTAAGGCTAAAGTCTAGGACGTAATTATCCTAATGGAAGATGCGGATACTCTAAGAGAGTTAATAGATTAGTTAATAAAGATTAATAACTAAATCTATTAAAGGGAATAAGCTAAAAGAGGGCAAGACAGAGTTCTATAGTTATATAAGGCGCAGAGTACGCAACGACAGACGCAAAGTTAAAAACTATAGAATGGCGCAGAGCTAATAGACCTAAGCGGTACTAAAGAAACCTAAAGATGGGAAAAGAAACTATAGAAACCCAGAGGTTAAGGATTAAGTAATTAAAGGACTAAGGAGTAGAGGCCAAACCAGGGATCTTAGTAGTAGAAGACGTTTAGGCGGACTCTATAGCAAGAAAGATGGTTTAAAGATAGAGCTTGCATAAATTACGGAAAATAGGGTTATTTTACTAGAGACTGTAGAGGTGGTTAGAGTAACTACATAGTAAAGGGAACTAGACCAGCAGACGGTATATATATATAGAGGGACGACGGTGCACTACAAGGAATAAAAGAGTGTTTAATTAACAGTTTTGTATATTGTTATAATAACGCATGCCGAATTCATAAGGACGTTAAGTACGGCGCAAGCTATTAGCTATAAGAGCCAGAGTTAAAAGGACTCCAAGGAACTAAAGAGTTAAATAAAGAATAAGATTAACTCTACGAGCTAGATTAAGATATTACAGCAACATATAGATAAAGATTAGTAGTAATAACAATAGAGTTAGAGTACTTATTAATTATCAGCGACGAGGACAAAAAGGAGGCTAACTGGGAGCACTTAACCCTTAATAACGCAATAGAAGCAGAGACTGAGACTATTACCAAATAAGGTTTAGTAACGGATGTTATAACACTATTAGATACAATTTCCATCGCTTTATAAGACGATAGGAGTAACGTTTAAAAGAAACTAAGTAAGCAGATGACTGCTAGTGCTAGCTTATTACTTAATAAAGGTAAAAGGCCACAGGCTTAAGATTCTTAAGAAGAGATATAAGAAGCTTAAGACTCTTAAGACGAGATAAGACACACCCAAGAACCCACAACGGACGAAAACTAATGGGAAAGGGTAGTAACTCAGTTTAGTAATAAACAAATAAGTATAGGATACAAGTTTAAGAACTATAAGTTTAGGGAATAAATAAGAACGTTAGCAATTCTAGGTAAACGCAGTATTTAGCCTAAAGATTAAAAAGTTAATACCAGGATTAAAAAGCAAGACGACTACAAGGATCCAGCTATAAGACGTAGAAAATAAGAAACTATAGATAAGTTCAGAACAAGAATTATTATATAGTAAGAGCAAAAGCTAGACAAGAGATTAGCTATGCCAGGTTATATAAGGGACAGAGTACCTGTATAAAGAGTTACTAATAGGCTAAGTGCAGGGACACCTAGGGTAAAGTGGTTAGATAAACTAGAACAAGAAAAGGATCTAGATATTCTAATTAGGTTTAAAGAAAGACATACTAAAGGATATCACAATATAGTGATAATAAGGTACTTTCTAATAGATAGACTATACACACTAAACCAGTTATATGGAAAGTGGTATAGGTAACGACACAATAACAAATGGGAAGACTTTTATATATAGCTAGATAAAAAAGTTGTCTAAGACCAACCTATTATGGAAAAACGCATAAGTCATATTAAAGGAGCATTAATTATAATATTAAGGAACCTAAAAGAAAGGTCTAGGGATTAGAGAAGTAAGCAACAAATCTTAGTACCCGCAATAGAGATACCAGTGGTTAGGTTAACTAGGTATAGGTTTAAACTTAAGGATAAAGACAAACTAAGAGTTAACCTAAAACATATAGCGCATTATACACTATTATGGATAGCTTGTGTGGATGATATATACAATATATATAGAGCACCTAAAGATAAGAACCGGAAGTACCTATTAAGGATATATTAGGCACCAGAGGAAAAGCGGTTTAGGAACGCTAAGTATATACATAGTTAGCACCTAGTAGAAGTATAAGGTTAAGGAGACTTAACACTTTAACTAGGAAGATTCCTTACGGAAGAATGCCTAGATGGATAATAGTAGTAGGAGTGCCTAAAGAACACTTGTCTATAGCATGTAGAGGAAAAGAAATAAACTAAGTATTAGCTAAAGTTAGACTAAGTATAGGCAGGATCTAGCAGCCAATAGTTAGGAAAAGGGGAGGCGTATAGGACTAAAGGGAACTAGTGTTAGAGCTTTAGACCCTTAAAGGAATTTAAGGATAATACCTAAACTTAAGAGCTAAGTGGCAAGATTAGCAGTTTAAAGCGTTGGTAGATAGTAGAGCAACTAGAAACCACATATCACCAAAGGTAGTAGAAAGAATGGGGTTACTATATAGACAGAAGAAACACCTATATCCACTTATAACAATTTTAGGAGATTAGATAGCCTATAGAGGAGGCATTATTAATCTCAAAACAGGACCTATTTAGATAACTATTAAAGGGAGACCAGTCAGAATGTCTTTTAATATTCTACCATTAGGATAGGACAAGGCGATACTAAAAATGCCTTAGTTATAGAAGTACAATCTAAAGATCAATTAGGTTATAGGTTAGGTTAATATTAAGAATATATAACGGCGTAAAGTATAATAGTAAACCAAGTTAGTATAGTACCAAGTTAAAGCGATATATAAGGAGACTAAGCAAGGCTTAAGTTATATGCCAAAGAGATACCACAAGTATGGTAAAAAGTTATAGTTACTAGAAAGTGAAAAGCTGTTAAAGTATATAGCTTAGAACCACAAGATAGAATTAAAAAAGGGAATAAATCTAAAGTTCTTTCTAATCTATAAGCTTACTAAAACAGAGTTAGTAGTGCTTAAAGAGTTTATTTAGGAGAACTTACGCAAGGGATATATTAGATTATCATAGTTATTAGTAGAATATCCAGTATTATTTATCCCAAAGAAAAACAGAAAACTTAGGATGTATATAGACTACAAATAGTTAAACAGTATTACTAGGAAGAATAGGTATCCTTTACCCTTAATTAGCAAAATCTAAGATAGGATAGGTAATATAAAGATCTTTATAAAGATAGATCTAAGATGGGCATACCATCAGATTAGGATTAAGGAAGGTAATAAATAAAAGGTAGCCTTTAGGTTAAAGGAAGAACTATATAAGCCATTAGTTATACAACTTAGGCTTATAAATACACTAGCAACGTTCTAGAAGCGAATTAATAGTGTATTAGGAGAATACCTAGATAAATTTATTATAGTATACCTTAACGACATTATTATCTACTTAGAGAGTAAGGAAGAGCATAGAGAACATATTAAGTAGGTTTTAAAGAGACTATAAGAAGAACAGATGCTAGTAGCAATTAAGAAATACAAGTTCTTTACCAGGAAGACTAATTTCGTTAGATTTATTATTAAACTAGGCCAACTTAGTATAGATCCAAAGAAGATTAAGGCTATAGTAAATTGGAGAGAATATTATATAGTTGAGATCGTTTCTAGGGTTTTGCAATTATTGTAGAAGGTTTATAGCACAATAGTTATAGGACATTAAGTCATTTACGCAGTTAACAAAGAAAGAAGAACTATAGGCATAGGGAAAGGAATAATAAGAACTATTTAAGAGAATTAAAGAGTTATTTACCTAGGAGCCAGTTCTTAAGATCTATTAACTAGGTCTAGAGACAGTTATAGAAACAAATATATTAGACTTTACACTAGGGGCATACTTTATATAGAAATATTAAGATAGATAGCACCTAGTGGCATACTATAGTTAAAAGATGACACCACTAGAGTTAAACTATGACATCTATAATAAGAAGTTATTAGGTATAGTTACAGCACTTAAGAAATAAAAAGTATTCTTATAAGGTACAGAGAAACCATTTATAGTTAAAATAGACTATAAGAACCTTACAGGATTCCTAATAATAAAGGAACTTAACCAAAAACAGGTTAAATGGGTGGAAATGCTTATAGAATACCATTTCGAAATTCAGTATACTAAGGGTATAGATAATGCACAAGCAGACGCTCTAAGTAGAAAGGCTAAACTATAAAGTAATAAAAAGCTATTAGGAGCTTTGTTACAAAAGGATTAAGATGGATTAATTAGGTATAATTATCCAAAAATCACAGTAACTAAGGAAAGTTAGATCTATAAATTACTAGAGAATGATTGGATATAGAAGATCTAAGAAGCATAGGCAGAGGATCTAGACTTAGAGCAATACAAAAATAGAGAAGCAATATATATGCCTAAGTCTATCACAGAAGAGTTTATTAAGGAATTCCATAAGGGAATAATATAAGGATATAATAGAGCTATAGGCTTAGTGTTAAGACTTTAAGAGGAATATATTGTTTAAGGAATCTGGGGACTAGCAAGATAAATTATAAAAAAATATCTAGATTACTAAAGAAACAAACTAACAAGGTATAAGCTATATAGAGGGCTACAACCTATTAAGACACTAGGAAGACCATAGGAGGTTATATTATAGGACTTTATTATTAAGTTACTAAAGTTAAGAGATCCTATTATAGGACAAGATTATAATATAATCTTAGTAATAGTGGATAAGCTAATAAAGTAGGGATACTTTATAGCATGCACTAAAGGGATATTAGTAGAAGATGTTACTAGAATCTATATAAAGGAAGTGTTTATAAGACACGGAGCACTAGATAAGATTATATTAGACAAAGATCCAAGATTTATAGCAGCATTTTAGAAAGTATTTCTAGTAGAATAAAGGGTTTGCGCAGCAATATCTATAGCGTATTATCTGCAGACGGATAAACAAACAAAAAGACTAAACTAGACACTAGAGCAGTATCTAAGGCATTATATTAATCACGCATAGAACAATTAGGTATCGCTATTACCAGTTATATAGTTTGCATATAATATAACACTATAAGAAGGAATAGGGACATTACTATTTAAGGCGAATTACGGATACAAGCCAAGAATATCATTATTGCTATATTAAGCAAAAAAGACAAATAGCACAGCTAAGTAAAGAATAGAGATATTAATAAATCTTTATATAGACCTTAAAGAAACAGCTAAACTAGTACAAGAACAAATAAAAAGGTACTATAATACTAAGAGATCTAAGGGACCAGATCTTAAGGAGGG
>Ga0307507_10009957_pt1 | contig 12472 bp, 13 predicted proteins | sample 7_EM_MG_FD_207223 | JGI IMG/M metagenome (GOLD analysis project Ga0307507, IMG submission 207223) | Populus trichocarpa ectomycorrhiza microbial communities from riparian zone in the Pacific Northwest, United States - 7_EM | ecosystem: Host-associated > Plants > Roots > Unclassified | place... | reverse complement strand
CCAAACACCAATTTCTTGGGCTGACGAGGGTGGGTGGGTTGGGGTCGTGGAACTCATTGAAAACTACTCCTATGAGGAGTACTAGTGCTACAAGGACCAGCAGAACTACGACTAACGTAAATTTTGGAAATAGTACCCGGGGTGGACCAGTGAGATGTTGTCGGAGGAGGCGGGCGCACATTCGGAAGAGAAATTATGGCCTAACGGCAATGAGGATGGTGATATGGACGAAAAGGATGTTGATGTTGAAGAAAATGGATCATTTATAGTCACGAGTGAAGAGTAAAGAAAAATGAATAAACTCTATTCCCATCCCTCTAATTCCTTCGAATATTGTATTCCCATGACAAAGTAAAGTTTCCGCTTTGGGCCAGGCAGGGGGGGGGGGAACCCACGGGAAACAGACTCTCGGGGGGTGACGCTCTTTCCAAATCTTACAGCACGAGAACTACGACCACGGGAACTACTACCGGTACTATGAAATCGCCAAAACCACAAAAACGACAAGGGCCGCTGGTAGCTGACACTTCCGGTCCGAGTTGTCACTGAGGAAGGCCCAAAAGATGAACGTTCTATTCTTTCTTTCGAATTTCGTTCTCTCAGAATTTGGGGCCTTTCTTTCTTTCTCTTTTTTTTTTAGATTTGCTATTCGCGGGAGTTATCGACTAAGTTATAGCATCATACTGTCTTATATTATCGCGTTATCGTTTTCAATTCACAGTGTATCACTCGGGATTTATCCTTTATTTTGTGTTGAAAATACCGTAAAGACTTGAATAATTGGACGGTGTGCTATGTCGTTGGACTTTCCTCTCTCAGTATGGTCAAGAAATTTTTGTTTTTTTTTCTGTCTCGGAAGGGGGAAAGGGGCTGTGCTTTTGCTGTGTTTTTGGCCCCCTTTCCAGAGAAGGGAATTCTGGACTACATAGCACACCGTCCAATTATCCAAGTTTTTACGGTATTCGACGCGGAGGTAAGATTTACGGTTAGGGTTTTATGCAGCGGAGTGGAACGGCTGAAGTGGAGACACTATGTTTGTATTATGTGGAGAGATAGATCATAATTGATAGTGTTGTGTTGAAGGAAAGAAAGGACTTGAGGAAGAAGTGAAGTGGAAAGAGAAAAGAAGACGAATAAGCTCAGATATATGCGAGAAGAATGGTAGTGTTTTGGTAGCTTCGGCTCCAACTACCTCGATAACTTAGGGTAAACCAAAAGAAAGGGCCTAATGGCTGAGCACGTACAGAGATCAGTGACCTTGTCCTTATGAGAAGAAACCTATTTCCCGTCTTCAGCCCATAATGCATCATCATTCCCACACGGGTACACGCTCCCGAACCTGAAAGGTATAAAGGTGTCCGAACTATACGATATAGCCGCCGAATACTCGAGACCTGCCCAAAACCGCCTAACCACCTAGATGGGTGAATCCGATATAAAGGAATGACACAGGAGAACAACATACCAGAGACAGCGGAAGATATCGTTCGTAGACAACGGAAGAAAATATATCCAACAGTATTCTTGAATTCAGTACCCTCTCATGCGCCAGATTCGCCGAGCGATGGATCCGGAAGTATGATCCTTGGTCGGCAGAGTGCGTTTTCCATCACCGCCCATATTATGCCCAGTATCGTGATTTTCGGAGTGCTTGTTTCTTGTTTATTTAAACCTCCCATATCCTCTCTTCTTTAGTGTATGTCAATCCAGCCTATTGTCTTCTCTTCTTCCAATTGTTTCCGCCGAAGCTCGTATTCGGGTAGTCCCTCTTCGTACCAGATCCATAGATTCCGAAGTATAAATCTTAACCTATGATAGTGGAGTTCGGTTCCGGCTATTGGCCATGTTCGGGAACTGTGATGCTCAGAAACCTTCGGTATTACCCATCATTATGGCTCCTACGTTTGCTATTCCTCTAGCTATTAATTAACTTATTTTATCACAGTCCTTTTTGTCTTGTAGCCATACGGTAGCCTCTGTCGATATTTGGCTCTAGGCAGAAATGCTAAATCGGTTGTCGAAAGCTCTGTTATATAGTGAAAATAAGCTGCAGTGGGAGCAGAGATAGAGCATTGTCACTCCCGCTGACATCTGTGTGGTAATTCCCCGCTGGGTAATGAAGAAAAGGGAGGCTTCCAGCGCATCTCACAGTTACCCGGTCAAGCACCTAAGACAATTAAGCCTTCATCGATAAGTAACGTTAAAAGTTAAGACAATCCAAGGCAGCTCTTCCTTCACTTAACCTCCCGCATCGCCCCGCCAAACACCCCGCCAAAGGCCCGCCCACTAGCAATAAACGACATAATATTATAATAACCTCCTCCCGCCCCCAACGACGAGAGGATGTCGCGACACAAGAACATCCGAAATCTTGACCTACACGCAGGTACGAACCATGAGGATACAATATGGATGTTACAGAAACTAAGCTCACTATGAGGAAAGAACTCGATGACTTCGATGGAGATGACTACGACGAGGAGTATAACGGTGCGATATTCCGAATCATACCCATCCGCTATCATTTGCTAACTGTCCACAGATATCAGCGAATCTGACGAAAGTAGAGACACTTTCCTGCACAGTGGAGCGAATTAGCATCTAATAAATCAGGACAATTGCGGGAGGGCCTAGCCCAAGTCCGAGAGACTCTAGGCACCGAAATTCCCGTCACAGATAAAGAGATACAAGAATCATTATGGTACTACTACTTCGACGTCAGCAAGACTATAAACTATATTTTGAGTACGTTCCGCGCTCTCTGTGTCTACCAGACAACACTAATGACTACCAGGTCAACATGCACCAGCTGAAAAGCCAAAAGAGAAGCCCCGACCACAGCCTTCACAGAAAGCCCAAAAAGGTACTTCAGGAATTTCATTCTCGTTATCTTCATACATGGCACATGAGCACGTTTGTGCATCGCCCAGAACTAACCTTCCAGGCTACCTCCCAGGGATTGGTCAAGGCCATGGCTCAGAAAAAAAGACGGCGACGGAGCTTGGCTTTTTTCGGGATTGCCCGTGGGGAAACGTACCTGAGCACCGACGAGGAGAGATAATTGTTGAGAGGATTCACCCCCAAGGAGGGTTGCTGGGCGGGTCGGGCAAGATGTCCAAATTGGCGGCATTAGCTAAGGCGAGGAAAGAGAAAGCTGCTGCGGAAAAGAAGCAAGATGGAGAAGAGAAGGCATCAGTGTCTCTATTAGCACGACTGGCGCCAAAGGCACCAGCCCGAGCGCCTACGCCTATATCCAAGCCTTCGCTTCCTCCAACACAAGAGAGCAAGCAAGAGATAAAGCAAAAGACCAAACAAGTTATAATGCCAGAACTACAACCGGAAGCAGAGCCAGAGAAAATCGCCGCAGCCTCTAGCCAAGGCCTTGGCCACCCAGAAGAGCCCAAGACATTTTTCCCAATTCTCAAAGACAAATCCATCTATATGCCCCAAGTCACGAGCCTTCTCGGCTCCCCATCCAGTTTTGCACTGTCATTTTTTGGGGAGAGGATTTCAACGATTAAAATGAACGCTACTAACCAAGAGACATTCGCTATTTCAGGTGCCCCAACGGCGGCACAAGCCAAAGCTTTCTCAGAACCTAGCCCCGATGATATAGTGATAGCAGCCCAGAGTGGTAGTAAAGGTTCACCTTGCAAACCAGCCCTACTAGTCAAGTACAAAGCTCTAACGAGCGCAGGTTTGAACAACGCGAGAAAGAAAACAGATAAACCCGTTGAGAAGATAGAAGCTGCTGTTCAGGCGATGGCCATCGACAATGCGTCCGTTAGGACCAGAAAGAAGATTGATGTTTTAGAGGAATTCAAGAATACCAAGACAAAAGAGAGCGCAAACTTTGTTGTAATAGGTGCTCCCCCCCCCCTACGCCCTGCCAGAGAGTTGATAACTAACTTCTTAGGCCATGTGGACGCTGGGAAGAGTACACTAATGGGAAGACTCCTCTACGATTGTGGTGTAATAGACGAACGCACAATCCAGAAATTCAAGACTGAAGCAGAAAAGATTGGGAAATCCTCCTTCCATTTTGCCTGGGTGCTAGATCAGACAGATGAAGAACGTTCGAGGTATGACCCCTTCGTATTTCATTTAGCAAAAACTAACCAGACCTAGGGGTGTAACAATGGACATTGCAACAAATCACTTTTCTACTACCTCCACAAATTTTACCATCCTAGATGCACCTGGCCACCGTGACTTTGTACCCAACATGATAGCAGGTGTCTCCCAAGCCGACTTTGCCGTATTGGTTCTTGATGCATCAACGGGTGCCTTCGAGTCTGGATTTCAAAACAATGGGCAAACAAGAGAGCACACACTCCTCGCCCGTGCGATAGGCATCAACAGAATAATAGTAGCAGTGAATAAGCTTGATGCGGTTAACTGGAATCACGATCGGTATATCGAGATAACGCAGCAAATGGGCCACTTCTTGTCCAATGCCGGGTTTAGTTCAGACTCAACGAGCTTCGTTCCTTGCAGTGGACTGACTGGAGCGAATATCGTTCATGACGCGCGTGACAAGATGCCCTGGTATAACGGGCCAACACTCATCCAAATACTCGAATCTTCAAAACCACAATCGCGAGGTATCAGCTCTCCCCTTCGAATTACCATCAACGATGTTTTCCGCGGGGGAATACAAAACCCTGTAAGCATATCGGGCCGAATTGAGGCTGGAAGTGTCCAAATCGCCGACACGCTTCTCACGTTGCCATCGAAGGAATCCGCAACGGTCAAGGGCATAGAGATAAATGAGCAGAGTTCGGAGTGGGCAGTGGCAGGACACAATGTCACTCTCCATCTCTCGGGCATAGACATAATTCACCTAAAGCCCGGAGACGTGATGTGCTCTCCGGAGTCACCAATCGTTCCACTCAGCTGCTTTAACCTCAAAATCCTTTCACTCGAGACCATCACACCAATGTTAGTGGGCATCCATCGTGGGCGATTGAACGCAAGCGGAAGAGTGGTTTCCTTACTAGAGAGTATAGATAAAACTACTGGTAAGACGCTCAAGAAGAAGCCCCGGCATGTCTCGCCTGGCGTGATCGCAAGGATAAAGGTGGAGGTTACCTTAGGCGCGGGAATTCCAGTGGAAAAGGGGAATAAGCTTGTTCTAAGGCTAGGCGGGAAGACTGTGGCGGCAGGGATAGTAGAATAGATTGCTGCTCTATAACCGATATCAACACAACTTGGGTGAATCCCGAGTTATTGTTTCTGGGGCCTCGTCAATTCCATCAAATCTAGCACGAAAACCCAAACCCAGGGGACAAATATGCCTACGCCCTTTCCAAACTAATCGTGTAGTCACCGAAATTAACAGGTATATACCGGTAGGGAATTTTAACCGATGACCTCACGGCGACCCCAATCACTACTATACTCCAGAGTTCAAATGCGGACTCAAATGCCATGTCATACGAGTGATATCTGATGAAAACTCTTAAGCGGAAAGAGCATTCCCGACGACCACTTGGCGTGTTACAGCTGCTTTACGATAATTATGTGAAGTGCGAATATGCGGGAATTAGTGTGTTGTGCGCGTAAGCAGAAACACACTATCCCCCCGATATCCCCCCGGGCCCGGAAGGAAAAAAAAAACGAGGTAGGGGAAAGAAAATGCGAGTATAGCTAGAGAAAACTTCAGCTTTGGCTTCCAGGTGAGCTGAGATTGGGGGAATACTGTTTAAATCAGAGCTTCACGATGCTGAAATAGAGAGCCGTTCTCACAACATACCCGCAACCAGGCATCCATATCACTCTGCAACGAAGTCGGCGAAACCATTCGGAAGAAACAGTAACTTTCAGAATTGGCAGTTAGCATCCATGCGGGCTTGTTGGCAGCGGATAGAATGGGAATTTACTCGTGCTACTCGTAGCGTCCTATGCGGGACAAGTATTCTACTGTTAAATTAGAGAAAAAGGATTTTATGATACCCGCCGCTGTAGCAAGGATTGGATGGATCACTTGATGGGAGTTGAGAGTAGTTTAATGTTAGTCGGGAGGGAAATTCTAGCCTGGAGCACGAATTACAATAACGTATCATAATAATAATAATATTATTGACTTAAATAATAATAAAAAGATCGCCGAGGAGCAAATTTTCCCCTGCTACTCTGGTGTTGGTCCTATCTACTTGTAGTATCCACAGTTCGAGTATTGCTTGTGCGCAAGCAAGTGGATCAATAGTAGCATGCCATAGCACACCGTACCTAAATCTCAATCAGTGCTGTACTGTAAGTTACTCTACACGGCCAACATCACCTCATAGCAATTTTCTCCTCCGTCTTCTCTCTCCTGAACATATCTTCTCCCTTCTATGTACTTGTACAGAGCTTCAGCCTTTATCCCCTCATCGTCAATTTGCTGCCTTGCCCTTATTTTCTCTGAACGGCGAGGCGTGGAGTCCTCGCTTCCGGCCTTTTTTTCTTCTCTACCCTCCACCTATCCGACCCCCTCCTTTTGAATCAAGAGAGAGGAAGAAAAAAGTTCTTTCCACCCCTCGTCAGCAAGCAAAAACGAACGGACTGACGACCCATCCATCGATAACATAGTACACAAAAAGCTCCACTACCATATAATGTCGGCACCGGAAATGGGACCGAGTATCTCTGAGGAAGAAATGGGGCAGAAGTTACCTATACACGATCAGCTCTCCCCGCTGGAGGTGATGCTCGCAGTTTACACGCCAATTCTCGAGTGTCTCGTGAAGCACCTCCCGACTCCGAGCAAGTTGAAACTCGCCCAAACGTCAACCTACCTCCGCCGCCTGCTACTCATATACCCTCCGTTTTACTCTCACTTCGATTTCAGACTGAGCGCATACGAAGCTCCCGGCTTCGATACCTACCATCTAGGGACTATCTACAACCTCGACATGTTTATCTCCTCGCTACCTCTAGAAAAAAGAATCACCTCACTTACCTTAGACTGGACGGCAGTAACAGGTCTATTCCTCTTCGGCCCGCTGATGAGTAGATGTGCTGGCACTCTAGAACATCTTTCTGTGCGCGGTTGCCGGAAGGTTTCGATAAAGCACCATATAGTCCCTTATCTCGTGTACCAAGACATTGTCGAGCCTCATTCAATCTCGACCCCAATTCCTCCAAAGCGAGCACTCAAAAGTCTATATGTTTACAAAGCGCGAGGAGTACGCAGAAAGCCGTTCTTGATCGACAGGAAGCCTGCCGATGGCGATGAACCGAGCAGATACCTTACTACACTTGCTGAGAAGCTGGGGATCTGGACCGACCTGGGATTATGCCCGACGCCTAAACTCAGATGCCCAAGGCGGAAGGAAATTTTACGAAGGGGAAAGGAGAAGTACTGCGTTCCGTTTGATAAGAGGTGGCGAGTTCAGGATCCTGAGGCGAGCCAGGGGAATCCAACTCTCGCGCTATTGTCTCCGCATGAGCTTCAACAGCGTCGAAAGTGGGAGGAGAAGGAGGGGCTCTTTACTTGTGACAACTGCGAGGCCCAGATTTCGGACCGCTGTGAGGCATGCGTCTACCAGATGACTTGCTCTAACTGTAAGAAGGCTATTTGTCATAGCTGTGCTTACGCCAGGCCAGCCGGACCCATTACCCCTGCCGAGACTGTTCCGAACGGAGCTCCTGGTGTCCTACCTCCACTCATGGCCCCCGAGGGTCCATGGCCGAATCCCACAGCTGCAGGAATATCGGCGATGGCAGCTATGGCTCCCCAGATGGGCATGAATGCAAATGCAAATGCAAATGCAAATGGACCGCAATTTCAAGTCGTTCTCGCCACTTTAATCCAGCTGGACCTTCCAGCTCCCGGGGCCCCGACTAACATTCCACTCGCGCCTACTTTCTACCAACCCACTGTCCCTAGCGCTGCCGAAACTAATCCCGTTGTCCATTTCCTGCAGCCATGCTGTCAGACCGCCACTCCTAATTCTGCCGATATTCTCTGTGGAGGTTGCATGACGTCCATTCCTTGGGTTCACTGTGATTGTTGCGGCAAGCAAATCTGCATCAAGCACGAACTACCAGGATCCCGGAGGTGTCGCGGGGGCTGCGAGAAGGTATTCTGCTCTTCCTCCGATGCACCATCGGCTCCTGTCGGCTGCGGTGATCCAGCGGAAGGAAAGGCAGGGATAAAATCCTGTCTAACCTGTGGGAACGACGTCTGCGCCGATTGCAGACACGACTCCCTCCATGCGCCCCCAGCATCGGACGACGGCACAGAATCAGAAGTCGAGGAGGCAGCATCGGAAAAGTGCGCTTGCGATTGTAAAGTCTGCATGGACAACTTTTACTGCACGGATTGCTGGCCTAAGAAGACTACCAAATGCGAAACAAGGCATGCCAAGTTTGATCACAAAGTCAAGGAAATCGTCAATCATAGGTCAATCGATGCAGTAAAGGACGTAAACCTTTACCTCGTCACATTCGAAGACGTTCCGGACAAGAAATGGGTGACGAGAGCACGCATTGAAGAAGACTACGGATCAGACACGCATATACTCTCAGCATACTCCCCCACCGATCCACCCCCTCCGCCACCAACCCCAGAGCTCACAGATTTAACAGCAGAACCCGAAATCCCTCAAGAAGACGAAATCCTCGTCGGCGAGAAAGAATGGATCATGGAGAAGATCCTTGGAAAAGCTCTTCATCCATACCCCCCATTACCCAACACCTCCACCCCACGGCCGCCTCCGGCCCCCGTTTCCCCAACACCATTATCCTCACCGCCATCGACTGCCCCACCCCCACCACCAGATCACCAGCAAACAGAAATCTACCAAATAAAATGGTTTGGACGTTCTGTCTCGGAGGCAACGTGGGAGCCCAAGTCTGGATTCGCGGCGAATAGTCGGGAGTACGAGCTCATGGAAAGCTATGACATTGAAGGGCCCATCAGCGAGCACGGGGTTGAGAGGGACTTTGGCGCTATCGGGGAGCATTGCGACATCACGCCCGCGGCGGGCGGGGGACCGTTTATATAATTTTTCCTTTCTTTTCCCCTTGTCTCCTTTGGAATGCTCTTTCTCTAGTTTTTTGACTCTGCGGCTATTACGAATTTGTCATACAAGGAAGGGAGGAAGGGAGGAAGCTACCATTTACTACCGCACGATGCGAAGGGATATTTCGTGTGAATTTGTCACTTTTTTATTTTTTCATTACTTTTTATTTCATTTACTTTTCACTCGAGCTCGGATCAATCAGCCAACCATGGCCAAACCACCATCGTCATATCTACGAAAATACAGAACAACGACAAGACTAGGGCGGGCGAGTGGGACATGCAGGGTAGGGCGAGGCGTACAATTGTTTGGCTATGATGTTTATGAATTACAATAGTAAGGTAGTAAGTTGGGCCGAAGGGGGCATCAAGTTACGAGATGTTTATGATTTCCATATATTTGTCACGTTGCGCCCTGGTTAGTGGATGGGGAGATGGGGCCAATGGTGGAGTTCACGATATCATGTTTTCTAGAGTAATTCTATGGATTTTCCGAATGGAGTCTTTCCAGAAGATGGTAGGAACGGAGAATAGTGAGGGTAGAATAGCAGAGCAGCAAGTTTTAAGCATTAGAGATGGTAAGAGCGTCATCCCGTCTATGTAATACTATGATAATAGAAATTCCCCATCTATTATACTTGATTCCAGGTAAACACCACAGAGCAGGACACTTCCCTCCGACACAGTTGCACATCCCCTCCCTATCTCTCCCCCCACAATAGGATAATTTACATAACTCCAAACTACACAAAATCCATAAATCACAAGTAAATCGCCCGGACCCCCATCATCACCTATCATACCAAATCAAACCTATTACAAAAGCCCCATTCTATATATATAAAAAAAACAGTAACTTACAAATACAGCGCGGGCTCCGCAGTATCTAAACTTATAACCAGCCAAATACCCATTCCACCATTAAAACCTGACTCCTGCCTGCATACCACCGATACCACAGTACTGTACATATAATACAAGAATGCCTTACAATATCCTCTCATCCCTTTCGACAAATTCGCTATTCAACGTATACATACAGTACAATACTTGTATACATAACCTATCACCATAGACACACATAATTTACCGCGTATAACTAACTAGCCCAAGGCAAGCGAGTGCTAAGAGGGTAATGAAGCACACGAGCAGTTGCCTAAAGTATTCACCCACTCATGTAAAAGTGCTGTGCTATTCTCGAATACGGTACGGCCTGGGCTTCCCGAGGGCAGCTTGGCACGAACCCAACGGTGATCGACATAGCGGCATCAATAAATAGCACTTGTACGACAACACGCACTTTTTTAACCACATTCACATCTCGTCACTCCTCTACGAAAACTCAACCAGTCATAAAACGTGTATTCAAACAAACCCCTTTAACATAAGGAAAAACGCTGTTTTTACATACAAGGCAAGGAATCAAGGCTCCTCCATCTAACACTATCTGGCCTAACCCCTCCTCAACCTGCAAGAAATTTTATATAAACCAGAAAAACAAAAACGTCAATTCATCACGCTTATAGCTCTTCATGGTCAGGGACGCTATCGTCGCCGTCAGAACCACCGGCACCCTCGTACACTAGAATAATGTTAGCATAAATCTTCACTTTATGTCTGTTTACAGATTCAACGGCAAAACTTACTCTTGCTAGTGATGGGGTAGGCGACCGAGCTAAGCTTCTCCTTCTGTTCATCAAAGTCCTCAGTGGTAGCAGTGCTACCATTCTCGTCAAGCCAGTCAGTGGTTTCCTTGACAGCGTCGAGAAGAGCCTCCTTCTCGTCCTCGGTAATCCTTCCGCCGAGACCCTCCTCGTCGTTGGCCTGGTTCTTGATGGTGAAAGCGTAGTTCTCAAGACCGTTTCTGGCCTCAATGCGCTCACGGTTGGCCTTGTCCTCATCGGCAAATTTCTCAGCCTCAGCAACCATGCGGTCAATCTCATCCTGGGAAAGACGACCGCGCTCGTTGGTGATGGTAATGCTCTCAGACTTTCCAGTGCCCTTGTCGGCAGCGGAAACCTTCAAGATACCATTGGCATCCAACTCAAAGGAGACCTCAATTTGAGGAACGCCACGAGGAGCCGGGGGGATGCCAGTAAGCTCGAACTTGCCCAACAAGTTGTTGTCCTTGGTCATAGCACGCTCTCCCTCATAAACCTGGATCAAGACGACGGGTTGGTTGTCGGCGGCGGTGGAGAATATCTGGGCCTTGCGGGTAGGGATAACAGTGTTGCGGGGAATGAGCTTAGTCATGACACCACCGGTGGTCTCGATACCGAGAGTCAATGGGTTGACGTCCATGAGAACGACATCCGCGGTACCCTCCTCACCAGACAAGACACCACCCTGGACAGCGGCACCATAGGCAACAGCCTCATCAGGATTGATACCCTTGGAAGCCTGCTTACCACCGAAGAACTCTTCGAGAAGAGCCTGAACCTTGGGGATACGGGTAGAACCACCGACGAGGACAATATCATCGACCTCAGACTTCTTGACCTTGGCATCCTTAAGAACCTGCTCGACCGGTTTAAGGGTCTTCTTGAACAGGTCAAGGTTGAGCTCCTCGAACTTGGCCCTGGTAAGAGTTTCGGAGAAGTCGTTACCATTGTGGAAGGCCTCGATTTCGATACGAACAGACATCTGGGAAGAAAGAGTGCGCTTGGCCTTTTCAACTTCACGCTTCAGCTTACCCATGGTCTTCAAGTCCTTGGTGATGTCGACGTTGTTCTTCTTGTTGTAGAGCTTGGTGAAATAGTTGATGACACGGTAATCGAAATCTTCTCCTCCAAGATGGGTATCACCAGCGGTGGACAGGACTTCGAAAACACCCTGGTCAATGGACAAGAGAGAAACATCGAAAGTACCACCACCAAGATCGTAGACAATGATTTGACGTTCACCGTCCTTCTTGTCCAATCCGTAGGCGATGGCGGCGGCGGTGGGCTCGTTAACAATACGGAGAACGTTGAGGCCGGCAATGATACCAGCATCCTTGGTAGCTTGACGCTGGGCGTCATTGAAGTAGGCGGGAACAGTGACGACAGCGTGGGTGACCTTCTGGCTCAAGTAGCTCTCGGCGATCTCCTTCATCTTGCCCAAAACCATGGCGGAGATCTCCTCGGGGGTGAAATCTCTGTTCTCGCCACCAACTTCGACCTGGACATTGGGCTGACCATTCTTGTTGATGACCTTAAAGGGGAAATGCTTCATATCATTCTGTACATCCTTCTCGTTGAACTTACGTCCGATGAGACGCCTAGAAGGAAATTGTTAGCAAGCTGAACAAGTTTGGAGAATCACGGGATGCGGAGTAGCTTACTTGATGTCAAAGATGGTGTTTGTGGGGTTAGAGGCGTATTGATTCTTCGCGGCATCACCGACAAGACGTTCATCGGGTGTGAAAGCGACGTAGGAAGGAGTAATACGGTTTCCTTGATCATTGACTAAAATTTCGACACG
>Ga0307507_10009956_pt1 | contig 12472 bp, 9 predicted proteins | sample 7_EM_MG_FD_207223 | JGI IMG/M metagenome (GOLD analysis project Ga0307507, IMG submission 207223) | Populus trichocarpa ectomycorrhiza microbial communities from riparian zone in the Pacific Northwest, United States - 7_EM | ecosystem: Host-associated > Plants > Roots > Unclassified | place... | reverse complement strand
ACTGGTGACAATCCGACCACCGTAAATTGCCACACCTCACTCCAAATGAAAGAGAACACGACAACGCATCTGCGAAGATAATGAAAGACTAGTTACGTCCATCAGGTGGCAAGACACGCGTCGCCTAAATGGCACGGATGCTACCCACATGTTGGGGGCGTGCCAAGCACGCTCTAGCAGCTTTAAGCATTAAAAACATCAGAAAAATGTCAAAATACCCCCCGACCTTGACAATTACACAAAATAATTATATAAAAGTACACAAATACCCCAAAATGTTAAGCTTATGTTTTGTCTCTTCCAAGGTTCAAGATGCAACTGCATTGTACGTTAAAATTTGAAAACCCCAAACACCCTTATCGAGCAGCACAATAATTTTTTGACTTTAGAGTCAAATATGTATTTTTTACTGTTAAGAAACTTATGCAAAGTTAAGAAAACCCTTGATCACTAGTTCTATATTTTGTTGACCTCAAGGGCAAAAAAGTATTTTTACTGTACAAAAAAAAAAGACATCAACACCTCCACCGAAGAAGCTTAATTTTTTTGGAACTAAAAAACACAAAGGTAATTTTACTGCAGCCCAAGACACATTTTACTGTGAATTGAGCTACAGTAAAACACCCACGCCATTTAGTTTTTTAGGTAATGAAGGAAAAGCATGATCTTGCCTATTTGGAAGTGTGGTTGCGGTTGCGATTCAAAGTATTTTTTGCTTGGAAATTCATTGTAAAAATATTTTTTTATTTTTAAAAATTTATTTTTAACATTAACACATTACATGAATTTAAAAACATAAAAAATTTAATTTACAACATAAAAAAATCAAAATTTCATGAAATGGTGGTTTGGCAGATAATCCTTGGCAGATCATAACTGTATATGAAATTAATATAATCGATCTCATGCTGGCCAACAGAAAAGGAAAGAAAGAAAGAAAAAGACATGGACAACACTTTCCAAAAACATGAAATGCAATCACACGACATGAAGTGTTGTTGTTTATGCATGAATTCCACTCTCAATTCTGAGTTTCATATGAGATCATAACTCACATGGGGTCGGAACGCATCATTTGTACCATTCTCAATAACAAACAATAATAAAGTCTCTATTGCAGACTAATTGATTGGGAACCATTTGCGTGTTATTTCCCCCCCAAAAAAAAAAAAAAAAGGTTTGACTTTTGATGATTCTTCCCACCTTTTATTCTATTACATAAAATACTAATAGTAGAAGGAGGAGTACCAAGCATCATTTTCTCCACGCGATTCCCATAGTCAAATTCTCCATTAACACTTGAAAAAAATAATTTCAAATAAACAACAACTAATAATTATTGTTAAACAAAACTAACCAGCAAAATGCCCTCAAAAGTCAACTGATCCCCCCCCCCCCCCCCACTATCTATCTCCTTTTACAATTCCTATGGAATAGTAGTGTTCAATCCATTGCTGCTGTTGCTCTTCTCTCCTCTCTTCTTCCTCCTCTCCTGCAAAACCCAGTTTAGCTTGTTAGCTACCTGCTATGAACAATCAAATACAATCAACCATCAACTTCCAAGTTTATTGAGACGCAGTCACTAATTGTTTCGATTAATGGGCAACTGTGTCACAAAAGTGAGTCACTGTTTTGCCAGGGCAGGGGACATCTCAGCCCGGCACCATAATATCTCCATTGATAATTATGGCCGGGAGGGACTAGGTCACTCCTTCTGTTACATCCGACCACACATTCACCCAGCTTCCAGACTCTGCAGCAACAGCAGCAGCAGCAGCAGCAGCAGCAACAAAATCCACTCTGAGCTGGAAAAAACAACGTTTCGGTCCATCTCCGGAGCCTCTCTAAGCGCCAACACATCAACAACATCCTCAACCTCTCTTAATGATACTCTCTGCTCCAACAGCTCTGGTTTGGATCGAGCATCCACTTTTGAAAGCTCTGATTCTTTCGCTTCCCTCCCTCTTCAGCCTGTCCCTCGTGGCTCCGGTGTCCTCTCATCATCAGGTTATTCAGGTCCTATAGAACGTGGCTTTTTATCAGGTCCTATCGAGCGTGGATTTCTATCAGGTCCCATTGATCCTGCTAGTTTCTATTCAGGTCCGTTTGATAAAGAAAAAGACAAGGACATCAGTACTGTTAATTATAGTACCACTAATCAGTTGCAGAGTAGTAGTTTGTCTCATGCTGCCCTTATTACTAGTATTGATGAAGTTGAAGTTAAACCCAAGAAACAACAGGCCGGTTTAATAAAGACTTTAAAAAGAGCAATATCTAATACTATCTCACGAGGCCAAAAGCTTACGGTGGCACCCATAAGAGTTAAAGAATCAACAAGTACTAGATATGTCAAAGTGATTAATCAAGTTGTTGTTGTTGATGATGATACTGGTCATGAGGATTTGGCGAGTGAGTTCTCAATTGGGAGCCAGAATCTACAATGGGCACAAGGGAAAGCTGGTGAGGATAGAGTACATGTAGTGATATCAGAAGAACATGGGTGGATTTTTGTGGGGATATATGATGGTTTTAATGGACCTGATGCCCCTGATTATTTGCTTTCTTATCTTTATACCAACATCCATAAGGAGCTTAAAGAGTTGCTGTGGAATAATAATGACAACGTTGAATCCACAGCAACAAAAGCAGAGGGCGTTTTGCATTTAATTGATCAAGAAAATTCTCCGTTGGGAGGAAATTATTATGATGATCTGAAGAGAAAGCATGGAAAGAATTTGAAGCGTACAACTAAAGGTGGTGACACGAAGAGATGGGAAGAGAAGTTGAATTTGAAATTGAAAGAGAGAATGAACTGCTACTCTAACGGAGTTAACCATTATGATGTTTTGAGAGCGCTTTCGCAGGCATTGAGGAAGACAGAGGAAGCCTATTTTGAGAGTGCTGATAGAATGGCAACCGACAATCCAGAATTGGCTTTGATGGGTTCTTGTGTTCTGGTGATGCTGATGAAGGGAGAAGATGTTTACTTAATGAATGTTGGCGATAGTCGTGCGGTTCTGGCCCAGAAAGGCATAACCGTTCCTGGATTAAGGAAAGGAATCCAGGATTTGGAGATTATCAATGAGGAAAGCAAGCGTGATAGAATTGAAGATTTCGATGGTGACGAGCTTTGTAGGCTGCGTAACTTGAATTCAATTCAGCTGACTATGGATCACACCACATATGTAGATAAGGTGGTATTCGGTTTCATGCCTCTTGTTAAACCCATTTTGAGTTTTCTTTCTCTCTATTGACAAGGCAGACTAAAACGTGCGTTTTCTGAATATCAGGAAGTTGAGAGGATCAAGAAGGAACATCCTGAAGATGTTTCTGCAGTAATGAATGACAGGGTGAAAGGTTATTTGAAGGTTACTCGAGCCTTCGGGGTTGGCTTTCTCAAACAGGTATACAAGATTCTTTATATTCAAAATGCAACAAATTAGGCAAAAATCACTCCATTTTAGTCAGGAATCGGGATCGAGAATGTATAGATTCCATCTGTTTTGCTAATACCTTGTCTTATGTCATTGAATCCTCTGCCTCTGGTGTTATTTTGGCAGCCAAAGTGGAATGATATACTCTTGGAGATGTTCAGGATTGATTACATCGGAACCTCTCCATACGTTACATGTACTCCATCATTATACCACCACAGACTGAGTCCGAAGGACAGATTCTTAATATTGTCCTCTGATGGGCTCTATCAATACTTCACCAATCAAGAAGCTGTATTGGAGGTTGGCTCTTTTATTGCTGCATTTCCCGAGGGAGATCCAGCACAGCATCTAATCGAAGAAGTTCTGTTTCGCGCAGCCAGGAATGCTGGTAAGTAAGAGTTACGACATTGTCGGCCTGAAATCCTATGAAGCAAATCAAAATCTCGTGTAAATGGCTTGATATTTTGCAGGCATGGACTTCCACGAGTTGCTTGAGATTCCACAAGGAGAGCGTCGCAGGTACCATGACGATGTTTCTGTTATCATTATTTCCTTGGAAGGTAGGATATGGCGTTCGTCTGTGTAAATACTCTAGAAAACAAGAGGGGGGACTGACCATTTTTCTTGAAATTCATCTCATTTTTGCCTGAATTATAGTGATTGTAAAATACCAATTAGGTTTTTGCCATGCTGTAATAAAAGTCAGCTCGCTATCAACTTTCCCATCAGTCTGTGAAGATCACCATTGAATTGGTAATTAACGCAAGTGTTGTTGCTTTTCTTTGCTTTTAATGATGAGGTTATCTTCAAACAGCCATCACATTTAAGATAAGAAGAAGTTGCTTGCATAACTTAATGCGCGTCACAAACACTTGAAGTAATAAGATATACGTGAGTGCGAGCATGGCGCAGGTCATCCTCTATCGACAAGATACAGTACTCTTTCAACAGCCAATAAATATAAAAATGCATGCAAGGCATTGCAGTTGGGATGATGATGATGACGGTGATGATGGTGATAGTCAACGAGTTCCATGATTGATTTTGTCTTTAATCTGTAACGCGTTTTCCCTTGAATTACAACCCGCTCCATAACCTATTCTCTGTTCGAGAAACAACGGGCTCGGACTTTTTAGTTCTTTAAAAAAAATAAAAAAAAAACAAAAAACAGTGGGATGATGACTTCAGGGCTGATATTAAAACTATGCCTGCGGTTATATTTTAAAATATTTTTTATTTGATAATATATTAAAATAATATATATTTTTTTATTTTTTTAAAATTATTTTTAATATCAATACATAAAAATAATTTAAAAACATTAAAAAATATTAATTTAAAAAAAAATTAAAATTTTTTAAAAACCTTTTTAAAATGTAAAAACAAACCATAACTAAATAAGAGAGAACAGCAAGAAGTAATGTCCATGGAGGCTTTGCTGGATGCAAAGGCTGGGCTTTAGCTCATACAAATAATTGGCTCGAATGCTGCAGTTAGGGTTAAAAATCTTTTAAACATAAAAATAAATATTTAAATATTTTTTTAAATGTTTTTCAAGAAGAAAAAAAATTATTTATCAATTAATAACTTTTAATACTAGATGAATTAATGGTCAACCTCTCTAACTAAATTTTTATTTATTAAGAGTTTCATATTAAACTGTCTGGATTCAATGAACCTTGTTAATTTAATGGATTGATATGTATTTTAAATTAATAGTAAAAATATAATTTGATTTAAAAAATCAAGATGATATTTTTTAAAATATTAAAACAATAACCTATTAAATTAATTCAGATCGACGTGTCAAACTCGTCATCTAATTTATTTTATCGTTTAATAATTTTATTTTTTTATCTCATTACATCATAACAAAAATGAGTGTTAGCAGTAAAACAACTTAATTAAATAGAAAAAAAAACAATTACGATGATTAGACAACAAAAACCTGTATACTTAGTCCAAGCTACAAAGAATATCTTTATTAGGTATTCGTTAACATCTGTCATTTTCACTCTCTATTTTTATTTTTTGTAGTGAAATTCTTTGGCCTTGGCGTGCGAGAGGCAGTCAACTACTCCTATTTAATGAGTCCGTTCTCTCTCTCTCTCTCTCTCTCTCTCGCTCTCTCTCCCCCTCCCCCTTCTATTCAAGATTCAAGATGTGAATAAAATTTGATCCTATCGTTTGAGATGACGTGAAGCATAATTAAAAGTTTTTTTAAAAGAATAATTTAAAAAAAAATTAATTTTATTTAATGTTTTTAGAATATTTTAATTTGTTGATGTTAAATATAATTTTTTTAAAATAAAAAAATTATTTTGACGTATTTTTAAGTAAAAAAACACTTTAAAAAGTAACTACAACTACACTCTTAAACACTTCCTAAGACTTCGTTTATAACTCTATTCCAAACGGTATTTCAATTAAATTTATTTATTTTTATATTTTTAAATTGTTTTGATATGCTGATGTCAAAAATAATTTTTAAAATAAAAAACATATTATTTTGATGTATTTTCAAATAAAAAATACCTTAAAAAAACCGCTATCACACTTTTAAATACCCTTAAAGGATAGTTTTAAATGACTTAATGGTCATCTGAGGTTTTTTTACTCTTTTCTTTTTATTTTTTTATGTAGGCCAGCCGAGTAAACTATAAACTAGTTCTAATTTAGTTAAACGAATTAAATAATTTATTAGGTTTTAAGAACTAATTAATAATTTATTTGATCATCGTTAACTGATTTGAAACGTCTTTTTTTCTTAATGATTGTTGTCTGAATCATCTACATTTTCTTCTATTTTTCAAAATAAAAAAAATTAAGAGATTATGAAATGCATGAAAAAGATTAAGTTACAAATAGATTTAAGAATTAGTTTTCGAAACTAAAGAAACTATTTACTTTATTTTATAAAACTAGAGGTCTAATTTATAATTCACTCAGATGAGAACGTTTGGGACTTCCCAAAAAATTTATTTGTTTTTATATATTTTGAATCATGTGTTAATTTTAAAAATAATTTTTTAAAAATAAAAAAATATTATTTTAATACAAAAAATTATTTAAAAATCAATCACAATAATACACATGTTCGCGCTGGAGTTTTGAAGCATGATGCACGAAGTTCTAAAAAAAACTTTATATTTTATTTCGGCAGCTGGCAGTGTGGTTTAGGTATCTGGTGACCTACTAATTAATATAAAAATGTGCGGACACAAGCACAATAATGGTATGGTGATGATCCTCTTTTTCTGATAAATAAAATGTTTTTTAATTTAAAATAATATTTTTAATATTAATATATTAAAATCAAAATAAAAAACATTTATTTAATATATTTTTAAATTAAAAAAACATTTTGAAAAACTCCTGAAAGATTTTTAATTTCTAAGACTGATTTGGCTCCAGTTTGATTATCATCCCAAATTCCAACCACCGATGGAAAATTCTTTTAATAAATCATGTAGGGGTAAGATATTTTCTTCAATTTCAATAAAAAAAAATGAACTAAAATATGAAGATAGACTAAAAGCAATTAAACTTGCAAGGAAATGTTGAAAACTAAACCTAAAATGTTGAGATAATTTCCCAAGATATAAATCAAAAGTCAACTGAGGGGCCATCATGACAATCCATTTTACTTGCTTCAAAGGTCAACTCAATATTTTATACCAAGAAATGAAAACTGAGATTTGTTTTTTCTTCAACGTGGGGAGTCGAATAAATAACAAGAAAAGCATCTCGACAGATTACAACGACGGAGAGATTGGATAGAGTGGGGTAACAGTACTTTATCAATAATATACAAAGCCAATAGAGCAAAGTATATAAGCATGTGTTCTGATACCATTGACCATGGCTTCCTTGAAAACAATAGAGGGTACCTAGGTAGTGTGAACAAGTGCAAACTAAAAACCGTGCTGTCTTCTCCATAAACAATGAGAATCAAGTCATCAACTACATCAGTAGTTTTGCACGCCTTGTTTCCAATATTGCTGGCCGTGCTTAGGAGAAAAAGCACTTGAGAGTTGCCATTGAATTAAGTGGAGATATTGGAGATCAGAAGTTAAGAGTTACCCTAAGAAAAGCTTGATAGTGCACACTGCGGAGCTTCATCAAAATCAACTAAAATCCATGTTATAGCAAGTGGGGTTGCATGGATAAGGGCAGTCAATTTGCTTTACCATGTTACGGTTGAAGTACCAATCACCTACTGACTCTGCAATGGTCTGTTACAAGGGTTGCAAGGGTAATCAGCAGCATATTAAGAAAATGTAAAGATACAAATAAAAAGGGAACTAAAAGTGACTTGGAATGAAACTTCAGTTGCAACAGGCACCAATGGCAGCTCAAAACCACGGTGACACGGAATCATACAGAAGCATTTTGATTGTATGTAAACCAACCTAACATGTGAGATGATAAAATGTTCTCACCTTATCGTTGATTCTAGGAGATGTAGATGAATGCCATGTCTCAGCCATCCATGTTTGACAATGACTAAAGCAAGAATTTATGAACAGCCCCCCTTCCTTTTTTTGCTGGAAATCACTCAGTGCTTTCAGCATAGAACTACGGAAACCTGAACATGATAACAAGCAGGAGCAGGAAAGCGAGAAACAGAAACCACATCATCGACAAGAAAAGGCAAGGCAGTTCAGATGCCTAATAAATGTCACAGGCACAATGAGCAAGGAATTTCATGCTAGCTAGATTCCATTTTACTTGTTTTATCCACCCTGTACCTGAAAGACAGTTCTAATCTGAAGTTCTCAACATGTGTACAATAAACTAACAATCCAAACGTTAACCATTGCTTAAGGGCATACGGAGAAAAATACAAAGAACTGAACCGAACCAACTCTTGGTATATATCAAGTCTGTGAAGGACTGCGTGAAACATGAATTGTATGGGCACCCTATTTCATGATCTCACCGTGTCACCTTCTAAATTGATCCTAACAATACCAATATGGTTACATCTCAAATGACCTTAATCATTTATCACATCATTCCCACTTTTAAACACACCGGACATGTTCAAGATGAAAAAGTGTAGATATATTTTATGATCAGTGATCACAGACAAAAGAAAACTATGTTTGGATGGCCGTGTTCATTTGCTTTGACTAATTTTCAACTCCATAAATGCATGGCTTCAAATGCTCGCTCCCAACTTAGGCTACTTGGACAGCACATATTTTACATAACAACACATCTTTTCTTGTTCTTTTTTTCTTTTGTTTGATCTTTCATAGAATAATGATAGTTTTGAGATTCATGATGACAGGAATTATTTTGGACTTTAAAGCAAGAACTAATTACCTTGCAGTATTTCCATCTGGCTAGGATTACAATAGTGAAGGTTCATTCTGCATCTTTTCCAATAGCCTTGAGGATCTGATGCATCTGGTACCAAGATGTGTTGTATCTAAATTTATTTTATCCTATTAGCAAGGTTCAAGATGGAACATGAAAAAGTTGCAAATTATGACAAATTGAAGATACTTTTTGTGAATGAAATCACCTGCCAAAAATCATAAGCTGGGTTGACAAGGAAAATTGGGGTCCTTGTTTCTTTAATGATTTCTTGAGGAAAGAGACACTGGCATTAAAATTCACGAGCAACAAGCATGATTAAGGAGCAACAAGAACTTCATAACAATTTGACAAACAAAACCACATACCCAGAGAAAAGGGGAAAAGAACCTGCCTTATATGGGTCCATTCTTGTTATACAATTCTTCCGCAAACTTTTCACTACGCCCTGGCAGCAGGACAAGTAAACAAATTATGTGAGCCATGACGGCTTGTGAATTTGCTTCCTCCTCTTTTTTTACTTGTAATTTACAATGACAATTTACTAATTGTAATTGCCAATTTGCAGTAGCACCAAAAATATAAACATGCAACCCCCTAAAAGATCACAATTTGTAGCTACAACACTAGTTCAAGATGATAGAAGGCACTAAAGTACATATTCTAATTGAAGTTTTCAAAGTCAATGAAACCTATGAATTGACTTCAAACTCAAAATGGCAAAAAAATTGTCATTTTGAAGATATTTTTATCAAATTAATAAATGGTCAAATCTTTTTTACCATTGATATGACACTGACTTAGCTTCATCCATCACATAAGTCCAATACATCATGCATGTTAACCACCAACATAGAGAGAAATTGTGAAGAATAAGGCAGCAGTGATCCCATCTAGCTTAAAATTATGGAAGATGATAAGGGCATAACTAAAGAATGAGTAAAACCTGAAGCTGGGTAACATCTTGATAGAAAGATCCCATGGTGTTATTTCCAAGAACATCTTTCCTGCAATAAAGAAAGTAAGAGATTGGGTTTTTTGGTGTATTTAGTCACTTGGAACATATAAAGACTAGTAAAGAAGCATTATAGAAAAGTGGTAATTGCTAAACACAAAAGATGCAGGACTTTGCACATCCTCTGGTGCTGTATAGTTAATAGTTACATATACTAATTCTGGAGAAAATTTATAATTGCTAACCTCGTGTAGCAAAGAGCGGTTAAAGTAAGAGAGAAGAAGATGAGGAAAAAAGAGACGAAATGTTCAACACAACCCACAACGATACAAAAAACTGATCCAGGCATCAAACAAGTCACAGGTCATGCTAGCTAAAAGTATTGGTACAACAAACAGTAGTATGCATGCAAAAACATACTCATCAAGGAAAAAACCTGCATCAGCAAGACATTTGACAGTTGCATCCTTTGGCAGAAGTTCTCGAAAGTCATCACAGTGAATAAGAGTTGCCAATCCACCAGCAGAGCATCCTGAAAGAAGAGCCTGCAAAATTTTCAAATTCATTAGCAAGAATGGAAAGTAGTCAGAAAAAAATGCTGGGCAGCAAGATTGTCTAATTCAAACATATAAAAACAGCACAAAGCAAGAAAGAAAAGGTGGGTGCAACAGAAATTCCCCCCTCTGGTAGTATTATAACTGGTGAAGAGACCACTGACAAGTGTCCAAAACAGGACATGTTTGCACACAACAATTTAAAGGATGGAGAAGCTACCTGTTTGGCATTGGATAAGCCGATTGATAACAGTTCATCCATAAGGGCTTCCCAGATGAGGTGGCCTCTGAATAGAAGCTTGGTACCATTCTGTAAGATTAAAAAAAAGTCATATGAAAACCAAAAAAAAAAAAAAGACAGGCTAGTTTCTTTATAGTAGGATGCGGGTGTTGATAATCTTTTCTTTACCTTAAACTCATATTGTGAATGGCCAGCAAAAGATGCGCCATCACAGTAACGTATCTTGACTTTATTCCAGTTAAAGAAATCTGAAGGGAACATGATGATTAAATAATATTAGTGATGAACTGGAGCTCTCTAGCTAGCTAATTACTAGAAATGGGAAAAGAAGTTGACCAGGATTTTGAGAGGATTGATGGCTTAATATCCCAGAAAAGGGGACTTGGTGGTCCATGTAGCTGGAGGATCCTAATGCCGTTGACTTCCGTTGCAAACATGATGCTATCGTATTGCACCACCCTCCGCCCTTGGGGGTGTTATCACTCAGTTATTGAAGAAGAGGTATAAAATAAACACACCCAAATTAATATTACTAATAATAATACCTCAATGTGAAGAATCCAACTGTTAGAGCCAGATCCAAATCCTTTACGGAAATGGTAGCCAGGCAAACTCCCATCTAAACAAACTGCAATCACAAAAGAATCAAATAAACAATTATCATTTGATTGGATTAGATCAGATCGAATCGGATCGAATCGAATCGAATCGAATAATAGAGATAGAAAAGAAAAGAAGAGAATACGGGCGCCTCTATCTCTGGCATTGTGTAGCAGGGTCAGGCCTACTAGATTGTCTGTTGTGGATGTGGTGGCCGCGGGATCTAAGGGTAAGGGCCGGGACAAGTAAGTGAGAATAAAGACGATGATGGAGAAACCGACGGCTGCAATTGCCCAGTCCTTCTTGCCCCACTTTCTCCACCATAAGAACAAACCTCGAAGCCTCAGATTAGGATTAACATTTGCCATCTCACTCGCCTTCCTCCTTCCCTTCAATTCAAAGTTCACTCCCTCTTAACTCTCAACTCAACTCAGCAAAAGATACATGCTCCACTATTGCCTAATGTATTAAGGTGGTAACATTTAAAATTTGGATAGTGCTTCCACTGTTTGATTAATGGGTTAGAACTTGTAACTCTGGAATTTTAGTTTATTTTTTTCTCTTTTTACGAAAGGTGAACTATGAAGTAATTGTGATTCCCAAGCAACGACAGTTGGGTATAGCAGCAAGGGGTTAGTTTTTCATGTGGGGTGATCATAGTGTGAATCCTCGTCGGTAGTAAAATCCGTTTTAGGGTGATTGACGATGCCACGAAGGGGAAGCGACCGGAGAAATAACCTAGTACAAAATATATATATATATATTTTAAAGTATAATTGCTCCCGAATTAATATTTTAAAGTGTGTTCAGAAAAAATATGTTTGGTTTGGTAGCCCAATATCGATATAGCTCATTTGCTAAGACAGAAGAGAGTTTCCTAGGTTGATATCAAGTAGCTTAGATGGGCCTGAAAGGCTAATCTGTGTGTTTTTTTTAATTTATTATTTTTATTTTTCTGATTTTTTTTATATCATATTATCATTATCGTAATCTTAAAAAGATATTTTGCTATTGAATTGATTCTTAATCTTACAAAAATCTGTTTGATTTTATTTTTTGGACAAAATTAAAAGTTAAGAGACCATAATGAAGAAGAAGAAAAAAGTCAAGCATGTCATAAAAAAATTTGGTCCCCTCGCTTTTTTTCTAAATTTTGTCTTTGGGTTTCGTCAAAGTTCCTTTCTTGATTCTTTTAGTTTAGATGAAGTATTTTGGTCCAAAATTTTTTTTTTTGTTTCCATCTTGATTTCTGGTTTGAGAAAAATAAGTGAATCACCAAAACACAATGAAGAAATAAAGCTTTTGGTTAGCCAAGATTATAGCATCATTTTTGGTGTTAGCGAGTTTCTTTCGTCAAAAA
>Ga0307507_10009954_pt1 | contig 12475 bp, 13 predicted proteins | sample 7_EM_MG_FD_207223 | JGI IMG/M metagenome (GOLD analysis project Ga0307507, IMG submission 207223) | Populus trichocarpa ectomycorrhiza microbial communities from riparian zone in the Pacific Northwest, United States - 7_EM | ecosystem: Host-associated > Plants > Roots > Unclassified | place... | reverse complement strand
TCTACTTTCGCGGATATCCCTCAATGCATAGATGACAATTCTCTTGCTTCCCTCGACTTTGATAATCTTCGCAGTGCAATTGGGAGTACAGCTATGATTGATAAACCTGGCTATACCACCCGCCTTGGTGGCGTCGATAACAGTCGTATCGTCGATACGGAAAAGGTAGGAACTGCCGATGCCACTCTTGAGATACTTCTTCTCCCGCATGTCCGCTACCTGCTGTCTGATAATTTCACCAACGTATTCGATAATCATGTCGCCAGCAGAGATGTTTTCCATCGCGTATAGACCCCAATTATGAATGGCGGAGCGAGCAAACTTGACAGGCTTCTTGCGCTTCTTAAGCTGATTAAAGCGCATAACGTCCGTGTCAGAGGAGAGCATCTGCTTTTGGTTGTTCAACCCAACAACGAGACGACGATTGTTGACGCGGTTCATACGTGAGGTTGAGGAAGGATTCTTTGTAGTACTGGTAGCGGTGGCTGCGGTAGCTTCTTGGATATTGTTTGCTGCTGATTTGACCTTTGCTGCGAGTTGGAGACGATGGGGGAGATACATTGACTTTTCGGTTTCTGGGACACGACGATAGCCTTCAGTACGAGTACAACCCGTAGGGTTGGGTCGATAAAATCCATCGATTTTCTCTTGGCTGCGGACGATGCCTACACCGAATATTAGTACAGTGTAGCAAAGGGAGAAGGGGTGGCAGAGGTAGGAGACTCAGCCGAGAGACTTACTTTGGGTTTGCGCGACTTTCAGTTGTTTTTCCTTATACGCCCAAGCTTGTACATTGCCCAAATCCGCAGGCTCCACAGCCGCCAGGGCTTGGGTTAAAAACTTGAAGTCCTCAGCGTCCTTAACGAGATTTTGCAAACCGTCAATATCAAGGATAGCATCTGGGTCATCCTGGACTGTGACCATTGGGCCTTCCGTTGTAGAAACACCCCATGAAACCTCAATGTCCATTCCGGCCATTTCACTATCATGTTCCTCCCCATCCGCATCAACGGACGGGACAGCTAGAAGATCCCTGTTGGCTCTGGATTCTGTGGTCTTAATCTTTTTACGGGACTCTCGCGAGTGGGTAGTCCTACTGGGGGCCTCGATATCCGGACCTGGGAAATCGTCTTCATCGTCTGGCGTATTGATAAGCTCACTCTCAGTTTTGGGGTCTGCCTTGAACACCATCTCATCCTCGTAATCTTCGCTATCGCTTTCGATAGATCGAGATTTATTTTTCGAGGTTGGCTTTAGTTGCGTGGTGGCAGTGAGCGCACGATGTGGAGTGGTAACAGCAGGCTCCTCATCTACTTCGTCCCCCATATACACCTCCCCATCTTCATAGGGCTCGGGGTGGTCGATTCGGGGTTTCTTAAGATCGTGCAAGCCCTGTGGCCCATCGTCTTTCTCAAGACCCTGATCCTCGTCATCTGTGGAAACAGCAGTATCCCTAAGTTTGGAAGTTGGCCCAACGCTTCTCTTCCGCTTTCGATAGCCTTCATTTGCTGAAGGTGCGACACTAACAGAATCATCATCTCCGGTATCCAGGGATAGGGCGCGAGACCCCCGAGAAACTGGCCTATTCTCAGTAATAGTCGATTCATCGTCTGATCCAGCGTCGGAATTGTACTGGTTCAATCGATGCGCCAAAGGTCGGGCATCCGCCTTGGAGAGTTTCGTTCGAGATCCGTGTAATAATGGAGATGCCTCCGGTGTACTTGAATCATCCGCCTTAGTTAATATCCTCTTTTTGAATCGCGGGAGCGCAGTCGGCTTTTGTAGAGCTGACTTTGCTACCACTGAGGTCAGTTTTTCGGTAGATTTGAGCGCCAAGGTAGGCAAGAGCGCAGTCGGTGAGCGGACACTTGTTTCCAGGGAAACAGCTAGGACTTGGCGACTACCTGCAGTAATTCCTTGTAGCTCTTCTTCCTCAACCTTACGCCGTTTGTTGACCCTTCCCACTTCAAGGCAGTCGTAAATCGTTGGGGCAGCCAAGCGTTTCCTTAGATCTTTCATCAAAACTAATTTCATATCTTTCATCAGGGCATTCGTTGCTTCCGCAACAAGCTCATTGGGTCCCATTTTCCTTGGCTCAGGCCGAACTACTGGGGGTGGAGATGGTGACCGATGACTGCCGGGGTGTTTTTCCATTATCATTGTATAGGAGAATAGCCTGTCTCCATCGCAAACTTTAAAACAACGCTCCATATCCCGCCGTTCCCAGAACACAACATAAAACCCAGTTCTATCCCAGAGAATGTCCTTCAAGCCAAAGTTTTTTAACCGACCGTTAAGGTGCCGAACATAGCGTTCGTCTCCGGGGATGCACCGCGAAGTGATGAATATATAGGGCAGTCTTCCTACGTGGTCGAGTGCCTTGTAGTTATCAGGCCTTAGCGCTGGGGTAGGGCGCTGATCCCGGCTCCGATCGTTACCCCGGTCGTCACTCTTGCTCTCTGTCCGGGGGTCTCTACGGGAGGGCGAGTTCCCGCGGGCGCTCGGCGAGCGCGGTCTCGAACCTGGTTCCCCGTAGCTTACGTTGAGCGGCTGCTTGAGTCGATTCTTCTCCGCCTCTGCCTCCTTCCGCCGCTTTTCCTCAAGTATTTTCCCAGTCAGTTTTTTACACTTGAGTCCATCTCTATCCAACTCCACCCGAACTTGTTGAATTCCGACTCTTGAACCGTTAACCGCCTGCGCAGCTTTTTTTGCAGCCTCATGGGCTGGAGATCTGGACCTCGGGCTATCTCGGTAAATGATGGAACATATTCCTAAAGAGCCACCGGTCGCGGGGTCAATCCGAATCTCTAATGTTTGAATATCCCCATGGGGTCTAAAATGCATCGAGATTTCCGTCTCTGTTGTAAGGGGAGATAGGCCTGTAATCAAGATCTGGGAGGGTGGACCAGGCCCGATATAATTCTCATCCCATTTCCATCTCGTCCTGTAAAGCCCTTGCGACCGAAGACGTTTTTTGCCAGTCTTTGGGCCATCGGTGTACCGTTCAACCTCCAACCGGGGGTCTGTTACGGGGGTTGTAATCTATAACCGTCAGTGAACACAAGCCCCACTGATGGGGCGCGATGACAACCACAACGATCCCACAACCTTGTGACAGAGGAAGAGAAAATAAATAAATAAATACATACCCCTTCTCCATCCCAGCGCAAAATCGGTTCCTTACTCTTCTTTGGGACACCTTTCTTCTCCAAGAATGGATCATACTTGACTTTCCAATTTCTCCGTGAAGGGTCAGATTTGATAGCTGGGGGCGTGCTCTTTGGTGTTAGGGGAGCTGATGGAGGTGGAATTGGGGGTGGTGGCAGCGGATACGGTTCCCTGGCACTTGAGGATTGGGCCACTAATTTGGGGGGAGGGTGGTCGCCCTTTGTAGCTGCTCCAGCGGACGGACTAAGTAATGGCGGAGGAGGCGAGGAGCTGGTTGTTGTTGGTGTGAGAGTCGATGTTGTGACGAGATGCTCCGAAGGCAGCGAAACACCGACAGAAATTGGAGCACAAGAGCTAGAGTGAATGCGGCCCAGATTAGGAACGGAAATAGCATTAGATTCCCTATCATAATCATCAGGGACATTGCGAGCCCTTCTATCTTGCTTCTCAGCCTGTGCTTTCTTCTTCTCCTTCTCCGCCAGCACCGAGGGGGCTGCAGGGAAGAAGTCGGCATAGCCTGCGCGCGACATTGTGGGGATCCTATGGAAGAGGTCGCATCTACAGAAGGGTCGGTTGAATTAAACGAAACCTTGGTAGATGGAGGGAACGACAGGTAAAAGCTGAGAAGGGTATGGATGGTTGACAAAGCCGGGAATGGATGAGGCGAGAAGAAGAAAAACACTAATAGAGCTAGTCGCGTGGGCAATGGAAGGGTAAAGTTGGAAACGCGAAGAAGCAAAAGAGCTTTGTGTGTATGGAGGGGGGGGGGGTAAGTGATGGGTGAGTGGATGGTGGGTATGAGAAGGTTGGATTATTAGCACACACAGCAGCCAAACGAGGGACAGGCCTGGCAGTAGAAGGAGCAGCGCAGGTCAAAGCAAGATGAGTAGCTATGGTAGAGCCGCAATAGCAGTGGGAGGGTATACAGCAAGTGAAAAGAAGAGGCGACGGAAGCGCCGTCTGGGTTCTAGAACTGGCGTGGAAATGGCGAAACGAAAGGAGCGAGGCTGCTAAGTGTCCCAGAGAGAGGAAGAAAGCAAGCTGACGAGCGCAAGGTTCAGCGAAGACACGAACAGAGGAAAGTGAAGGTGTATAGATGAGGTGAAGCGAGCGGCAGGTAATTAAGTGTAGGATCGGGAGAGTTGCTGGGGCTCGGGCAAGTTTAGGTGGATTTCTTTGGTGTTGAATGGGAAACCTTCTGGACGTCCCGAAACCCTCGAAAGTGAAGGGAAAAGATGAGGGAGAGAGAGCTCTGGGATGGCAGGGTGAGACTTTGGGAAAAATGTATTATTGAAGAATAGAATTACATATGGAGAAGATGGGAAAAACCCAATAAAAGTTCGGGCGGATTATCATTATCAGTATTATTATTTTTATTTTTTTCTGGAGAAGAAAAAACAGGGCGCGCCAACCCAACCCGCCAGACCAGACGTGAAGAGGCGGGAAAAAAGCGTAAATTTCCTCCTGAGTGCAACGCTAAGCCTGTTGATGGTCTTGATAGGGTTTAGCGTCCGCTCGTGGGATGGTGGAGGGTAAAGATGCTTCTTATTGAACCCTCCCTCCTTCCACAGTTTCTCTCCTTCCTCCCTTCCCTCATCCCAACCCAACTCAACCCAGCCCAACCCAGCCCAACCCAGCTCTGGGGAGGGAGAAGATGTGGTGATATTCTTATCCTCTTATTCATCTCTCTGATCTTCCTCATCTTACATGCGGCTCATGGACTAGACCCGCGTGGCTTGCTTGCTCTAGAGGTCTAGCTGAGAGTATTAAGGGATCAATCCGCCATTTCGGGTGACGCGCCTGGGGACCAGGGACTATGACGACATCCGTCACGCCCTCGCCAACTGTCATCGCCCGTTCCAAACCCCAACAACCAAAATACCACTTGTATCTATCCCATCCACTCGGATCTATGGGCAAGTGAAAGGGGTAATGATATCGAGGGACTGACTACCTGATCTTATCCGTTAAGCGGCATACTTCACAAGAACTCCTATTCCTTCCACGTGTGGGCCATGCTTTCGAAAACTTTGCTCTGGACTCAAAATTGGTCAGGATATTACGGTGGGATGGGTGCTTGTAGGGAGGGAGGGGAAGACTGGATGTCCAATCTTCTTTCCGTCAAATACAAACAACATGTAGAGATACCATTTCGAGTGAGAGTTCAAGCATCGACCGGATTCCTTCGTCTTGGCATAGGACACGGTTATCGCTGTCAAGGACGTGTCACGTGATTTAATATTTGGGGGGTGGATCTTTGTAAGAGTGATGATCGATGGAAAATGTATCCACTTTGCCTGCGAATGCTGTTCTAAGGGCGAATATGTTTTTGAATACTCGAGTACAGTACCAGAGAAGTGCAAGCCAACTTGGTCATCGGTTCCTCCGGATGAACACCCTAAACACCCTTTGCTGTGGAGGAGAACGTGAGCCCCGACTCCTGCAGACCAACGTTACACACTGTTTTGGCCGGGAAGGGATTCAACTGTGCAACCCTTCAACCATGAGGACAGCAATGTCCAGAAAACCCACCACCATCCTTCTCCCGCCAGAACCACAAACTCACCCGGCCTTTTACCAACCCTCTTCTCCCCTTTTCCGCTTCGCTTCCCCCACCGTGTTGCCCTTCCGCGATGCGTTTATTCTCCCGAGTTTTCTCGGGTGTGCTCCTTTTATTACCTGCCGTTAGTGCTGTTTACAAAGATGAGGCTTACCAGAATGACTGGCATCATGAGCTCATCGGGGCGTCAATTCCTTCCTCTACCTTCTTTCATAGGCCGTCTTTAGACGCCAAAGCTTCCCTCATATACACTCTCACCTCGAGGTCCATTCTTGCGGCCATTAACCCGAGGGATGGATCGATTGTCTGGAGACATTTGCTAGGGGATAAAGCCTCGTCCGGTGTTGCCCGAAAAGCTGAGGGGGCGGTGATCGCTGCTGTTGATCGAGATGTCAAGGCATTTGGTGCTGTGGATGGAAAACTTATTTGGGAGACGACGTTTGTGAATAAGGTCAAGGATTTACAGGTTATCGGTGGAGGTGTTGGGATTGTTCTGTTGGAGAATGGGAGTGTTGTAAAAGTTTCTGGAGGAAAGATTATCTGGGAAAGTCCGGCAGCTGATAGGTATGCTCTCCTCCTGTGGATTACTTGGCCTTTTTATAATATGTTTCGCATATCAGACTGACGCAGTTCTGTTCGTTGCAGCAAGGACATTCCACAATCACTATCGGTTCAGGGGAGTAACGTCTTCGGCTTGTATCAGCAACCCTCGAAAGGGCTTCGTATCGCAACAATTCTTGCGGAAACCGGTAAACTCTCATCGTCCAGCATTTCGGCTTCCATCCAACCTCTGGATAAGATCTATATCTCGGCCTCAGTCGTGATTTGGACAGAGAACTCTTTGAGTCTGGTCAAGTTTCTCGTTCTTGGTGCTAAATCCTCCGCAATCTCTATTGCTGCCCCTCAGGATGTCGTGGACATCAAGTTTCTGGCTTCTGGCAAGACTATCCTCCTACATTATGAGACTAAGGACAAGTCATGGGCCGAGGTCTATGGTGTGGATCATGTGAAAGGCTCTGTCAATAGCTTATACTCACTCGACGCAAGTGCTGCTCGCAGTGCTTTCTCAGTCACTGAAGCTGGAGGCGAGACCTATATCACATGGACTTTGCCCAACGGAGAAAGCTTTCTTTATGGAAGCAAATCTGCTAATGTTCTGGATTCATACACCTCCCACTCTCAGAACAGCAGAGACATTTCTATCCTTAGTGCTATCTCAGAAATTATCCCTAAGATGGACAAGAAGTACGCCATTCGCACATTCATTGCCACGTCCTCACCTGGATTTCACGGCAACACTTACCTTATCCGCAATGGCAAGACTGTATGGTCAAGACCGGAATCCCTTGTTTCCGTTACTGCATCTGCTTGGGTGGAACTTCTGGATCCTGCCGCTGAAGAGGTCGCTGAGGAACTTGATGTTGAGGGTCACAAGAGTGTTGTCGGGGCTTATGTTCATCGCCTTTTTAGACATGCTCATGAACTCATCACTTATGGCCCTGATTGGCTTGCGAGCATTCCAGGGCGAGTAATGGATGCTTTTTTGAGTAATGAAATTAGGGAGGAGAGGGATGGGAAGTGGAGAGATTTCTTTGGATTCAGGAAGTATGCCGTCGTCGCTACAAAGGAGGGGGGCCTTGTTGCTCTGGACGTCGGAAGGAAAGGCGCTATCGTGTGGGAACTCTCACTCGTATCTAGCAATCTTACAGGCCAATGGGAGGGTGTCCAGCAGATGTATGAAGTTTCCAAAGGGACTGTGGGAGTTGTCACATACGGAGGTGAATATTGGGAAGTTGACGCATTTGCAGGGAGGGTTTTGACCAGGGAAGCCATTGGCGGTCGTGCCAAGAGCTCAACTATCTTGGAAAGAGGAGGAAAGAGCAAAGTCGTAATGGTTGTGCTGGAAGGAGGAGACAGGGTCGCTCTTCTACCACCAGGATCTATTCTTGGAGAGCCTGCATATATCGTTGTCCGGGGTGACGCTGGAGCTCTCAATGGCCTCCGAGTAGACAATATCACCTTGGCCACTGCAAAAACATGGGACTTTGTTCCTCAACCTACTGAGGAGATACATTCCATCGTCAACCGCCCAGCTTACGACCCCATAGCCTCCATAGGAAAAGTTCTAGGGGACCGCTCAGTCATGTATAAGTATATCAACAAAAACCTTATCACAATTGTCACCACCGACCCCTCGCACTCTTCCGCCACAATTTATATCCTTGAATCTGTCTCTGGCGTAATTTTATACTCGGCAATCCACGCGGGAGCCGACACCACTAAACCCATCACTGCAACAATGTCCGAAAATTGGCTAGTATACAGCTACTTTGGCACGGAGGAAGTCGACGGCGAACCCGCGGCAAAGGGGTATCACCTGGTTGTCAGCGAGCTCTTCGAGTCTCGGTGGCCAAATTCCCGTGGCCCTCTACACAGTGCGCAGACGTACTCTGCCCTCGCGGGGGAGATTGGCAGACCGTATGTCCTTAGCCACTCTTACATCTTCCCGGCAGAGATTTCCTCCCTCGGCGTGACGACGACAAAGCAGGGTATCACCACCCGGGAAGTGTTGGCTATGATGCCATGGTCTTCCTCCATCATTGCCCTGCCAAAGCGCCTGCTTGACCCCCGTCGTCCCGTCGACCGCGATCCCAACGAGGCAGAAAGAGAGGAAGGCTTGAACAAGTACGCCCCCGCACTGGAAATTGATCCCAGATCCGTAATAAACCACAAACGCGAACTACTCGGCATCACAGACATTGTCACGACCCCCGCACAACTGGAAAGCACCAGCATAATATTCGCTTACGGCGGGGACTTATTCGGCACTAGGGTAACGCCGAGTATGCCGTTTGACGTGTTGGGCAAAGGGTTCAGCAAGGTTCAGCTAGTCGGGACGATTTTGGCTTTGGGGGTTGCTGTTGCTTTTGTCGCTCCAATGGTATGTTTCCTCCCCTCTCTTCCTTGTTCCTCTTGTTCTGGTTGAGTCATGTGAATGAGGTACTAATAGTCGGTTTTCTAGGTAAGGAGGAAACAGATTAATCAGAGATGGCTGGCCGCGAGTTGAGGGTAATGTGCTTATGTTTTTTTTGTTTGTTTGTAGGATTAATTGGGTAGAAGTGTCTTTACGATTTATCCCTTTCTGTTTTCCTCCTTTCGGCAGTGTTTCTGGGATTATATCAAAATGGGGATGGAGTGGTTGGTTGGCGGGCGGGTGTATGGGACTACCAGCAGCTGCAACACACTAGGTTCCATAGCGATGAAAATATTAATGTTTACGGGCAATGTTGGGGTATTTTCCTTGTGCTAAGATGTTATGTCGGGTGATAGTGAGCATTAGTACGTAGGTATAGTACTTGAGCGCGATGACCTAATGAATGATAGTTTCTGATAGGGTTATGGCGGCAGTCGCACTGTGGGCTTTTGTGAACGGATAATTGGCATGAACGACTTCCAGATCCTACGGACCAAACGAATGGACACACATCGAACGCAGTATGGCGCAGTCAGAATCCTACGCCTACCAAAAAAGAAAGAAAAGAAGACACCAAGGTCCAAGGATTCTCCAAACCCTTCTCAAATCACCACAGTCCGCAAGTCCCCACTCATCCTCTTCTGCAAAAGCCCAGCCCCTGCTACTCCGGTTTCCCCTCCACTTTCTCTCCTATTTTCTCTCCCATTTTCTCCTTCCTAAACGCCTCCAACCGCTTGAGGACCCCTTCCTCAACCCTAGCTTTTAACTCTGGCCTATACCCACACCAAAACAGCACCTCAAACCAGACAAAAAATGGCGCCAGGAAGGCTGCCTGGACGAGATTATCGAAGAGCGCGGGAGCGCGCTTCTCATATACGCCGTGTCCCACGAACTGTGCTATCCACGCCAGCACAAAGACGTATCCGGCGGCCGTGTTCGCAGTAGCCGCAGTGGCAGTGGAGGCGGAGGTCAGGTGCGTGACGAATGCTGTCATGAGTAAGATGAGGGGTGTTATGAGGAGCCCAGCGAGGGGTTCCATTAGGATATAGAGGGTTGAGTAGGAGAGTGCAGCAAGGGTGGCGAGAGTTGGGGGGAAGTAGGGGATTGAGAAGGGGAGGGGAAGGAGGGGAGGCGTGTTGCTAGCCTAGGGGTGGACTGTTAGTTGCGCGGTGGGGAGAGAAGGGGGAGAGAGGGTTGAGGTACGAAGAGGAATGTGGTTGCCATTATTGCGGGAACGCCGATGAGGTGGATGAGGATGTTGCCTTTGGTGTGGTGGTAGGAGCCGTACTGTGCTCGGTGCTGGGTTAGCTATCGTGCCCAGGGAACATGTGGGGAAGAGGAGGGGGCGCACGAAAACGAGCTGTTGTTCGAGGTCTAGGATACCCATTTTGGGCTATTATCTGACTTGTTTGTCTTGCAGGCGCGGGTATGGGCGTGTGAGTGTGAAGAGTCGGGGGAAGCAGAGGTGGCTGATGGCGAACGCAGAATGGAAAGAAGCGATAAGAGGACAATAACGAGAGGCGAGGGAGGAGGATCAATGAGTACTTGTGCTGTAAACTACGGCCACACAGGCCAGGTGTTGACAAACAGTTATGGAACGGAACGGGAACGTCAGAGCCGGTTTGGATGTGACAGTTCCGTTCCGGTACACCATACAAATGATTTCCCTCACTTCTAAATTCTGAAACAACAGTTTCTATCGTACAGTACAGTACTTGTAAGAACTGGAATAATTGGACCCGAGGCTAAGACATTGGAGTTGACTTTGCCGGTAAGGTTTGGCTCTTTTTTCTTTTTATTTTGTCTTAAGCTCGGGCTGAGGGGGTCGGTTTTAGCCGTGCGCTCCCCCCACTTGTCTAAGAGAGGGAATTTCCGACGTCTTAACCTCGGGTCCAATTATTCCAGTTCTTACTGCAGGTAAAATGGTCGCAAGATGGAACGGCTGTTTGTCCTTCGGGTTTTGCCAAACTCGCTCAAGCTCAACCTCAGCCTCGGTGGAAACGAGGTCAATAGGATCATTTGGCGCCAATGTTTACTCACTCGAAAAGCCCAAATTCTGAGTTGAAATTTCACGTGTCTTAGAGTGCACGGACTTGATATTTGGGATTTTTCAAATATAACAAAAGTAAGTTCCAGATGACTCTATTTAGTGCCCGCTCACATGAAACCGCGGTGAGGGGAAGAGAGCCGCGATGGGGCATTGCCGATTGCGGGCATGGCTGCACAAAGATTTGGCATCCAACGGTGTTTGAACCGGGCGAGTGGTGCAAAGTTCTGTCTCAGCGGAGTGAAAAGGTGACGAATCTCGGGAACTAGAAGTCGGAAAGTAAAACATACAAGTACCCGACGTGTGGGGGAAAGCTAACAGAGAGCAAAATGGGATATTCATTTGGGTAATAATACATGCTAATATTTCCACAATGTAGATAACTACCAGTGAATTGGCATTTTTGGTATATTAATAATGCCTTTTGGTCGTGTTAGTATTGTGCCTTAACAAAATTAACCGTACATCAACATACTTCTATTCTCATCGTGTATTCGGAATCTGGTTTCTATAAAAGTGCCGCAAGGCCTGTCAGAATTATGTGAAATATGGAAGAAATGATGTGTTTAATACAAAGAGGACAATGTAGCCGATTGGGTACCCCCTTTGGCATCACTATCACAAACCCATGAAAATAGTGTTCATGCTGTTTGAAAGAAGATGGTGAATAGTGCTAGGAGTAGCCAGTGCAGCCATACTTTAGTACCAGAGTTAGTCCATGAACATGGCCAAAAACTGGCCGCTGTTGGTGTGCAGCCAAGCCAAAAACTTGTGAAAGAGAGGAAATTCTGTAAATGATTTGCGATTTTTCCTTCGCCAGGAGGGGTATTTTGGGCAACTTGACCAATATAGCAAGAACTCAGTAAATCTGTCATCTAGGATTGGCATCTTGAGTAATTTAAATTACCTAACTAAACCAAAATAGGGATAGTAGTATAGGTTAAGAAAATAGTGAATATGAGTTAATGAGATCCCACATACTTGGGTAGAACTTAGAGACTGATCAACAATGGTAGATTTAAGGAGTTTTTACGGCATAAAGTGTTCACAGACTAACCCTGGTACCTGAGTACGTGAGAAATGACCTCAGACTTTAAGAGTAACTGTCTCGTTGTAGAAAAGCAGCATCAAGGCTATCCTTTGGTGTGGTTAATATATAATGAAAGAGAAGAAGCTTGACCTAATACAAGGATTAATGATGATAGTCATAGTAACTACTGCTAGCCATGTTTGGTTATAGTACTAAGCGGCAAATCATTAATAATACCTGAATCCGAATATGCGATGAAATTGGAAGTACAAAAAAACCTTCAGCCATAAGAACGGGACTGTTTGGGGGGTAGTAATATTCTAAGAACAAGTGAATATACTAAGCCCGTTTGTGGGTACTTTGGAGAATACGTATAGGGAGGCGAAGGTAAAAGTAGAAATATGAAGTAGGTAAAACGATAAATGGTGGCTAATATGTATATATTGTTAAGGTCTCTTCTTCGTTGCTCTATGATTGATAGCAGCTACGAAGACACTATAATATTTATACTCCGTGTCTGGGTGTTCGCAAGGTACATAATCTTTTCCTATAACTAAGTATCTTTCTATTACTGTCACAAACGGTGACTAAGCAAGGCAGACTCTCACATGACTAATAGTTATTAGTCATCGGTTTGTTATCTTTTACACTATGAGATCAGTTGACTCATAGGTTTTCACATGACGACGCAATAGC
>Ga0307507_10009953_pt1 | contig 12476 bp, 16 predicted proteins | sample 7_EM_MG_FD_207223 | JGI IMG/M metagenome (GOLD analysis project Ga0307507, IMG submission 207223) | Populus trichocarpa ectomycorrhiza microbial communities from riparian zone in the Pacific Northwest, United States - 7_EM | ecosystem: Host-associated > Plants > Roots > Unclassified | place... | reverse complement strand
TCGTCTATCAACACTTCATCCAACCATCAACCAGTAATCGCTCCCGTTGCACAACATGGTTCTCTTGATGACGCGGTCTACGTGAGTTACTACTGATTAAAAATAACTCCGCCTCTCATTTTGCTACATCTAGTTTACGGTGACCGCTGACGGGAAGCAACAGAAGAAGGGATCCAAATAGGTCTACAGTTACAGTATAATGTTGGTCACCAGGTGTGATCATGACTCAAGATGGCGCTTTTTCTTTTTCCCTGGGTTGTATTTTTATCCTTTTCGGTTCCATGTATGTCATAATGACTAGCAAATGTTTGTATACTTGTATCCAGCACACACAGTCGTTTCCTTAATTTTTTAGAATCGGAATGCTTGTGAAGTTGTTTTGATCTTGCGATTGGCATGGTTTTCTAGGTATTAACCGAGCAATCAAGAATTGATCTTTCTTTCTTTGCTTCAGGCTGAGTCTTGATGGTCATTCACTCGTGGTTGTGACCGTTTAATTTGGATGCCGAGCCATGAGAATACCTCCCGATGACCACAATATTATGCAGACTCTCAAGTTTACGGTCAGTATATAGAGCAAGGACTCAAGACATTCACCGAGGTATTCCAATCGACGATACAGGATACCGTTACTCGTAATGCATAAATGCCAAGAAATACTTATGCGGATCAGTGAATGATTAATGAGTATACCGTCAGAACGACGAACAATCGCTTGGCGCGGAGGCGACAAAAGTCTAAGTGACCGATGTGGTAGTTGGTTATACTATGAACTTACTCACCAATGTCTTCTACATAGTACGTGGCAAGTTTTGGAATGCTTAGCCCTGCCAATGTATGTATTGACACAGGCAGCAATCCATCTTTCGACTAAATTATAGATTCACGGATGATACGACCTTGGAGATACTCGGCGTTGACCTTTTTCAGAATTGCATACGCGAGGAATCACTGACATGATATATTTCGATGCACAGCGCGTCTCTGATAACATCTTCATATATATATTATTTGGTATGCAGTACTTATACTACTCACACACCTTTTCAATTGAAAATTCGAACACCAAAAATTTGTTCTCGGCAGTGTACGCACGTTGAAGATAAGTGCCTTGGCTTATCGCGGATCAGGTTCCAAATGGCGTTTTAAAAAGTGCACTTCAAATACATACCTCACAGAATAGAAAATGGAGGATGGACCGCATGATGCAAAGGACGGACAAGGAACCCGCTCAAGGTTACATGATCATCACAAGCCCCAATAAGGAATGAGAATTGGCTTGGCAATGTCAGATGTCAGATTCCAGTGCCACGATCATCCAAGACCTTCCAAGACAATATTCGGTCAGAAGGAAGTCGATCATCTGCCAAGGGTCTTGGGAATGGGGCCAAGGATTTACCAATTAAACCTGGCTTAAAACAACCTTTGCTTGGCTCTCGGTTAGTTCGTACAGCTCACCCTTGGCTCACCCTGTATTGGTCTCTTCATTGATTCGATTTCGGTTTGGACGCAGGGTAAATCGCGATTTTCATAGCGTTGTAGGCTTGCTCGCTCCAATATCAATTTGGACCAGAGGGACCTGTATTTTTAAACTGTCAAGACTTTACTAGCTAAAGAACATTCCTTTTCGTATAAGGCTGGGTACGGGTGATTTTCTGGCTAGAAATAATACGACCTGAAATTTGGATATAGTAATACATTGCGGTTAGGAATGCAGTGAAAATGAATGCACTTAATTCTAGCGCAATGTCAGAATTCCTGTTTTGGTGTCAAGTCCACAGCCACAGCCGTGTTGAGTACACAGATACAAAGCTGAACATTGACCTTTGCGCTCGTCACGAAAACGTTTGAGAACGAGTGTTATAAATCAAGAGAGAAATGTCGACATACCCAGATTACCTTTCCCCCAACGTGACGCCAACGAAGCTTTCCAGATCACAGAAGTCTCGTGCGAGGAGGGAGCCATCAGGAGTGTTTTCATTGTTCCAACCACCGCAGATTCAGCAATTTAAGGAGGCATTTCAGTTGATTGATCATGATAAAGATGGGTGGGTGAATGACAGTGACCTGAGGGAGATCTTTGCGAACCTCGGTGAGTTGTGAAGGTCACATCGATTGAAGGTCTCGTGAGCTAAGGTGGGATTAGGGATTTCTCCATCGAAGAAAACGATGGACGAGTTGCTAAGTGCTCGGCCAGGGACACACAACCGAACGTCATCTTATGGAGAAAGCAATTCATCTGAGAGGGGAATCAACTTCACGATGTTCCTCACGATGATGAGCGAGAGGTTGTTCGAATTTGATACTGAAGCAGAATTGCTGGAAGCATTTGGATCTTTCGACGAAGATGACTCTGGGACTGTGAAAGTTGAGGAGATGCGGAAATGGATGGGTGAGGTTGGGGAACGGATGAAAGAACAAGAGGCGAGTGAATCGTTCTCATGGGCATGGATATTTTACTGAAGAAAACATACAGATTGATAGGTTGTTCAAAGGCTCATTTACAGACCGACAAGGGAATTTTAATTATCGGGAATGGGTGAAGGTGCTCAGGGTCAACGACGAGGAGACCCAGGGCGATGCAAATACGCTGTAAAGCAAATAAATTACATAACATTACAAAGTTCTGCCGAGTTGCCAAGAAAGTCTTGGCTTTCCTTGGCTCTCCTTTTAAAACATTCATGAGTCGCTCCATCTGCTTTCCGTTTGACAACATGTCCCAGCCTCCTCCGTCCCCCTCCACCACTCTTTCTCCCGTCGCCAACACCACCGACGACGACCAGGGCCACTTGAGCGATGACAAAGCCTCCCAGAAGCCCCGCTCTCAACAACGGCCTCCGTCCCTGGGTCATCAGTGTCTCTGGGGCGACTGCTCCCAGGCCTTCTCCGATCCTGAGAATCTCTACAATCATCTTTGTAACGACCACGTCGGTCGCAAGAGCACCAACAACCTCTGTCTAACCTGCAAATGGAAGGACTGCGGAACCAGTTGCGCTAAGCGAGACCACATCACCAGTCATCTTAGAGGTATACCCCAAGCACCTAGTCTTGCGTCCTCCATTGACCTTTCCTTATTCACAGTTCATACACCACTCAAGCCTCATGCCTGCGAGGTAGCGTCTTCTTTGCTTTTCTTCCTACCCGTTTTATCTCTTTCATAGATATGCAAAAAATCTTTCAAAAGGCCTCAGGATCTGAAGAAGCACGAAAAGATCCATACAGAAGAGCACCACCAACAGCACAAGCATTCTAAGGCTATCACAGTTGCTGATCCTGCTTATCTGTCGCGGGTGCGAGGACCACCACCTGATTCCAAATTAAATTCGGTTCCACCTGGTCCGTCGATCAGTGACCCTGCGCAACGCGGGTCTGCCCTTTCCCCTTCTCGCTCAAAATCACATCCTTCACCTTCTGAAGGTGAGTTCTCACATCCATCATCTCCCGTAATTGATGCTGACTTGGAACGCCCTTTCCAGAATCAGGTCATTCACCGAATCATTCCTCACAAGATATGTTTATGCCCAACCATCCTCTCCCAAATTGGGAGGTGGTTAGGGACCCAATTTCTGTTCCTACAGGATCCAAGCGACCCCATGACGGATACAACGTAGATGACTTCTTCGCCGACATGAAAAAGCGGCGAGTCACTCCATCTTATGATCCTCGTTAGTGGAATCTTTCCTGTGGTTTTCTCCAGATTCCACTAATCCCCTACCAGGTATGGCCGAGCGTTTAAACAGTATGGCTTACAATGAAAACCCCGCCAGTAATTATTCTTCTCCTGGCTTCAACCCCTGCTCGGTTTCTCTCGACATTCGCACTCCGGAGGAGCTCGCGGCCGTCAACGAGTTTCTTCTTGCCCTCGGACGGGACGTTTCGGGTCTGCCAAACCGTCCTTTGTCTTCTTCCCATTCCCCTACCTTTCCGACCGAAAATTATTTTGACCCAAGTAACTTGAGCCAGCTTGGACTTGCGGGAATGCCGGGCATCCCTTCTAGCTTTGCTGACGCTTCTTACAACGGTCACTATTCGCACCGCGGCAGCTATCACACCGTTCGTTCAAATCACGCGACACTCCCAAACCAATACGGGGCTATGTATGACCTACATGACCCTCTGAGTGGATACTCCCAGGCCATGGATTGTGGACGCCGCCAGAGCAAATACACCGGGGTGTCTGCCTTCTCGAATCAACATCACCGTCCCACTCCTCCTCTTGATGGTGGCTCTCCTCACTCGACAGTGTCGACACCACCAGTCACGACGACACCACCACAGATGTCGATGTCAATGCCCGACACATTCGACATTCTTCGGCCTTCTCGCACTGTCCCAGTTGCGCATCTCGCAGCGCCAGACTACATGACCAAGACCATGCGCCCGATGATACCTCTGAAGTCTGCTCTGCCTGATTGTCGACCCCCGCCTGTCGAACCGATACTACCCGTCGGGCAACATCGCCCCCGTTCATCATTGCCAACCTCGAGCTCGAATGGCAACGGCGCGTCATCCAAAGCTGGATCTGGGTTGCTATATCCACTCCTTACTTCAGGCGATGCTCAATACAAACTGCCACCACTTGGCAAAATGTACAGATCGCCTTCTCAACAATCATCAAGGAATGCTTCCCCATATAGTTCGACAAGATCATCACCCAACATGCAACCGACTGTTTTGCCGAGTATTTATTCGATTGCAGATTATGACGACGAGCATCACCTGAGTCGTCAAGTTGGGAGTATTGAACTGGAGAGAAGGAGATCATCCTCAAGAGTATTGCCAGTGGATAGGAAGCGCCATGCCGAATTCATTCTGAATTTGATGGTCACCATTAATCGAAACTTTAAGAATCAACCTCAGTCGGCAACAGATGTTGAGATGGACTCTCCTTGAGCACTCTCCACACCTTCTTGACCTGGTACCTTTCTTTTAATTTTAATTGTACACTCCAGTCATCCCCATGACATATTTTATCTGCTTTGCTTGTTATGATTTCTTACGCCCACGAATTCAACCCTTTCTTCCATCATCAATGAATGAGTAAAGACGCAATGTACAGATTGAAATATATTATTTTTCTAAGTCCGTTTGAGAGTGAGTTTAATCTTTGGTGCAGAAGATGTCGAGACATCCTCGTCCATCGCAGTCACAGGAGGGCTCATTGCTAAAGGTGAGGAAACTGCAACCGGATGACCAAATGCAGTGCTGCGACCAAATCCGCCAAGAATTGGAGGAATAGTGGCAGACGGAGGCGGTGGACTCGCCATCGAGCCCGAACCCGATGGTGTCGGAGTCGCTGGTACAGTCCCGCTGTTGAATTCTGCCCAGCGAGGACATTTGCGGTTAGTTTCTACGGTGCCGGGTCAATTAACATCTAATGAGAAAAATGATGCAGATTGATTTACTCATATGCCCCATCTGGCCGCAGTGACCACAACGCCGCTGTGTGATTCAATGAGAAAGTTCCTCATCCAAATGCGTTAGTGATATACGCACCGTGGTATCTGGCTTGATGGGCCGATTAAGCGTCATAGGAGTTCCGCCCTCTTTGACAATCTTGGCGTTCTTTCTGTGTAGCCGCCTCTCTTGATTCTTCTTCATACGTGCAATCTCTTCCTCCAATCTAACAAGCAACCATCAGAAAAATTAAGATGGTTTGATTTTTAACACACCTCTTCTTGGCTCGCATATCCTTATCAGCATCGCCAGTAGGGGCAAGAGTATCTGCGTTTGTTGCTTCTTCCTCGAGAAGTTGTCGGCTCCGTGCATAAGCGGTGATGACTGCTGGGTCCCGAACGATCTCTGTCCGCCAAATACCATCAATCTGCAAAAACGATGGCATCGTATTGAAGAAATACGCCACATAAACAACTTACGAGTCGCTTAATCCTCAACACCTTTCTATTCTCTTCCTGACTGATTGCACCTGCATCAACCGATCCTGCTCTACTGAATGCCGGAGAGGGACGAGCCAAAGGTGGAGGCAGAACAGGCTTCTTCATCGCTTCCTTGTCTTCCTCAGTTGTCAGCTGTGGCTCATCTTTGCGACTGAGTGAATCAAATTGTGCCTTCCAAATACGCTCGATCTCGGATTTGTAGATTTGCTGTTGTTCAGCAACGTTATAGCGATGCGCAGACTTCGGACGATTTTCAGCCTCAGCTAGGTCAAAATCGGTTAGTTGACAGGATACCATGCTCCGAAGCCAAGAATCTAACCAAGTTTCTGCTCATAATCCTCTCCTGCCTTTACGAAGATATCCTTCATTGATATTCGAATGAAACTGAAAGCTTCGCCACGGCCAGTGGGATCGCCATCGCCATGCAAGCGGAGCATAGCTTTTGCCTGAGTCGCGAACAAGAAATTCTTCGTCGTGATCCAAGGAGCAAGTTGTTGTTCAATGGAAAGATTCGATTCGTCCCCATCCTCGACAGCTTGACTGTAACCAAGGTCTTGGAGATGTCGTTGCCCGACTTGCATGCTCTCGGTCAGGACTACTTGTTCAGGCCCAACCATCTTGAGCATATCTGCGTCTGAAGGAATGTTCCAGTTTGGCTTTAGCCGCCAGAAACCTTGGTGGGGCCCACGGCGATGGTATTCCATAAATTCCTGCGCTGAAAGTCAATTTGAAATTATTATCTAGCATGTAGGGGTTTCTTACCTTCAACCTCTGCCGCATCTGTAGTTCGTTCTGATCAGGGAAGTACTTCATCAACCGGGAAATCTTAAGGCGTTCTCCGGGACTCTTCCTTAGAAGTTTGAATGCAATGATTTGCAACCGAAACTTGATCGTATTGGTGATTTTTCGTGAATGAGGGCCGGGGACCTCTGTCACTGGATATGTTTGGCCAACGACAAAAATATTTTTGATTTCACGTAAGAAGTATTTTGTCTCTCCTTTGATGGTGTTTCTGGATGTGAACAGTCAGCTGGGTACGTCGATCATCATATATTACCCACCTCACGACTAGAAAATCCGTTGGATATGGTTTGTGGCGAAACAGAGGTGCTCTTATTAAATTGTTGTACAGAGCCGGTGTTATTTGACCAGGATAAACGTAGCCAAATTTCATAAAGGGAGATTCGTCCTGAGGTTCTAGGACGAACGGGAAGCCAAGGTCACCCTTTTTCGAATTATAAGTTAGGAATCAGTAATCGACAAGAATACTGACCCTGGGCATATGGTCGTCCTTTTCATCCTTTTTTCGATAATAATTTACCAGGACACTACCCATGCCAAAATTTGAGACGATTGGCGGGTGCTCTTCTGAGTACTCCCAAAGCACGAAATTCGAGGTGTCACGCAGACTGAGGTCACTCGTCTTGTGTAGACTTTCCCCAACATTTCCTCCTTTTCCAAGTTTCCGTCCAGCCTTGTCTTTCTTCTTTTTCGCTGTCCGCACTTTGCCAAACCGGATCTCAATATTAGACGGAAATTGGAGTGCTGGTCGATGGAATGAACGCGCCTCCTGTTTTGATAAACGAGTTTTGAACTGTACAACGTTAGGTTCGGAAGGACGCCGTTTACATTTATTAATTCACTCACGAATGGGAGTTGCAGCTTCTGTGCAGGGTAGGCGTGTTCCACAACCAATTGCCCAAAGGTCTGACGAACGCGATGTCTGCCGTCTTTCGAAACATCATAGAAGTGGTCGTTGGAGAGATTGAATTTGTCCTTGATTTGCACATCTGTTCTGAGTCGCTTTCTAGGTCGGAAGGTTTCAGCTGTGAGTGTGACAGTGAGTAATGCCCAGGTGTTCAAGAAGGATAGGCTCCTGACTAGTCTTTTCCTCGGGTATAAATTCTTCCTCATTCAATTCAAGTTCCGTAAAGTCTCGGAATCGAGCATTCGGGCCCCAGATAATGCTTTGTGTCCATGCGCCAGATTCGAATGCCTTGTTAACGGGTGTGGTGAGTTTGGATTCAGGCGCAATGGGAACAGCAGGTTGACTAATACGCGTGAAATCGTCCGGTTCGTAAATTATTTGGTCTTCCCAATTCGACAGAAGGACTAGGTCAAACGTTCGGTCATCCAAAGGCAGAGTCACAGGAACATTCGTTTGTTCGCGCTCCTAATAAAAAAAATTCAGCCTCCGAGTAGTAGTTTACGAGACATCTTTAGAAACCTGCCTCAAGGGCCTTTCGGAGATCTGACTCGATGTTTCCTGCTGATATCTCCTCTTCCACACGTTGGTTTTCAACTTGTCTCTTAGCATCTCCCACAACTGCATCTAGGAATCCCTTTGTATGATCCCGTTTACGTGGATACACATTTTCAACTACATAGACCCTTCTCAGCAACCGGAACATTTGAGAATCGAGTCACTTGCCTTGATATGGGCGCTTTAGCAATCTTGACTTGTGGACTGTATAACCCTTGAAGAGTTCGCTGAAATCCAAGACCTTTCCCCTCTCGAAAGCGGGAAATCGTTCGTACACGCTCTTCGGACGTTCAATAAGACGTTTGATGATCCTGGTACGCCTGTCTTTCTTCTGCACGGTTGGCAGCTGGTTTTCTTGTCCTACATCTGTCGGTTCTTCCTCTTCCTCGCGTAATTCCCTATCAATGACGTCCTCCCAATCCTGACCCTGTTCTGGCCCAACTGCGTCTTCGTCTCCTTCCCACTTGTCATTATAAATTTGGTCTGCGTTGAGAGTTGGCACGCCAGAGATTCCAAGCCGATTGGCAAGGCCGTTTCCTGTGGGAAGTGAAAGGTCGCCAAGAACATGATTGATAGAAAACCCTGTCAGTGCCGAGACAACTTCGTTCTCTTCTTTAGACATTGAAGTACAGCAGACGTTAGGACCTTGGAGTGGTCAATCAAATGTAAGTATTCCAGGAGATGATGTTGCACAATAGATGTCAACAACGCGTCCTTGACCTCTCTGGACCCTGGTGTGCCCATCTCTTTTATGAACACTCACGCTGAAGCAGATCTGAAGGTTCTTCCAACCATTTGATCACTGTGGCATACAAGCTGATTGCTGAAACGTCTAGGTCCTTAACCAACGACTCGCGTCGACTGGACTGGACGTGGTGACGCGGATTTTTCCTCGAAAAGTGAGGCTTTGATATCAGTTTCTCGATATTCCAATATCTAAAAGTGCTCCAGATAATGTCCGAGTTCTTCTTTTAGGTTTCTATGAAACACTGTCTCATACGCCTTGATAGAGAACTCCAACAGCTTATTGATGATGCTTCTATCCCTGGCTCTCCACTGCATCCCTCTGTGCTTTTAAATGGTTCGACTAGGCTTCCTACTGAGCGGCCTGAAAAAAAGCGGAAACTAGATGAACATACCTCTCTTGCCAAATCTCAGCTGGAAGAATCGCTTGCTCTGCAAACTGCGTGGACCACTCATCTCGTGAGGTCCAAGTCTACAGAACTGGAGGAGGCATATTCTATTATAAAGGACGAATCTAATGCTATGGTTCAGCTCACAGTCTGTCTTGTTTGGCGATCGACTGCTCTAAACACTCACCGCTCTCGATAGGACCAAGCTCTGACTTGGTTGCTTGTTTCACACTGGTAACCAGCATCCGTCGAAACCTTCATTGTCTAGTCAACTGAGAGCGTGATGAATAGCAAAGGAAAGGACCCGTGCTTGAAACCGAAGTCTGATCAAGATAATCCAGGTATCCGAGAAGGTCTGTGTACTCTAACTCTTTTGAAGTTGCTTTCAATTCCGTAGAACTTCTTTGCGAACTGCATCGAGCCCAGGAAGCAGGCATCAATATGCACGCGTCTATCACCAAAACACATCATTCTCGTGCAGATTTACGCTCAAAAATCGCTGACCATCCCAAAATCGAGGACTACGTCGTAAGTATAAATACCCGATCTCCCTTAAGCTCTGACGCGATTATCCAAGTTGGCACTCCGGGACTACGATGAACACCAAGTTCTGCTCCTACATCAAAACATCCGTGACTTGAGGAACATCTACATTGTACTTTGTGACCTTGTCAAACCTGTTATTGGCTAGAAATTTCTTGCTCTTCTGCTGTTTGGCACTTGGACTTGCTTTCTCATCGAAAATTATAGCATGACTCGTATTCATCAAACGGATATAGTTTTGAAAACATTGAAACCATCCGATGCAGTAGTGATGACCGTTCCTGGGATCTGGAAATGCCAATGCAACTCCTTGATATTCTTCTGGCCCTGGTGTACGAATAATAGTTGCGGTGGTACTCCATCCTGTCCATCTAAAATTTCATTCATTCCAGCCACTTCGTCGTCTTGCTCGACGGCGAGATCCCATAAGGTGACTTGATCGTCTGCACCTGCTGCTGCAAAGATGGAATCTTCGGAAGGGTGCCATTCGATCGATGTTATTGGTGCCTTGTGCCATGAAAAGAATGCAACGGGTGTAGGAGTGAGTGCCCTTGGAGGAATGAAGCCCTGGCCAATCTAAAAATCAAAGAGAAACCCACTGGTCTTTCTTAATATTCCGCAGATCCCACGTCTTTATGCCTCCCTCATCGCCTCCACTGATGAGCAAGTAAGATGTCAATTTATTCCAGCTGACGACATTGACGTCACTCTCATGAGCTGGATCGATGCATGCTGCACTCTTTCTCCCCTTTGTACGGACATCCCAAATCCTGACACTTCGATCTGCTGAACAAGAGGCAAAGACTGTCGGTTCCGATGGACTCCACTGAATGTCTTCGACACTCGACGAGTGTGAAGTGAATGGTTGCAGAAGGGGATTGAACCCGGATGGTGTTGTGGTTGTCAGGTAAATTTTGGAGTGGATGTCTCCGGTCAAGAGCCTCAGAGAGGAGGGCCCAGATGCGGCCCAGTCCATAGCGAATCCTTCTGCCTGTCCATGTGAGCTTATTGTGAAGACGGGGTTATTAAAGCGATTTTTGTCGTATGAATATCCTGGAACGTCGAGGGACTCGATGAGTGGACGAACGTCCCAAATATGTACTTTCCCGGTTTCAGCCCAAGTTGCGACATGATATGGCTGGGAAATTGAAGGATACAACGACGTCGGTTGAGCACGGACTCTGTTTACACCACCCATATGAGGTACAGATCTTGGTTCCAGTACAGCGTCTTCGTCGAGATCGTCGGGACTATCATCATCTTCATCGGTGTCCGAGTCGTCTGGATGATGGGGAAGTCTCGTACAAGTGGAACCTCAAGTAGAATAAGGAACTCACTCACTACCATCCTTCTGCGTCCGATGAAGCGAACTCATTTTGTACACTACGAGTTTGTTGTTTCTCGCTAGATCTGCCTGGGTCCCTGCTACTATGTAAGCAGTAGCTGGAAACCTCTGGCGCTGATCGCCAAGATTGTCTCTCAGGACGTCGAAAGAAAGGCATGGCCAATCGACACCCATTCGATGAAGCATGTGGTATGCAGTTTCGTCTGGTTCGAGAACTTCGTCTTTCCCGATCGAGTGCACGCCAGGAATAAAAGTCCGTGTAGCCGGTTGAGTGACTTCAGATTCTTCGATAGGAGGTAGACCCCCATCGACATCCATACCTGCATTGATTGAGGATAATTCCGCAAGAAATACTTATGATCCTCACCATTATCATCGTGAGCGTCTGTAACATCTTCATCACTCTCTAACTCATCCTCCCAGGCATCCTCGAATTCACCCATCTCATTTTCTGTATTGGCATCGCGTCTAGTACCGGTTGGTTGAGCCTTTGAAACTGGTTGCTCGTCGCAGAGCATATCAATTGCCGGTCTTTTGGGCATTTTGCTTTGATATGATGGGCAGAAAAATTAAGCGTGCGGCCCGGATTTCGTGTCTATTTGTGGAAAACTACGCTGACGAGGAATTGTGGTACGCGTTCTGCCGTTGGCAACGTATGCAACTTTGGCCGATCTTTGTTCACCAATGTTCTCGCTGATTCCCTGGGATCTGATTTTACCCGGTCCGCCTACTTAGTAATCTGCGTTCCTCGCCATATATATTCTACTTCCTTCCCCTCTCCTTCCCCTCACAAATGTCGTTCACAGTTACTGTCCCAGAGGGGTGCGTTCTATCTGCCTGATTGTACCTCTCTTTCTTACCATCCTATTCAGTTTCCAATATGTTGGCCTATCACTCCTCTCCACTATTTACCTCCTTGCCTACCAGGTGAGGATAGTAGGCAAATACCGCAAACGTGCTGCCATCCAGTACCCCCAAGGTATGTTCTTTAAGCCAAGCCAAGTCCTCCTGTCCTAATAGCCCACAGCTTATGCGGAAAAGTCTGAACAAGAAAACTCCCTCGAAGCTAGGAAATTCAATTGCGCGCAACGTATGTCCCCGTCACGAACTTTCCTTTGGACGAACACTTGATCATTTTGCAACTAAAGGTGCTCATCACAACACGCTTGAATATCTTCCGGTGATGCACACCACGTATGTCCCAAATTTCTTCTTTCTACTAGCATTGACACCATCACCTAGAACTATTATCACTGGGTTGAAGTACCCTCACCTCGCTGCGTCCATCTGTGCAT
>Ga0307507_10009952_pt1 | contig 12477 bp, 6 predicted proteins | sample 7_EM_MG_FD_207223 | JGI IMG/M metagenome (GOLD analysis project Ga0307507, IMG submission 207223) | Populus trichocarpa ectomycorrhiza microbial communities from riparian zone in the Pacific Northwest, United States - 7_EM | ecosystem: Host-associated > Plants > Roots > Unclassified | place... | reverse complement strand
TTTTACTATAGAGAGCGAAGAGAAAAGACAAGAAATCCTCAAGCAAAAAGAAATATCAATCGCGGGTACAGCTACTAAGGTAGTAAAATACCTAGATGTCTCTTCTACTACGCAGTGTACTAGCTGTCAAAAATTTGGCCATATAGGAGACAGATGCTCTACTAGAGCCTGTAGATACTATGCGGCTGCACATCTATCTAAAGACCACTCCTGTTCCACCTGTACAATAACAGGCAAGCCTTGTCAACATACTACCCCTCTTTGCATTAATTGTAAAGGAAATCACTTTGCTAATAGTAAAGACTGTGAGATACTTAAAGCAGCTAAACTAGTACGCAGTACTAGCTTAGAAGGTATGGAAGAATAGACAAAACATAGGATTCTAGAAGAAGGCAACTTCTACTAGGCTCTTAAAGAGATATTAGAGAGCAAAAGAACAGAAATAAATTGCAAAAGGATAGGGTTAGGTTTCAGAATTTCTTATAGTTTTTATTACCATTTTCTCATTTCCAGTAGCTGTAGCAACTTAGTATTTTACTAGGGAGCTGTAAATCCTTAGGGATTTATAAACTACTAGGATATAGCTACTAGTACATGTTAAGCCGCCTAAAAAGGATTCATGTATATAGAACTATAGCGCCATAGCCTAGAGGCTGCATGCGCAGTATTGTACGTAGTATAATACAACGGACATAAAAAATAAATAAATAAAAAAAAAAGTATTAATTTATAATCTCTGTCTAACTATCTGTCTAGGGGTGGTATGCTATAGAGAGCTTTAGCCTAATACCTAGGATCTGGGTGAGCTTATTCTAGAAGGCTAATATAAACTACGGCCTATAATCGGATACGATAGTATCTAGTAGTTTGTAAATTTAGTAGATATAGTAGATATATAGTTAGGCCGCTTCTTTAGCATTAATATTCTTATAATAGGGGATTAAGAACGGACGCTTGCTAAAGCGGTTAACTAGGATTATAACTATATTATATCTATTGCGGTCTGTAGGTAACTTATAGAAGTCTATAGAGATATACTGCTAGGGGCGTTCTGGTATTAGGAGTGGCTTTAATAGCCCTAGGGTCTTATCTTATGGAATTGTAGACCTACGGCAGTTGTTACAGTTCTATATATAGCGGTTAATATCTGTAACTATTCTGGGCTAGTAGTAGCGGTCGCCAATAATTCTGCGGGTCTTATTTTTTCTAGGGTAGGCCGTAGAGACCTAGGTATGTGCTTTGGCAATAAGCCAAATCCATAAATTCTGTTCCTCTGCCACTACTAGCCGCTCCTAGTACTTAAGCAGTCCGTTTTTAAGAGACTATAGGCTAGTAGCATTCTTTACCTTTTCGCGGTACTTCTATAGAGAAGGGGCTGTATGGTTTGCCTATAGCAGTTTATTAATAAGGTTAAGTTCTATAGAGTTAATAGGATATATCTTAGCGTCTAAAGGGTCCGTATTTAGCTCTGCCTATATTTAGGGGTTAAGGTACTCTAGTTGTAGTAGTGTCTAGGTCCGTAATATAATCTTTATAGCTATTTAGTTATCTAGGTCTTGCTTATACCTTATAAGGGTATCTATACAGTTAGTTGCGCCTAGCTTATATATAATTAGAAAGTTAAACTGTAATAGGATGTCCGCCTAGTATGCCTACTAGGCCGTAAGGGCTTTAGTTATTATAAAGTATTCTAAGGCCTTATAATCTAAGACTACTTAAATAGATTTAGGGGTCCCCTCTAGCTATATACGCTAGTGCTAAAAGCTAGAGATAATAGCTAGTATTTCTTTATTGTAAATATAGTAATTTAACTCAGCATCTATTATAGTTTTTAAATAGTATATAATAGGATGCTATTCTCTATCTAGCTGTTTCTAGGAATATACGGCAGCTATTATACTATCTAAAGCATCTATTTCTAGCCTTAAGGGCCGTTCTAGGTAAAAATGGGCCAGTAATGGAGTAGAGACTAGCCGTTTCTTAAGTTTGTTAAAAGCCTATTTACACACGGCATTAAAATAGAAGGGTTGAGTCTTTTTAGTAAGGCCGCTTAGAGGCCGCGTAATTCTACTATAATTCTTAATAAAGCGTTGGTAGAAGTTGTAGAAGCCTAAGAATAACTGTATTCCCTTTACGGTTCTTAGGGGTTCCTATTAATTAATTACGGCCGTTTTTTCTGGATCTGCCTTAATTCTATTTATACTAATAATAAATCCTAGGTACTTTATACGTTTAATACTAAACTCTAATTTTCTGATATTAGCCTGGAGACTGGCTTTGCGGAGCCGTTATAGGACTTTATAGATGTGTTTCTTATGTTCTAGTTTATCCTTAGAGTAAATTATAATATCGTCTAGGTAGGCTATATAGAAGTCATTAAGGTAGTTAAAGAGTACGTTATTTATATACTGCTGGTATATAGCTGGTCCGTTAGTTAGTCTAAAAGGTAGTACTTTGTATTTATATAATCTATAGCGGGTTTAAAATATAGTAAGATTCTTAGATTTAGGGTTTATCCTAATTTGGTAAAAGGCCTAGCGGATATTAAGCTTTATAAAAATCTTAGCCTTACTTATATAGGCCAGTGTTTCTTTAAGTAAGGGCAGCGGATATTGGTCTTTGCGGGTTATATAGTTTAGTTTATAGTAGTTAATACAGAAATAGAGTCTGCTGTTTAGCTTTTTTATAAAGAGAATAGGTAAGGTAAAGGGGACTTGGCTAGGCTTAATAAAGCCCTTATTAAGGTTATTAATAAGGTACTGCTTAGTGGCCCATAGCTTATTAGTAGATTACTAGCGGAGGGGGCTATAGCTAAGGGTGTTTTTTTTATCTGGCTTAATCTTAATCTTATAGTTATACGGTTAGTAAGGCGGGAGTATATTAGATACTGCCTTAGAAAATATATCCTTAAATTCCCGGTATTAGCGGAGTAGTTTCTATTCTACTAGCTCTTTATCTATAAGCTCGCTTTCCCTACTAAGCTAGTTATAGGCTAGGGCTTTCTTATCTTTAATTATCTAGTTAATTTTATATAAGCTAGTTATAAAGGCAACAGTATTGGGCCGTTTTAAGTTCTGGTAGAACCCTATGGCACTAATATAGCAGATATTAACTAGTGGGAGGTTTATAGGCTTCTTTACAGATATTCTGTGGACCATATTTTATAGTTAAGGGCTTATAACCCTCCTTAGCTTCTATTCTATCTTCTATAAGTTATCTTTCTGGTCTATATATTTAGTATAGCGTCTAATATTCCTTACTGTTCTTTATAGCTGTATAGGGCCTAGGCCAGCTGGCTTATTACCAACTTCCTAGGTTTCTAATGCCGGTAGCGCGATATTAGTAGTTTAGGGGCGGTGTAGTATACGGACCTGTTGCAGATTAAGCTGTATATCTTTCTTAAAGGCCTAGTCCCTATATATAGCATTGGCCTATTAAATGGTGTCTACCTATAGCCGTATAAGGTTTTCTATTATAATGCTGATTTCTTTTATAAAGGAAGGGGTTAGGGGTAAGGTTTTGGGCTAGATAAGCTGTCTGCTCTATATATTAAGCTATAAGCCTAAATAGGCTAGCTATTTTCTTCCTAAAATTATATTATAGCTTCCTAGGTCCGTAATAAGCAAGGGGATATTATACTGCCTTTGTCCGTTAACATAGAGGTAAATCCGCAAGATAGTTATAATAGGTGGCCCTATCTATCCATTATACCCGCAAATAGGAATTAGTTTAGGCAGTTCTTTCATAGAGGTATTTAAAAAGTTAGCTAGCTTTATAGTATATTAGGTGTCTGTTAAGGTAAAGATATTTACTCTAGAGTTAGCTAAGGTAGAGGTTAAAACTTAATATCTATTACGGAATAAAGTATAAGGGATAGTGTAGCTTCTTTTACCAACTAGCCAACCTAGATTAATATATAACATATTAATCCCTTTTAACCCTAGAGAGGAGTCTTCCTCTAGGGTTTCTCTTTTTTTAACTCCGTGCTATCCTCCTGGATTAATAGAACCTTGCCCACTTTTGTGTTTATTAGGCAATCCTTTATAATATAGCCCTTTTGGCTATAAGAGAAGCAAGCTTTTTAATCGCTAAGGGCCTATATATAAGGGTTGCTATATATTGGCCGAGCATTCGCTAGACCTATGGTAGAACTAGCTGTATAGCTAGCTGCTAAACTAGCGGCGGGCTATACGGCCAGTGCTATAGGGGTTGCAGATCTTATTAGGGCGCTGCGGCCTATTCTTATAGTACTTGTATTTTAGTTGGCAGAGCTTCTAGTCTTATACCGCTTAGTATATGTCTTAATCTAACAGAGGCCCTGGTTAATAGCTAGGTATTAGTCCGTAAGTTCCTTAAGCGTCTATACGGTAGTATAAACTGGTAGTATAGCACACTATAGGTCTAGGGTAAGCTTGTTAAAGAGGTCTAGTATTAGATCTTCTTAGGGGATTTAAGCCTATCTAGCTAGGTATAGAAAGCGGGTCTAAAAGGCTAAGAAGGTCTCTATTATTTTTATATTTAGGCTTTTATAATTAAGCTGGGTGTTCTATACTTTAAAGGGGTCCTTATAAATAGAAGATAGGTAGTTAATTATCTCTTCTTTAGAGAGGAAGTGGTCTGCTAAGTCCTAGGCGTATTGCGGACGTAGGTATGTCTATACGTCACCACTAGTACGGCCGAAGACATATACCATTTTAGCTTAGGTATTAGGAAAGTAGTCCGTATTAACTTTAAGCTTATCCTATAGTTAAAGCTTCTAGTTATTAAATATAGGGTTAGTTCTATCTGTAAGTAATAGGGGGTCTGCGACCTTCGCAGATCGCGATAATGCTAATGCTATACGTTAGGCTAGGGCCTTAAGGACTATAGTAAGCCTCTAGGTGTCTAATAACCTATTGCTAGGCGTAGGGGTGTCTCTAGTTTTAAGCAGCTCTTAAAGCTATTTAATTTTAGCATTAGCTACTATAAGCTCTTCCTAGGGGGTTAAAATGGCGACTGTTTTACTATTGGAGGTATTTATAGGTCCTGCAGCGGCTTTGCCAGCTACTGTATTTCTTAGCATAGTAGTAGGGGTACTAGGTAATTTCTAGTGTTTGTTTATTTTTTAGGGTTCTGGTCTATATATATCCTATATCTTAGGTTTCGCGTTCTATTCGTGTTCTTTTAGTTCTAGTAATGTCCTTAGGGTTCTATTCTGTGTCCTTGTTCTATTTATAGTCTTATAAATATATTTAAGTTCCTTCTTAGGAAGAAAGAGTAGTAATAAGCTTTAAATAATGTTAGTCACCTAGTTAATTAAGGCATGTGTACGGCAAGAGGGACGCGTAAGCCTATATAATTGGTAGTCTATAAACAAGGATTTAAAGCTAGAGAAAGAAAAAGAGAAGAAGTGTAGCGCCGCTCGAAGTTTTATACGATTGTCTAGTTACGTAACTGCGACTGTCTGAAACAGTAAGAAACTGTCTGCGATTGTCCGCCACAATCCACCACCATAATCCACCGTTTTCCACCAGCGCCGTAATAGTCCTCCCCTAAACCACCGCCACCTATCCACTTTATACGCGTTCTTGACATTAATAAGGATAAGCCAGTAAAGGACTAGCTTAAGGTTATAAGGGAGGACGTGCAGTATACGTTAAATAAGATATATTAAGTGCTATAGGTTATTAAACGGTTTAGTTAGCGGTTATTTAGTATAGAGGATTAATTAAAGGCGGTAGAGAAGGACTTAAGGAGGCTAAGCAGGACGCTGCACTAAAGGCTTAATTAGCTTTAGAGTCTTAATATTGGGGGCGTAAGGAAGTAAAGGGCTTAAAATAGTTACCTAGTCGTCGCTTACTAAATAGAAGTTATTAAAGCACCGAAGGCATAGAGGAAGCCTATAAGCCTTGCATTTATATACTGTTTGCCTAACCTTTACTATAAGCTTCTTTACCTCCTTCCATCTATATATCTAGCACTTTAGTGGGCTCTTATAGCCTTACTTCCCTATAAAGCTTTGAATAAAACGGTAAGTTTATGTCTTATACTATTAAATTACAGGTAGTGGGGTTTTAGTAGTAATATAAGTGGTTTTTTAATTTAATTTATTTTTATAACCAGGCCTACTACTAAATTAATATTACCTATATTTTAGTAAGCTTTAATAAAAAAGACGCTTAGTATTGTACTTATTTAGGCCTATCTTTTAACTGCCTATAATAATAAGGTTCTATACTAATTATATATAGAAACGGCGGTGGGTTTAGAGGTGCTTTCTTAATATCTAAAAGATCTTCTTACTAATAATATAGGCGTTAATTATAGCTGTATTAAGCGCCTAGAAGAATAAGGGCAGCTAGGTGCGTATAGTAGTAACCTAGGTGGTATAGTAGCTTTAAAGTTAATTGTAAATATTAACGCTGCCTATCTAGTTATTGTAGTTAATAGAGAGCCTAGGTAGTGTTAACTTCTTAATTAGATTATTGCCCTAAACGTTAGCTACTAGTTTTTTAAGAAAGGAATTATATACCCGCGGCCGATGTTAATTAACTCTATTAACGTCCTTATTGCTATATAAGTGAACTATTGTTAAAAACCGTACTAAATTCTTATCCTACTATATAATTAAAAGCACCGAATTAACTACGCTAATAACTACTCCTATAATAAAGTTAAACAGTAGCCTTTTCTTCTTTTTATTAGCCCTTTTATATAGCTCTAGATAGTCCTTTAAGTTTAATTAAGCTATGCCAGCTGTAGTAATTCTAAGTTATTAAAGCACCTAGAGCAACGGAATATTTATAAAGTCGTTATTTAAAAATAGGTAAAATTAACAAGCCTAAAGAGGAAGCTGTTAGGTAAGGTAGAGGACGTACTTAGAGGTATTTAAGAGAATAATATCTTAATAATCTGTTTAAGAAGGAAGCCTAAAAAAGTAGCCAGGTAAGGTAAATATAAAGCTATAGCGATATCTATATTAATAAAGGCTTATTATCTTAAAGCCCTTAGGTACTAGCTTACTAGGCAATTTAATTATAGCTATAGATTGTTTAGTAAACCTTACTATTATCTTATTAAAGCTAACTATAGATCTAGGTATAATATACTTTCTAAACACCTCGCTTAAAGGAGTTATTAACGGCTTAATTTTCTTAAAAATCTAATATTTAATGCCCTCTAGTAGAGGTGATAAGATACAAAAGAAGCGCTTAAGTTACTTCTATCTTTTTAGGCCTATAAATAAGCTAATTAAGTGTTTAGGATATTTAGGATCTATAGCCTAAAGATCTAGCACCTAAGTGCCTTTAAAAACGCCTATATAAATAATAACCCCTACCTAAATTATTAATTCGCTAGTAGAGGTCTCCTTCTATACCTATAATTATTTACATATATATTGTCCTGATTAGTAATATCCGCCAGTATTTTAAGAGGCTGTATATAGGTTTATATTAATCGCAAGCTTCTTAAATATACTAGTACTAAAGAATAGTAGAAATACTCGAATTGGCAGGTCCTATTTAGATCTATATTTACTAAACACTATACTAATCTAATCTACCAGCGTATAATAAGTATAGCGCTTACTATCCTTATTTTAATTAGGAAGGTTATTAGATTTAACGTCTATATTAATGCCACTAATAGGCTTACCAGTACGCCGAGCGGCGAATATTAACTTATTTAGAAGGTTAATAACTTTAAGATCTAGTTTAGGAATAGCGGCTATAGGCTCCTATAAAGTAGGAACAGTAGAAAGGCCCATTCTTATAATTTCTTTAGCTAATAGCTCTGGTAATTTAGTCTTATCTACCTTATCTACCTTATCCTTAGCAGTCTCGCCACGGGCCTTAAAAGAGGCTCCTAATCTGTCCTTAATATTCTCTGTCTGGCCGTTGAAAACGGATTCTGCACCTGTACGTGGTGACGGCTACGAACCTGGGTCTTCGAAGTTCAGACCCAGAGCCAACGCAGAGACGTTGCACAGCGCGTGCAAGTAGGACCTGGTGGTTGTGTGCGTCGTGGGGCGTAGTAAAAAGTTTTCACATGGGATGGTGAGATCTCGAAAACCACTACTGATGGTACCCCTTCACAATACAGCTACTAGTTCTCCTATTAAGCACCTGTGTAATCCAACATGGATAAACAGCTTCGATAACATCCCCTAACCCCCAATGGAAAGCATCGACGACCTCACATCGACGAACAAACGAACAAGCGCGTACGAGCGAACGAACGAGCAAATATACGGCCCTTCCTAACCCCCAGGGCAATCGCCCGCGGAGCATGCGGTCACTCGCCGTCAACTACTGAATACTACCTAGCAGCCTGGATTGCGACCCACGGTTTTCCCTGTCTCCTTTCGACGGAGTGGTGACCCTTAGAAAGGGCCTAGCTGGGGCCTAGGCATAAAAGATACCCAAATACACAATATATCCCGCTCGCCTATCAGTATTACGGTGGTTGGGACAGATGAATCCCCCTTACGCCTTCGATGGCTCTTAGGGGGGGAGGAGGCATGGCGTATATGGCAATGGTCTATAAGAGATAGCATACAGGGGATGGTCAAGATATGGGACACAATAAGACAAGACACAGCAATTGATCAGCAGGGCCTAGCTGGGACGTAGTGAACCCCAGCTTTGATGAGCTGGAGAAGGAAGCAGTGGTTCCCAAGGAGTTCAAAACATCCAAGGAGGGCGGTACAGGACGTAGCGGTAGGCCCGCAGGGCCGCTGCTACGTACGGACATGGCAAATCGGGGTTTTTCATCCTACTGGGGTTGCTCATAGGGTTTTTCCTCCCCCAACTGCAGGGTTTTTCTTCCAGGGATTTTTCCTATAAATACACAAGTTTTCCCCCCTGTGACGGAGTAGTCTGCGTGGGCCACGTAGGATCCGTATCAGACGTTAAGCAATGAATTATTATTATTATATTCTCTGTCTGGCTGCTTGGCTAAGCCTCTACTGCCTACTGCGTAGCTACTACCAACACGCTATTATGTGTATACTGCGTCACTTAAAAGGATTATAAATAGGACTCCTAGGCTTAAGGTACTTTTAAAGGCTTTAGAGGCTTTAGAGGCTTTAGAGGCTTTAGGGCTAAAGAAGTATAACTTTTTTTTTGCGGTATAAGAACGACATTTTACTGATAATTTAATAATTAAATAGACGGCGACAATATTAAAGCTTTTAGATTAACTATACTAAATATTATAGGCTTCCTAGCCACGTTGCTGCTATTTACCGCAATATTTAAGCGTTAATAAGGCGCCAGTACCCTTGCTACTATACTAACCAGAGGCTTTAACACTAAGCTCTATATAGTATAGAGCCTCTAGATTGGCTTATGAGGCGTATATATATAAAAAGTCTATGAAAACTTGCCAGATAAAGGGATCTGGAGACTATCCGCATAGTCTCCAGATAGTCTTAGCAAAATCCCCTAATATACTTATACTTGCAATGCACCCCCCAATATTAAATAAATAATTTTTCTATTAGTATAGATTTATAGAGCTTGTAAAGCGCTTTAAAATGGTACCACTTTTATTTAAATATCCTAAGGATAAATAATATTATAAGGCTTATCTGCACGAAGCTCTACGGAGGGGAAGGGATAGTTAAATTTTTGCGGATATCCAGATATTATCCGGATATTATCCGATATCCGGGCTATCCTCGGATAGGATTATTATCCGCCCGACCGGATAGGATAATTTATCCTCCGCAGGTCTGAAATTCCGCCCCGTCACCGCGTTACCTCAGCAAGCTCAGACGCGATTCTATTGGTCCGGATTTTTAATCGGTCCGCAAGCTGACTAACTAATAAATCCACGGATATCCGCCTTACGGAGGTTGCGGATATTAGAATAACTCAACACTAATATTTTATATTATTTCCTAAAGTTAATCAATTATATAACAGAACCTAGGCTTTTAAAACATATTATTTTTATTACTTAGGTATTTTTAGGTCTTATAATCAATTTCATTAAAAAAAAACGCGTTATTAGCAATTCTATAACCATATATAACTTTATTAAATGCTAGCTAATATATATAAAACCTATATAGATCTATAATAGCCACCCTAAAGAACCTATTATAGCCTGGCGGATATATAGCGGATATATTATAGGATATAAATACCCACTAAAACCTTATCGCGCGCCAACTACCAAGTTACGGATATTTAAGCTAACCTATCCCATAAGCTGGTGGATTGAGGCCACTTTTAACCGAGCCAATTAGATCCTTCCAAATCGTCTTCCTTGTTATCGTAATAATATCGCCCGAATAATGTATATATTTAATGCTATATTTACGGTATTTGATCAAGGTGTTCCTGCCAGCAGGTTCCTTTCGTATAGAGCGGTATTTTACATAGAGGGCAGCCGTTTTTAGTCCTTGGAGGACGCTTAGGTCTCTTCCAATCCTTACTATCGCGAGGCTTCTTTACAGTGTTTATTGAAAGCTCCATAAGGGGCTTCCTTGGGTGTTTAGTATTGCTCGACTTCCTACCAGCTGCGATGCAAGCTGCGCAGCCTCTATGGTTCCTAAACAGTAGAACAGGTCCTCGCCCATGCTCCTTAGCTGGTGCCTTATGTATATCCTTGTCCCCCATTGTAGCAGGTGGCTTCTTCTGTTTTGCAAGCCTCACCGAGTGATTAAACAGCGACTCAATAAGCTCCAATCGAAAGGCTTTATGGGCGCTGCGAGTAGGCCAATGGCCAGAGGAGGATTGGGACGATAGCTTGTAGCAGTTTACAAGGCTTATATCGAGGAGGAAGTGCCATAGAGGCTTCCAGGACTTATTATGCACCCGCTGGGTGTTATAATATGACCTAAGTTGATCCGCTTGATCAACCCCTCCCATAAAGTGATTGTACATGTCAATGAACTCTGGTATTGATAGCTCCTTCACAGCTTGGTCCCCGAAGACCTTTCGAGTCTGTGCAGCGCCTATAGCAGTCGTGGCAGGACGTCGCCATCGATTAACTTGAACTCGACCTGGCGATGCATGACGTCATTAGTACTAGAGCCTTATCCAGAAGTAAGAATCTTACCATTTGATACAGTACTCATAAAAAGCACTACATTGGCGTCCTTCCAAGCAAACTGCATTACCGTACCATCCTTTGAGAGCGCCCCGTAGAGTTTGCCCCATGTAATTTGGCTGTTATAGGTTAATTTAAGCTCCGCCAGCGAGTTGTCGATATGCTCAGGAGGATCGATTTTTGGTGTATATTTCCTTGGCTCGACAGTAGGGCTAAAATCCTCATCAATAACCTCACGTTTCGTTTTGGTCGTTCGTACGGTTCCTGCAGCTCCAATCCCTTCGTCACGAAGCCGAGATAAAAGCTTAACACTCGTGAATAGATTATCTAGCCAAACAATGTGCTTATTTGGCCGAATGTAGCGCTGCCCGGTTGCCTCATAAGGAGATCCAGCACTACTGCCTGCGTCTTTGAAAAGTGTTCCTTTTTTGTCCAGTATGTATCCAAATCAATAGGGCCGTTCTTGTCGCCTTTGGCATGGAACAGCCAGTCCAATACATAGCCCTCATTGGCCAGAGCCCACACTTTAAAGCCCTCAGGCGTCGGTTTGCTCGGTATATTGACTGGCTCAAATGCGCGCCCAGTAAATCGTGCAATCGTCTCATCGACGGCGAGGTGGGTTCCAGGCTTCCAAAATAGTCGAAAGCGCTGGCGTACGTGCTCACTAAGTGTAGCTATCTTGTCAAACGGGTCTTCCTTCCTGAGATCGTCGGTAGGCTTTGGTTTTGATATATGAAACATTCGATCAAGTTGCTGGAAGCGCACCAACGATATATGCTCATAAACCAGAAAATGCTTCGTCCCCTGCCGCCGGGTTTGCTTCCAGTAATCAGCAATATCAGGTTCTATGTGTATACCCATATGAATTATCACTGCAAAGTACGCCAAGAGCTCTGTCGTCGTCGTGTTCGTCCATGGGCGAATTTTTGTCGCGTTCTTCTTTTTTGTCGGATGAAGCTCTGCATACTCATTTGTATGAGCAACAAGCTCCTCAAGCAACTCCTCCGTAAATACAAGCCTAAATAAGGCATAGGGATCGGTAGGATCGACATCGGGTGGAAGATTAGGTGCTCCACCAGTGTGCGGACTTTCAATGTGCAGAGGCTCGAAATGGGGTAGAGGTTTTGGGTCGGGCGGCGGCTGCTTTGCCTTCCTGTTTGGTGGAACAACGTATTGATCAGGTTGGACAAAATCCACATCATTGGAAACACGATTGCGGCCCATAGTAGTTGTATTTTTGCTTATGAAGCTTTGTTGTTGTATTAAGTTGGGCCAAGTGTCAATATTTTGGTGTTCGCGCACGGGCCACATTTCGAGGTGGCCTCCACCAGCTTATGGGATAGTATACCGCTACAAAAACCTATAGGACGGAGAGGTAGAAGGTTAAATAAGATACTAGAACAGCCGCTACCGTATTAGGTGCCGGAAACTCGAACT
>Ga0307507_10009951_pt1 | contig 12482 bp, 13 predicted proteins | sample 7_EM_MG_FD_207223 | JGI IMG/M metagenome (GOLD analysis project Ga0307507, IMG submission 207223) | Populus trichocarpa ectomycorrhiza microbial communities from riparian zone in the Pacific Northwest, United States - 7_EM | ecosystem: Host-associated > Plants > Roots > Unclassified | place... | reverse complement strand
GTCCCTTTAAGTTTTAAATTTTCATTTTTAGTACAAAAATTCATTTATATTATTTTTTAGTTTTTGGTTAGAGAAAGCAGAGAGAGGGGTCGCTGAATTCTAGCGATGAGAGAAAAAATTATCATTCACGCTATTTCTTACCACCAAAATGATTTTTTTTTATGTCCACGAGTCCCATGCGATGAAAGGGGATTAATGATAGTCCTTTAGAGCTCTTAAAATGGTATGGAACAAGTACATCTCTTCACGAAGAAACTAAAACCAACCCATATAAGCCACGTCATTTAAAGATTACATGCTCATGCTCCAACTACAAAGAGAATGAGAGAGATGTGAAAATACACGAGAGTAAGCCACGTCATTTAAAGATCACATGCTCATGCTCCAATTACAAAGAGAATGAGAGAGGAAGCCACGTCATTTAAAGATCACATGCTCATGCTCCAATTACAAAGAGAATGAGAGAGGAAGCCACGTCATTTAAAGATCACATGCTCATGCTCCAATTACAAAGAGAATGAGAGAGTAAGCCACGTCATTTAAAGATCACATGCTCATGCTCCAATTACAAATCATCACCCCTAATAAAAATTAAGGTAATATAGCTAATCTCTGCTCCCACAATAGCATTCTCTCTTCATAGAAACTCTTCATCTCTTGAAAAGGAATGGAACAAATACATCTCTTCACGAAGAAACTAAAACCAACCCATATAAGCCATGCTCTTTCAATTCCAATCCATGTCCTTGAGGCTTTTCCAATTCCTGATGGAGCCCATATGATGAATTTTGAAGCAGTCGATGCTACTGATAATGCATGGAGGTTTTGCTTGTCAACCCGTTTGACTGGAGCTTACCCAAAACCCATTCTTCTACGCTCTTCTTGGCATCGTTTTGTAGAGCAGAAAGGCCTTGCTCCCGAAGACAGGGTTGTCTTCTTCATGGAGAGAGATGAAGCTAATGACATGATCTGGAGGTACACGGTTAGAGCTCAACGAAAAGTGATGGTCTTGATGGGGCAAGATGTTTGGGTCGATGTCGAGCATCTTCCCCTATATGGTCTTTGAAGAGTTTGACATATAAGCTGTTGGCGCGAAAAGAGTCCTTTCTACTCCACTGGTAGTTTGTAAATATAGCCTTATAGCTAGCTGGCTAGTTAGGCCATTTGCTTAGCGGAAATCACTATCCTTTTGTACTACATATTATTGTGTACTTAGTATCTTGTTTGGTTTTCAAGTTTCTTTCCTTTTCTTCTTAATGTATGTGTGCCCTATGAGCTTTGAATCGAAAGAATGTAATATTGAAGCTAATAAAAATAACTAAAAGTCTTTTCCAACAAGCCATGCAAGTGAGCATCAATGGGGGAAACCAGGACCAGCTGGGATTTATTGATTCGAGTGAGGCAGAGTTGCTGGCGATATACAAAGCCCAAGCTTAAGATCCTGGAAACTTGAGACCTTTTATGAGCTTCAATATATTGTTAAGAAGACAGTTGAGGGAAACAAATTTTACACACTCACTAACACAGAGGGGCTAACCATGCCGCAGACCAACTAGCCAAAAATAGTGTTAATCTTACATTAGACTTCGTTGCTTGGTTGTAATCTCTTTAATTTGTTGTTTCCTTGTTCGTTAAAATTCAAAAGGAAGCTATAGAAAATAGCCATTAAGTGAGTGGCTGAAACAGAGGAAAGAAATTAAGGAAAAAAACAGAACAGGTAATAGTAACGCTAGCTAGGAAATCAAGCTCTGCTTTGCTAATGGCATGCCTCAACTTCCCTCTCTCGAAACGTGAAGAAAGGCCACTGTTCTCAGAGTTGCCATTAATGGAAATAGAATTAAAGAGACGCAGCATGTCCTCCACGCTGCTAACCTAATCTGATTCCACAACCCAATTAAGCTGACTTGCCAACGATGAGGGAACACTAATCTCTAATGCTTTCTTAATGGGGCAAACTTCAGTCTCATTTGAATCCATGTCCTCAATCATGCAAGAGAAAACGCACAAGAAACGACCCTATGGGTCTCTCAGAACGCCTCCTATTCCTGCACTTCCTGGTTTCCTATGAACCCTCGGCTTAGAAAAACAATAAACAAAATATATATAAAAAAAAACATGTTTTTCTTTTAATGTACAAAGATGTAAACCTTAAATTTGCAGTTTAATTTTAAAAATAAATCTAATAATGTATGTTTCCTTAAAATATATACAAGATCTTTAAATCGTGTCTCTACTAGAAAACAAATCAAAATACAAAAGGATAAAGAAAATAACATAAACTTCAAAATAAAACAATAAATAAAAAAAATTAGAAAAAATAACAAAATGAACCTAAAAAATAGTATCTGAATCTAATATTTGAAGATCCAATGATTTAATAAACGACAAAGTGGTTTTTCATAGAATACCTAGTTGTAGAAATCACTTAGCAAAATTCAAGTTCGATGAAATCTTATGTTATTGTCTTTAATTTTAAGCTATTAACTTAGTCTGACATGACCAAATCTTTTATTGCATCTAAATCTATTCTATTAATCCATGAAACAATCTATTAGTTTCATCCACCTTGTTTGACGAATCATTATCTAAATACTGGAAACTTTCTATTTCTCAGACATGACATTTTATCTCTGAGAGGACAATTGCATCAAAGCAAAAAGTTTTTTTTCTCAAATGTGAAAGGTTGATGGTCGAGAGGTTATTGGCGCTAAAAATTACAATAGCTTTTTCTCTGAACATGAATCAAGTCTTTCCTTAGGGGAAGGCAAACATGTAGTCCATTGGGAAATATGATACTTTTTTTATATGTAGATATTTGAAACTCATATTGATAATGGATTGACAATGTTACAGATAGAAAAAAAAATCATATCGCAAATTATTTTGTGTATTGTATATGAACTTGTGGTCAACTCTCGGTACTTTCAGTTGTGAAGAATTGTGTACTAGTCTTCGGTAGATTCAGATAAAATCCTTTTTTCTTTTTTCCTAAACTCTACTTTTTTAAACTTTTTTTTCATCTTGCTGAGGAGGATGTATTTCTTCATTCTGCATTTTCTAATTGACTTCCTTGGTAATCAAATTTAGATAAAATAGATATTTAGATGTTTTTTAATAGAAGTAGGGTTCTTCTGTTCTATTTATAAGTCTTGTAAATCTTAAAGGAAATACACTTTATTATATTTATTTTTAAAGAATAAAACTATGAATTTAAAATTTACTTCTATAACTCTTTTTGCTCATAAAATCTTTTATATACTTTTTGTGTTATTGTTGTTCTTATAACTTCCATACGCATCATAATGGTTAATTAGAAAATTCAACCTAGGAGCAGCTTATCAAATACTATAAGCTCTAATTCTTGACTTTTTTATAGTTAAGGTGTTGATATATATATTGTCCTTTAATCTTCTCACTTTCGGTTGTAGATTTTTTATAACTCAAGAGTTAAGAAGTACTTGCCATTACTAGCTAGAGGTTGTTTGAAAACAATTAAGTTTTCTAGCCTATTTAGTTTTTCATAATGCTAGCATATATGCAAAGAGTCAACCATTGCTTCCCCTATTCCAGATCGCTGAACTTTCTAAGGAGAAGGGTATGGCTTGCCACTTAAGCACACAACCTTGTTTCTTTGTGCCATTTGAATAGAAAAGGATATTGAAGAAAGATTAAATGTTATCCAACTCTTGTGGGGGACTTGTTTTATTGATATTGTTGTGAGGATGACATTGGGACTAATGCACTTTAAGATGTGAGTCTATATCGAGCCTCTTGAGAGGTATGTTGTGGAGAAAGGAAAGAGTTTTGGGTTTAATCATAAGATTATGATTAAGATTTAGAAGTCGCCACTTAGTATTAAGGTTACTAGGAAACCTATGGTATGCGAAAGTCTAAGTAAGGAACTGGTTGTGTAAGGAAAAAACGCATCACCATCAATGAACCATACCTAAGATAAGCTGCATTGTTGTTTGATTATTTTTCTAAGTGAAGTTTTTATTCGTTGGTCTTCTTCTAAAGTCTAAGATAAATCTATTTTCATGAGAGAGTCTCTACCTCATTGGGTTCAATTCTAATCATTCTAAAGTCTAATTTTTAGTTTATCATTTATTTTGCACTTTGGATCTTTAATATATGAGGATGTGTGTACTTTATTGTGTAGTTTTATATCCCCAAATATTAAAGTTTAGATCTAAATCTTAATATAAAATGAACAAAATAATTGGTAAATAGAGGGAAGGATTGATGAAACTTCTCATTCAGAGGTTCCTAAAAATTTTTCAATTGAAGACTTGGTCATGGAATGAAAAATTAATTATTGAAGAAGTAATGGTGCGTTAAAACTTAAGAGTTTTTTTCTTTTTAGCAATGAGGTCATGATTGTGTCTGTTTTTTCTATATGAAGAATAAGTTTCTTGTTATCATATTTTAAATAGATCATTTACATTAAAAATAAATAAATTAATAATCTACATGGAAAATAAGAAAAATAAGGGATAGAATAGAAGCTAAAATAAGGAAAATCAAATTTATTTTGTTAGGTTTAATGACAGTGAGGGAAAATGAAGTTTTGTTTGTTTAGATATATATTGATGGAAAATGAATGAATATAATTTTCTAGAGGATTTTATGAGCGAAATTCTGTCCATTTTTTTGTATTACTTTAATTTTCTCTTTTATAAAACAAGGAAAATCAAACTTTTTATAATATTACTCTTCTTCCCATTCATTTCTCTCAAAACTTACATGCTATAAATCTTAGCGATCAAAATTAACTAAAATGATTTAAGATTGAAACTTTGAACAATAAATCTAAAACAAATCCACTTATCTAAGAAGTTAAATCTCTAATGGTATAAGAACACTTTCTGTTTTTTTTTTCTTGGAAATTTTACTCTTTACTAAGGCTAGAGAATAATCATTATGAACAAATAACTAGATACATTAAAAGGAAAGAAAAAAAAAACCTAAAGTGGTCCTCCATAATATCATGTGTGGCGAAGCCTTTTCAATTGATATAATCATCATCATGATACTACAATATGATACTATATATATAATTATAAGTAAATATAAAAAAATGTGGGGTTTTTTTACTGTATGAGAAGCATTGTTCACACACTTACAAAATATTATGGATCTATTGTTTATTTTGAATAATTTATTTTGGTTCTCAAAGTCTTATTTTAGGCAATTAGGTCTTAATTAAATGCCAATTGCTTTTGATTTCTTAGGTAATTGTGAAATTAAAATAAGAGGGATCAAAATAAAAAATGTGTCATACATGCATTACAAAAAATTCGTCTAAAACCAACAAAATAATTTTGTCGGGTACATTGCGGTGATAAATACCGACAGATACTATTTCGTCTGTACTTCAGTCGGTATCTACCGCCAGAATTACAAACGAAATATATCAATTTTTTTTATAAAAAATATGGTTCGCTGACGTGGAAGTTTTTGCCGGTGATTTTACCAACGGAGTCACCAATGGATTCAAATTGGGACCTACGTACAGTGACATGACCAATTCACCGTTAGAATTATAGACGAAATCATCGACAGAAGGAGTCCGTCGGTGATTCCATCGGCAAAAGTGAATAATATCTCCACTCTGCTGACCCTCTCCTCCCTTATTTCTCCTTCTTCTTTCTCATCCCAACTCTCCCCTCCTAAACTGCAAACAACCACCCCCCCCAAAAAAAAAAAATCCCTCTCTTCTCAACACAAGTCATATTTCTTTAAGTTTTGTGCTCACATCATCCGTGTTCTGATTTATTGTGGATTTTATAATTTTCTATAAGTAAATCTATCTTTTTTAATTTTAACATTTAAATGTTAATTTTAAATGTCAATTTTATTGTTTTTTAATATATGTATTTTGTTAGTGTATGTACATGTTTTATTGTTATTTCTCAACCAAACTTGTAGTATGAATGTATAATTTTGTACTTGTTATGGTTTGTTTTAGATTTTGTAAAATTGTATTTGTTTGTAAATTGTTGAAACTTTGTTGAATTACCGAATTACATGTGTTGTGGTGAAATAATTAATAGCTTGTTTAACGGGTCCATTTTAATATTTATCAATGCTATTACGAAGTTGTAATCTTCGTAAATTTATATGTATAAATTTGTATGGACGTTGATAATTGATAATGAATATTAATGAGAAGTTGTAATTAGCTTGTTGGATAATCTCGAGGTAAACCAATATTTTTGCAAATTTATTTACCTAACATAGTTAATTAATACATGTTGTCATCATAATTTTATAGAGGTTCGATAGAAGTCATGGATGATCGTTCATGGATGTATCGAGATTCACCCTAAGGATTGTGGAGGATGGATTATTGTAACGGGGTTTAGGGTTTTATTAATTTCACAACATCTATTCTCAGAAATTTTACTGGAGGCGGTATTAGGTGTCCATGCAAGAAGTGTCAAAATAAAAAGTATCTGCATCTAGATGTTATAATGATGCATCTTCTACACAAAGGGTTCATGAAGGATTACTTGTGTTGGTATGCATACGGAGAATTATTTATTCGTAATAAGAGCATGGGAGAAAGGGTGGTTGGGTCAACTTCTAGTGCTAGCAACGTGCATGGAGTTGCAAATGACAATAGTAATCCTTACAGGAATATGGTTATGGATGCAATGAGAATGAATCAAGGTAATGTCAGTCAATGTCCAAACATAGAAGAAGAACCTAATGCAGATGCAACAAGATTTTTTGATCTGTTGAAAGATTCTGACGAACCATTATGAGATAGTTGCATGAACCATTGTAAATTATTGGTTGTAGCACATGTGTTCACCATCAAGTTAGATCACAGGTTGAGTGAGGCTGGTTATGACAAAATTATCGAATGGGCGAGAAGCATTTTACCTGAAGGGAACAGGCTAAAAAAGAACTTCTATGTTGCAAGTCCTTGATGAAACCCTTCGGTTTAGGATACCAGAAAATTGACATGTGCCCTAACTTCTGCATGTTATACTACCTTGAAAATGCTGAGCTGACCGAGTGCATGACATGTGGGCATTCCCGTTACAAACCTAGAACTGACAGGGGAAAGACTCTCCTGACATATAAAAAACTTAGATACTTCCCAATCACACCTAGATTACAAAGGTTATTCATGTCACCAAGGACTGCTGAGCACATGACATGGCACCAATCATATGATGCGGTTGATGGAGTGATGGTGAAGCATGGAAACACTTTAACAGTGTGCATCCTCACTTTTCAGCTGAATCAAGAAACATGTATCTTGGGTTGTGTATAGACGGATTTAACCCATTCAGGTTATTTGCTGCTTCTTATTCTTGTTAGTCGGTCATACTCACGATTTATAACTTACCACCGGGGATGTGTATGGGGCCGAAGTTCTTGTTTTTATCTACTGTCATACCTGGTCCAAGCAGCCCAAGCCGGAATATAGATGTTTGTCTTCGACAGTTGATTGATGAGGTGACACAATTGTGGTCCTCCAGAGCTTTGACTTATGATATATCGAGGAAACAAAATTTTGTTATGAGGGTGGCTTTGATGTGGACTATCAATGATTTTCCAGCTTATGGAATGGTTTCTGGTTAGAGCATGCATGGAAAACTAGCATGTCTATACTGCATGGAAAACAACAAGGCATTCACGCTAACAAACGGAGGTAAATCTTCTTTTTTGACTATCACCGTCGTTTTTTGCCACCAAATCATAGGTACAGAAAGAACAAAAAGGATTTCTTTGTTAGCATAGTTGAAAAGGATGTTGCACCCCCGCGTCTTTCTGGTGAAGAATTGCATGATGTTGTATTAAAGTACGATGACATTGTGTTTGGTCTCCAATTAGGTAAGCAAAAGTTTCCTGGTTTTGGTTTGACCCATAATTGGGTAAAGCGAAGTATCTTTTGGGAGCTTCCTTATTAGAAGACCAATCTCCTTCGCTATAACCTTGACATCATGCACATAGAAAAGAACGTGTTTGAGAACATTTTCAACACCATCATGGATGTGAAGGGGAAGACAAAGGACAACATCAAGGCTAGATTGGATATAGCTTTGTTCTGTAACCGTAAAAATATGGAGTTGGTTTGTGATGGGTCATGGGTCACAAAACCAAGAGCAAGCTTCATGTTAGAGAAAAATGCACAACTACTAGTTTACAAATAGCTTAAGAGTTCGCGTAAAAATATGGAGTTGGTTTGTGATGGGTCACGGGTCACAAAACCAAGAGCAAGCTTCGTGTTAGAGAAAAATGCACAACTACTAGTCTACAAATGGCTTAAGAGTCTGTGTTTTCCCGATGGACATGCCTCGAACATATCAAAGTTGGTTAATATGGAGGAATGCAGATTGTATGGAATGAAGAGTCATGACTGCCACATGTTTATAACACTCATTCCATTAGCTTATTGTGATTTGTTGCCAAAAGGGATATGGGATGCACTCACGGAGATCAGTCATTTCTTTAGAGATTTATGCTCCAGCAAGTTGAATGTTGATCACATTGAGAGGCTTGAAACGAATATCGTCGAGACACTATGCAAACTTGAGATGATATTCCCTTCATCATTTTTGTATTATTTTTCAGCTTTTGGTTAGAGAGAGGAGAGAGAGGGATCGTTGAATTCTAGCGACGAGAAAGAAAATTATGATCCACTCATTTCCAGCCACCAAAATGATTTTTCTTGATGCTTTCGTGGTCATTTAGAGCCTCAATATTCCAAGGGGTCAGCGAAGATAAGAAATTTGATGTACTCAGGGAAACATCCATTACTTCCTCCAAAAAGTCCTTTTCTTAGTGTTTCGCCATCTTATATTGATCATGTTCCCAGCAATAGTTTTGGATAAAAAACTGCTCAAAAGCATAAAAAGGGAAACACACACCACCAACGAACTTCTTCTAAGACTCTTTTCATAGAGGAGCAGCCTTCGTGGCTTGATGATCTTCTTAATGAGCCAGAGATACCTGTTCATAGAGGAGGTGATAGGCGTTCATCAAGTGACTCCTTTGCGTATATAGATGTAGCTAATGCTTCTAACATAGATTATACAAAACAGGATGACTACATGTATAAAAATGTGATGTCCATACCTTCTTAGGGATCTCATGACTTTGATCATCACCAAAATGTCAGGCAAGCTTCTCTTAATTCTGAAATGAAACAAAACAGAAGAATAGGGTTTGGGATTCATCTTTAAATGCCTCTACCTTTCCAAGCAGTCTTTCCTATGTCAGGAAGAATGCTGGTATGCAGACACAACCAGAAATTCGCTTAATACCAATGGAATTTTCGACGGAATAATTCCGTCGGCAATTTGAGGTCACCATTACCTACAGAATTTAATCCGTCGATACGGTCATCTACATATACCGACGGACTTACCAACGGAATGTTGAGAATTAAAAAAAAGAGGGCGGTTCGCTGACGTGGAGGTTATTGCGGGTATTTTTTACCGACGGAATCATCAAGGGATTAAAAAACGTCAACTTTGTACGGTGACAAGACTGGTTCACCGATGAACATGCCGATGGAATCACCGAGGGATTCAAAACATCAGCTCTGTACAGTGACGAGACCGGTTCACCGATGAAAAATGTCGACGGAATCACCGAGGGATTCAAAACAACAGCTCCGTATGGTGATGAGACCGGTTCACCAATGACAAATGCTGATGGAATCACTGAGGGATTCAAAACGGCAGCTCCATACGGTGACGTGTCCTATTTACCGTCAGAATAGCCGACGGAATCTCGGACAGAATAGTCCGTCAGTGAATCCGTCAGCAAAAGTTAATATATCCCCTATTTCTCCTTCTTCTTCTCCTTTTTCTTCCTTATCTCAACTCTCCCCAACTGCAAACAACCAGCCCCCCTCCCAAAAAAAATCTCCCTATTCTCAGCACAACAAGTCATATATCTTGAAGTCTTCTTGTCACATCATCCGTGTTCTAATTTACCTACAGATTTTTATCAGTTTTTGTAAGTAATTCTATCTTTTTAAATTTTAACATTTAAATATCATGGTTTTTATTGTTTTTTTAGTATATGTATTTTGTTAGTAGATGTACATGTTTTATTGTTATTTCTCAATCAAACTTGTAGTATATGAATGTATAATTTTATTCTTGTTATGGTTTGTTTTGGATTTTGTAAGATTGTATTTGTTTGTAAATTATTGAAACTTTATTGAATTACCAAATTACATGTGTTGTTTTGAAATAATTAATAGCTTGTTTAATTGGTCCGTTTTAATTTTTATCATCAATGGTATTGCGCAGTTGTAATTTTCGTAAATTGATATATATGTATTAATTTGTATGGACATTAATGATAATTGATAATGAATATTTAATATTTATGAGAAGTTGTAATTGGTTTGTTGGATAATCTCGAGATAAACTAATTTTTTTGCAAATTTATTTACCTAATATAGTTAATTAATACATGTTGTCATCATAATTTTATAGAGATTCGATAGAAGTCATGGATGATCGTTCATGGATGTATCGAGATTCACCTCAAGGATTACAGAAGATGGATTATTGTAACGAGGTTCAGGGTTTTATTAATTTCGCAACATCTATTCCCAGAAATTTTACCGGAGGCAGTATTAGGTGTCCATGCAGGAAGTGTCAAAATAAAAAGTATCTGCATCCAGATGTTGTAACGATGCATCTTCTACACAAAAGGGTTTATAAAGAATTGCCAGTGTTGGTATGCACACGGAGAAGTATTTGTTAATAAGAGGAGAATGGAAGAAATGGTGGTTGGGTCAACTTTTAGTGCTAGCAACGTGCATGAAGCAGCAAATGACAACACTAATCCTTACAGGAATATGGTTATGGATGCAATGAGAATGAATCAAGGTAATGTCAGTCAATGTCCAATTGTAGATTGTAGAAAAAGAACCTAATGCAGATGCAGCTAGGTTTTTTGATTTGTTGAAAGATTCTGACGAACCATTATGGGATGGTTGCATGAACCACAGTAAATTATCGGCCCTTGCACAGGTGTTCACCATCAAGTCAGATCACGGGTTGAGTGAGGCCAGGTATGACAAGATTATTGAATGGGCGAGAAGCATTTTACCTGAAGGAAACAGGCTGAAAGAGAACTTTTATGCTGCGAAGTCCATGATGAAACCCCTCGGTTTAGGATACCAAAAAATTGACATATGCCCTAACTTCTGCATGTTATAATACCTTGAAAATGCTGAGATGACCGAGTGCATGACATGCAGGCATTCCCGTTACAAACCCAGAACTGGTAGGGGAAAGACTCTAGTGGCATATAAAAAACTTAGATACTTCCCAATCACATCTAGACTACAGAGGTTATTCATATCACCAAGGACTGCTGAGCACATGACATGGCACCAATCACATGATGTGGTTGATGGAGTGATGGTGCATCCTTCTGACGGCGAAGAGTGGAAACACTTTAATAGTGTGCATCCTCACTTTTCAGCTGAATCAAGGATTCAACCCATTCGGGTCATTTGCTTCTCCTTATTCTTGTTGGCCGGTCATACTGACGATTTATAACTTGCCATCGGGGATGTGTATGAGGCCAGAGTTCATGTTTTTATCTATGGTCATACCAGGTCAGAGCAATCCGGGGCGGAATATAGATGTTTGTCTTCGTCCGTTGATTGATGAGTTGACGCAGTTGTGGTCCTCTAGAGCTTTGACTTATGACATCTCAAGGAAAAATAATTTTGTTATGAGAGCGGCTTTGATGTGGACTATCAATGATTTTCTAGCTTATGGAATGCTTTCTGGTTGGAGCACGCATCAGAAACTAGCATGTCCATACTGTATGGAAAAAAACAAGGCATTCACGTTAAGAAACGGAGGTAAAGCTTCTTTTTTTGACTGTCACCGTCGTTTCTTGCCACATAATCATAGGTACAGAAAGAACAGAAAAGATTTCTTTGTTGGCAGAGTTGAAAAGGATATTGCACCCCCGCGTCTTTCTGGTGAAGAATTGCATGATGTTGTAAAATTGTACGGTGACATTGTCTTTGGTCTCCAATCAGGTAAGCAGAAGTTCCCTGGTTTTGGTTTGACCCATAATTGGGTAAAGCGAAGTATCTTTTGGGAGCTTCTGACACGACCAAAAGATTGATGTCTTTTCCCAAGTGCAGGAGTGTCGAAGTAATAAATAACCCGGCAAGACCGAGGTCGAACCACAGGGAGGTTAATTGTATAAATTATAGATAACAACAACAATAGTAACAACAATAACAATGACAATAATAATAATAATAATAAAGATGAAGAAGAAGAAGAAGTTGATGAGAACTTTGAGATGGAAGATTAATGTAAGGATTAAACAATGATAATAACAAATATCAAGGTTAGAGGATCCACTAATGGTATTTCAAACAAGTATAGTATAAACTCTTATTATTCAATTGGAAACCACACACAAGGAGGTTCCAATCAGATTATAAATTGTTAACATGATTACATTAGTTA
>Ga0307507_10009949_pt1 | contig 12487 bp, 7 predicted proteins | sample 7_EM_MG_FD_207223 | JGI IMG/M metagenome (GOLD analysis project Ga0307507, IMG submission 207223) | Populus trichocarpa ectomycorrhiza microbial communities from riparian zone in the Pacific Northwest, United States - 7_EM | ecosystem: Host-associated > Plants > Roots > Unclassified | place... | reverse complement strand
TAGATATGTTATTATAAAACATGTTTTAGTTAAGGAGTTATTGATACTTTAAGTGCAAAATGATGATATAAAACCTTGATAAAAATGCACTTTTAAGTACTAATCACAAGCCTTCAGATGTTTTTTTGAATTAGGTTAGTTTTTTAATTTTTGGAGATTGATTTTAGCTTATTAACAGGTTTATTAGGGTGTCTAAGATTTTTTTTAGGTTTTCTTGGTGAGAAAAGGGTTAAAAATAGGTTTTGTTTGTTAAATGGGTTAAAACCTGACTTTCTGGCTACCTTGGTGGTCAATGATCATATTAGAAGGCAACGTGTTATCTGCCAATATACACGACACATAATGTAACAACCCAAAATTTTTATAACACTTTTGAAATATATATATATATATATATATATGAAGTCTTTACCTCACTGGACTATAATAAATTTATTGGTTGATCTGTCTAATGAACTTAATACACATTGTGAATAACCCGCAAGAATTTGTTTTATACTAGGAATTTCTCATGTCGTGGCTTTATCGTAATGGTAATGTATCCTGCAAAACTCATTATCGATGTTAGCTTTTAATTTTCAACTCAACAGGTATTCAAATCATATTAATGAAACAAATCATTAACCACATTTGCATTTTATTTCATTATGATTAAAAGTATATTCATGCATAAACTAGATCTTTTAATCTCAGCCTTTCCAATATTTCACCCTTTAAATCTCTCGTCCAGGGTCTTTCATTCATCACAAAATAAACCATTTAATCCTACAAGACAATTGCATCATCTACTTAAAAATGACATTATCTACAAGAATACTAACAAAAAGAGTTATTCCTTTAAATTTCATCTCTCCATTTTTGTCGTTTAAAATGCTTGACTTTAGGATATCATCCCAATAATTTCATAACATTTCAAGTCAAACATGTTAATATCGTTGTTCTATGATTACCTTATATAATTACACAACTATTTAAGCTTCAACAAGTTTACTTGTTACTAAATTTCATATAGTTGTTACATAGTTAATTTCTAACTTTGATAGTTCATTTACCATGAAATTAAAATTATCATAACAAATTTTTCCTTACACAAACAATATCCTAGCAGTTCATGTCATGTTTACATTGAATAGAACAATTGGCAACCATTAGCCATATATAGTCATCGCCACTACTAATAGAATTTCTTTTCACTATTATAATTGTCATCAAATCCATACACATGTCAACAATCATACAACCCCACTTTTGACATAAATTATATTACAAAAAACAACTAATATGATATTCTATAATTATACAATAAATGGTTCTCATATTGTATCTATTATATTTTATCAAAATAATTTGAAATACAATATACATGCATTATTAATACCCTCAGTTATACCGTATCCCAAAAGTCAATGAATTTTTTTTATTATAATTTCTAATCCAACTTTTGAACCATACCATTATACCTTTTGTCATGAAAGCCATCTTCCATTTCACCACTTGGATTTATTAGTTTAACCTTCATTCTAAAAATATTAGTACTATTGAAGAAAAACCATAAATTTGATTTGAAGGGATTATTAAAAACTATAAGTACTTGGGTCATGCAAGTTTAATATTATGTATATTATTATTTTTATTATTATTAAAGGAGATTGACCCTAGAAACTCCCCAAACCCAAGTTACATGGATCTGGCAAGGGTGTCAATTCCAAGTTACTTGGGTGTCGCTATGGCGCCAGGCCCAAGTAACTTGGGTCTTGGGCGACCAGACCCTAGAAATTTGGGTTTGACAAGACCGCACTTCAGGAGATAAGGTCTGGTAAGAATATCACACCTAAGTTACTTGAGTCTGGAAGGGGATGTTATACTCAAGGAATGTAAGTCTTTTTATTATTATTATTGTTATTATTATTAAATTTGAAAAAAACAATTATTACTATTGAAGAAAAACCATAAATTTGATTTGAGGGGTAAAATTAAAAACTATATAAACTTGGGGTTAGACATGTTTAATATTATTATTTTCATTATTATTAATATTATTAATAAATTTTTTAAAAATATTATTACTGGTGAAAAAAAAACATAGATTTGATTTGAAGGGTAAGATTAAAAATTATTATTATTATTAATTAGGCTCTTGGGTCTAGCATTTTAGTCAAGCCCAAGGCTTTTGAGTCTGACATGACCGCTAAATTTAAGTTATCTGGACCTTGCGAACTGTTAAGTCTAACTTGAATATTAAAACGTTCACAAATCTAACTTTCAACTGACATTATAATAACAATTTATATCTTTTATGAATTGACCCACAATAACATGCAATCCATCTATCTAGTTTATGACTAATTTTTTTTTTTTTTTCAATTTCTGTTTTCATTTAGGATATAGAAGGCAACACAAGACCATAAAAACTTACTTGGTCTTATAAGACCTCCATTGAGGAGTTCATTGATTTTTATTTTACAATACTTAAGTAATTCTTAATTGATTTAAATATGTCATTTTAGTCATCAAAACCCTTTTGATAGAGTAACTAGAGTATATAATGTTTTATGTTCCTAAAAGTATATGAAAGATTAAAAAAAAATTATTTTCAAATAATTCTTGAAATTGTTCGGTCAGAAATTTTATATCTTTTTTATTTTTTATAATATGTGTAAAATATAATGTTTTCTGTTCCTAAAAGTCTTTGAAAGATTAGAACAAATTTTATTTTCAAATAATTCTTGAAATTGTTTGGTCAGAAATTTTATATTTTCTTTATTTTTTTTATAATATACTTATTTTAATGAGTGTAAATGTTTTTTTTGGACACAAAAATTGATTTGTAACTTGACATGTTCCTAAAGATCCAATCCAATAAATAAATCTCATAAATAAATAACAACAAATAAATAAATAGCCAGACCGAGATGTTAGCTTTATTTCCACGCTGTCGTTCTGACTCTCAAAAGAAGCGTGGAGGTGTTTTCCCTCACTGCCTCACCCCCTCCTTTATTAGTTCTCACCGCTTTTTACTTACCCTTTCCCTCTCCAATTTTGAACCCACAATCGCTGCCAGACAAGTGAGAACCGAAAAGAAAGCAAGAAAATCAAAAGCAAAACGCACATCACAGGCTCACCGCCGAAACGTACAAGATGTTCGGCTTCTTTAGAGGAAGCGCCGACTCCTCTCCCCAGTCATCCTACTCTCAGTCGTCTTCTTCCTCTATGTCGCCGTCTCCGTCGGCTCCTCCTGTCACCGGACCAGCTAGGCCGATCCGACTTGTTTACTGCGATGAGAAAGGGAAGTTTCGGATGGATCCAGAAGCAGTGGCTACTCTCCAGCTTGTTAAGGAACCAATCGGTGTCGTTTCAGTCTGTGGTCGCGCTCGACAGGGAAAAAGCTTTATTTTGAATCAGGTAAGGGAATTGATTCTGGTTGGTTTATGCTGTTTGGTTGGTTGAAGATTGGGACTTTTAGGATTGTAATATGTTTAGGGATTTAATTGGAATGTAGTTAGGGTTTGGGTTGTGGAAAAGTTCAAAATTACAAAATGCAGTATTTGCGACAGATGTTATGCACAATTCCTTTACCTAATATGTACACTAGTAGATTTATCAATGAATGTCTATTGGAATTTTGTTTGTTGAAGCTTATTTTAGAGTTATTTGTTATGGCATTCCATTTCTGCAACTGACCTCATGTGTCAGTTATTAACTAAGAGGTGGACTTGTGTATTGTAGCTTATTGGCAGGAGTAGTGGATTTCAAGTAGCATCCACTCATCGGCCATGTACAAAAGGACTTTGGTTGTGGAGTGCACCGTTAAAGAGAACTGCCCTTGATGGAACTCAGTACAATCTCTTACTGTTAGACAGTGAAGGAATAGATGCTTATGATCAAACAGTAAGCGTATTTACTTTATCAGGATGAACTGATGATTGTTGTGCTTGTTTTATGTTTTAGCAGTTCAAGAATTGATGAAATGGCTAGTAATGAATTTTATTAATTGAAGAATTTGTTCTGTGATTCCTTCTTATTTATAATTTACACCATATCCTTTTTATATTCCCACACAGCTGCTCTTTTGGATTATGCAGTAATTGTTCAATTATTCATATTCTTGTGTTTTGTCAGCATGTTAACTTAATCTATCATAAGTAAATTTCTTCTTTGACAGGGAACATACAGCACTCAGATATTCTCCTTAGCTGTCCTTCTATCTAGTATGTTCATTTACAATCAGGTAAGGGAAACTTATTCTGAGACCTTGGTCTTTTTTATTAACGTTTCTTGCTTGTTTGTAGTTGATGTTTCTTGAAAAATCCTTTTCATCATGTTATAATGCATTTCTGACATTCATGATTAATCTTCACTGTTCATATTGTCTCCTCTCTCCCTCTTTTCACTGTACTTTTATTCATTTTCCTATTTATGCTCTTCTATTTAGATGGGTGGTATAGATGAAGCAGCACTTGATCGACTCTCCCTTGTCACTCAAATGACAAAACATATTCGTGTTAGAGCTTCTGGTGGAAGAAGTTCAGCTTCTGAACTCGGGCAGTTCTCCCCAATTTTTGTTTGGCTTCTAAGGGTATTATTTTCCTGTTTTGTTTTGGAACATTAACTTTTTAATTTTACATAAAACCCTCAAAATGGTTTTCCTGATTACCTTGCAGGATTTTTATCTGGATTTAGTTGAGGATAATAGGAGAATAACACCCCGTGACTATCTAGAGCTTGCTCTAAGGTCAGTTCAGGGAAATGGAAAAGATATAGCTGCTAAAAATGAGGTAAAAGTTAGTTTTTTTCTAACTGCATGTTTAACTTAGTGACACAGACTCTTTTGCAAAGGAGTCTCTATTTTGTCAGATATTTGGACAGGGTTTTTTGAGATATCCTTTTTCTTAGCTTATCTTACCTGAGTTGTGCTGGATTTTTTTTTCTTTTTATGTTAAGAGGAGCTAATTATGCATTGGTAATGGTCATAGATTCGGGACTCAATTCGAGCTCTGTTTCCAGACAGAGAATGCTTCCCTCTTGTGCGGCCTTTGAACAATGAAAATGATCTCCAGCATATGGATCAAATTTCGGTTAGTACCTTATGTGGTATACATGCTTCTTCCCTCATACACGAGCACACGCATTCTTATGTTTCTTACTGATGGACTGTGTGAACTTAAGCCCTTGTTTCTTATGCAGTTGGATAAACTAAGGCCTGAATTTAGAGCTGGGCTGGATGCATTGACAAAATTTGTTTTCGAGAGAACAAGGCCCAAGCAAATTGGCGCCACTGTAATGACAGGCCCAGTCCTTGTTGGTATTACAGAATCTTATCTAGAGGCTCTCAATAATGGTGCAGTACCAACAATATCTTCCTCATGGCAGGTATGCATCCTGCTTGGAACTCTTTTATCCTTTTGAAATCAAGAAAGTTAATATAGCAGATGGCTGCTTGGATTCCTAGTCATCCCTCCCAACATTTTCTTCAATCATTCAGTGTACTCCTCTACAAACTGGTTCTAATCAGCATTGGGTACTGCAATAGTCCACATGTAACCTTCAAATATTCAATAGATTTCTTTAACCTATATGCTACTTTTTTTGGGTATCAGTATCAAGGTGGACAATTGTTTTCCCCAGGAAAATGAAATTAGATTGATTTACTTGTTTTACATATCTAAAACTCAATTTCGATGAATCAGTCTACTCATGCATGGACCTATATTATTTGAAAAAAAAAGTGTTTTATTTTGTTAACTCTATCATTATATATGATCTTGGATTATTAGTTATTCTCTGAAAGCATAAATTATGCTACATCTAAGGCCATCAATGTACTGAACAATGTTTTATATGAAAGTGTTTGTAATGATTTTTTTTTTAAATTATTCGATTACTAAACTGGTGTGAAGAATTTGGTAATTTCTAGTTGAATTTGGAGCAATATATAAGCATTTACATAAAGCCAACTGAATTTGCAAAGAAACCAAACTGCCATTTCTTCTTCCATGCTCCTTGCAGTTTATAGTCTTTCCTTTTAATATCTCAAGTCCCAGAAAACAGAGGCAGAAGTGACAGCTAAAGTGTTGGCTGTGTGCGAAAGCACCAACATATGTAATTTTCTAAAGAGTAGGAGTTCCATGGTTCTTATTATTTATTGATATTATTATTGTTTACCGATATGGAAACAATATCTATATAGGTAAATGGGTCTAAGAATTTAAATATTCAAGAATACTTGTGCCTCATATATTCTTAAGGATCTTGCTTCTTTGTTGTCATCTTCAAGAAGTTGTGAATTGGAACAGGAAAAGGTCAATGGTTTTTTATCGAACACAATTTGAATATGATAAGAGACAGATTCAACATATGGTTTGAATTTGTGATAGTGCAATTTTAATCAAACTATTGGGGGGAGAAAGATCTTGGTTTATTCTAACTCATAAAAATAACCAGATTGTATTAGCTGATAGATCCTGGATCCACATGCAGAATCGCGAACACACGTAAATATACACGATTCAAATTGTTTGTAACAAACTAATATAAAATGGACAAATGGGATAAACAATAACTTTTACTCTTGAAAAACTCCTATTTTTTTTTTTTTCAAAAAGCAGGTGCAGTGATAATTTTCTTTTTTCTTTTTTCTTCATCTCTAGTAATGTTGTGTTTCAGAGTGTTGAAGAAGCTGAGTGTAGGCGAGCATATGACGCTGCCACAGAAATTTATATGTCGAGTTTTGACCGTTCGAAGCCAACTGAGGAAGTAAGTGATGCTCATCCCCTACCTATTTGGTGATTTCTATCATATTCTAAGTCTGGCAACTGTAGGTTGTTTTGAGAGAATCACATGAAGAAGCTGTTAAAAAATCACTGGCTGCATTTAATGCTGCCGCTGTGGGGATTGGTTCAGCAAGGAAGAAATATGAAGAGCTTCTCCAAAAATTCTCCAGAAGAGCATTTGAGGTAATGAATATATTAAGAATGCTACAGTGAAATATTTAATCTAGCCTTGTATGATGGGTTATTGTATTCAGCCTTTTGTTTTAAAGGTGCTTAACTGCTTGTAACTGGAAAGTGTAGAGTAGATGATGAAAAAATTTAGAAAGTTAAGCAAAACAACATGGAAAGGACATAAGAAACCAATTTCTTCAAATGACATCAACTTAGGCTATATGTTGGATTACTCAAGGGCATGAGGTGTAGGCCTTGAATCACTTCTATAATTTTATTTTATTTTAGTTTCTGAGAGTTAACTGGTCAAACTTAATGCAGTTAGAAGATTCATATCATATGAGGCAAAACCACATTACTAGAAATATTTATTGGTGACTTGATAACTTCTAATTAGATTTTCAATTGTTTTCTCTCTGTTCTAATAATCTAAAATTCTTAAACATTACAAAAAATATGCTACAAATTATTAGCTTGTCCTTATTTAAAATCCATTTATAGTAGATGTTTATATTCTTATATATTTCCACTAGGCAGATATAATCTTCATTATGGTGCTGATATTTATGTGTCCGGGTGGCTGGTTGGTGGTTTTTTGCCACACAGATACCTATGTGGATATGTACAAAAAAAGGGCCATGCTGCTATAGGAACTAGCTTTAGCGCTCCTATGAGACATTAAGCTTCTCTTTATGTGCCCATTTTGCAAGCATGTGTATTTCCTGTACAATGCCTAAATTGGTGACATAAAAGTGTGATAGCTTTGCTTAGAGAATTTTGAATCACCAGGATGAGTGAGAGTAAAATCTAAAATTTGAACTTTCTAGCCATAAACTATTAAGGTTACACACAGAAACCATGTAAACATTGCCTCATGGTCATACACAACGAAGAGACCAAACAAGCTAAAACATTTATCAAAGAGAAAAATAGCTATTGAACTTTTTTTCCTTTTGCATGTGCTCTAGGGTTGGGACAATTCCTAGGGTTTTGGTGGGTTTTATCTAATTGATGGCAGGGAAAATAGTTAAAATTGTGTAGATCATATGGTTGCCAAATTACTAAAGTTGTGATTCTAGTTACCTTCTGGTTAAAGCAGATGGTAGATTCTTTTCCATAAAAAAGGAGGTAGATTTTGTATAGGATTACTTGTTCCGTGTTTGCGCACGTGCATGTGGATTAAATATGGCTTCTGATGCAGGATTACAAGAGGAATGCATTTATGGAGGCAGACTTGAGATGTTCAAACACTATACAAAACATGGAAAAGAGACTGAGAACAGTCTGTCATGCTTCTGATGCCAATGTTGATAACGTTGTGAAAGTAAGCATTTTTTTCAGTTGTATTATCAATTATAAGCTACCGGGGCATCCAAGTTTTGTTACTTGGACTCTACTTCTCTCTGTCTCTCATTATAAGTTCTAATGATATGTCTGAGTTTGTTAGATGCCTCAAGGTGAACAAGGTTTTTATTTGAAAGGTGGACATAATTGGTAAAATTAGAGAATGAAATTGCTTTCAATAGTTTTTAATGGGTCAATACAAGGTCTGGGTTAGTAGATGAATCCTTTTCATTTGTTCTTTCCTCTTTCAACTTTTCTGAAATTTTTAGAACTCTTATAGCTGTAAATCAGTGTGCATATAGAGATGTGCTATCCAGATGAGTCTGTCATTGAGATCTTGGGCCTACAGATGTGATTATTTGTCCGTGTGATCAAGCCTGTGCCATCAAGGTAGATGCAGTATGAGTCTCTCAATTCCTCCTGCCAGCACTCGCTGGGAAACTTATTTGAGATGGTTCTTGTCTCTAAATGAACTGGTTTCATGGAATTATACTTTCTGATTTATTAAGATGTTGCTGAGAGAATTGTCAATGTGGAGTAGCTGGGGGAAACAAAATAGGAATTTTAGCATATGCTTTTTAGTATTACTGTGATATTCAATGATTAACTTGCCAAAGAAGCCAAGCTAGAAGAGCTATGATAGATTCATGCTTGAGCTGTCATTTGCACTTGTAAATGTGTTTGTCATTGTCAAAAAGTTATTTAGTTACATTGGGGCCCTATTATGTATGGATAAAAAGAATATTGCCATAGAGATGAGGCGAGTTGCATTTCCCCTGCCTGAGGGACTTTGTTAGAAATGCACTTAAAAATGATTTTCCAGATTCAAGTTGTGGTTTATTGCATTATATTGTGATTGAACTGGTTTGTGAATGTCATGCAGGTCCTTGATGGTCTTTTATCTGAATATGAAACATCATGTCATGGTCCAGGGAAATGGCAGAAATTAGCGATGTTCCTACAACAAAGGTCTGTATATTTCTCTCCCTTTTGGTTGTTTATAAGGCTGCACTTTTTTATTGAAAAAGGAAAACTCTTTTGTTCCCCAGTTTGGAAGGTCCAATACTTGACCTTGCAAAACGGCTAAATGATAAAATTGGATCCGAGAAGAGTTCTCTTGTGCTGAGATGTCGCTCAATAGAGGATAAAATGGCGTTACTTCACAAGCAACTAGAAGCTAGTGAGAAAGATAAGTCTGAATATATGAAGCGATATGATGAAGCTATTAATGAAAAGAAGAAGCTTGCTGATGATTATATGAGGCGCATAAATGATTTACAAAGTAATCGTAGTTCATTGGATGAGAGGTGTTCTAACTTGGTGAAAACATTGGATACTGCCAAGCAAGAAACATCCAACTGGAAAAGAAAACATGATCAGGTGTTATCAAAGCAGAAAGCTGATGAAGAGCAAGCAGCTTCAGAGATTGCAATTCTCAAGTCTCGGAGCAGCGCTGCTGAAGCAAGGTTGGCTGCTTCTCATGAACAAACCAGGTCAGCTGAAGAAGAGGCAGCAGAGTGGAAACGGAAGTATGACATTGCTGTAAGAGAGACAAAAGCCGCTTTAGAGAAAGCGTCGAATGTGCAAGGAAGAATTAATAAAGAAACACAACTGAGGGAAGATGCACTGCGGGAAGAATTTTCTGGCCGTTTGGTTGTGAAGGTAATTGTTTCTGACACAGGCATTTGTGCTTGTACATACAAAGCTCATTGTCATGTCTTTTATTTCAATGAATGAACATAACCAGAAGAAAAGTTAATAATTTCTATATCAATGGATATGCAGGAAGATGAAATAAAGGAGAAGAATAGGAAGATAGAGCATGCAGAGCAGTGTTTGACAACCTTAAACATGGAGCTAAAGGTATGTTTCTTGGAACACCTGATTGTAACCCCCCTGGCGCAAAAAATGCACTTGTGCATGCACTTTGGGTGAAATTAAACATCAACCAAAACCTTATGGTGGTAACAATTTGCACACATGCATGGACGGCAATTTAACTGTAAGAAGTCCCTTTTGCAGGCTGCTGAGTCAAAAATGAAGAGTTATGATACTGAAATATCCTCCCTGAAGCTTGAAATCAAAGAGTTGGCTGAGAGACTGGAGACTGCAAATGCTAAGGCCCAAACTTATGAGAGAGAAGCTAGGATTCTGGAACAAGAGAAGATCCATCTGGAGCAAAGGTACCGATCTGAGTTTGAGAGGTTTGCAGAAGTCCAGGAAAGGTGTAATCATGCTGAAAAAGAATGTAAGAGGGCTACAGAATTAGCTGATAAAGCTAGGACTGATGCAGTATCTGCACAAAAGGAAAAAAATGAGTTTCAGAAATTGGCAATGGAAAGATTAGCCCAAATTGAGAGGGCTCAGAGGCATACTGAAAGCTTGGATAGACAGAAAAATGATCTGGCTGGTGAACTTGAAAGTGTTCGTGTGTCGGAGATGGATGCTGTCTTGAAAGTTGCATTGCTAGAAGCTAGAGTTGAAGAAAGGGAAAAAGAAATAGAGTCACTTCTGAAATCAAACAATGTGGAGAGGGCTAGTACAGTTAAAGCACTTCAAGATCTTCTGGATGATGAACGGAAAGCCCACAGTGTTGCAAATAAAAGAGCTGAAGACTTCTCTCTTCAGTTGGAAGTAGCACGGGCTAAACTTGATTCCCTTCAACAGGAGTTTACTTCAGTTCGTCTGAATGAGTCAGCATTGGATGGCAAGCTTAAGGCTGCTTCCCATGGAAAACGAATTAGAACAGAAGATGTCGAAATGGGTGTAGGATCTGTTCAAGACACAGGCACAGATGACAGAAGAGTAAAGAAGAGGTCGAGGAGTACAACCAGCCCTGTAATGCTCACACAACCAGAAGATGGTGGTTCAGTGTTCAAGGGCAATGAGGATAATCAAAGTCAGCGAACGGACCAGGAAGATTATAGAAAGTTCACTATCCAGGAACTAAAGCAGGAACTTACAAAACATAATTATGGTGCTGAGATCCTCAAGTTGCGAAGTCACAACAAGAAAGACATCCTTGCATTATATGAGAAATATGTTCTCCAGAAGTCATGAGGGTTCCATCATAGACGTGTAGAGATGGTCTGTGAGTCTACTGGGAGTGTTAATGAGTAGATCAGTGTGAGAATAAAGATTATTTTAAGTTCTAAATGGTCTGGTTATCTGTAGATTCTCCTAGTATCAGTTCCAGCTAGCAAGGTAGAAAAATCATTCTGGTGTAACTACAGGATTTGTTCATCATGCTGCTTTGAGGGTGAGTTTTTTTTTTTCCCTAGTTAAATCTAATCCCCTGTAAGAAATATTTATTCGAGTTTGCGATTGATAGTTGGGGTTCCTTGACAGCTTGTATGCATGCAGCCCCTGTTGCTCATTTAACTCTAGGATATAAGATTATCGAGTGAACTTCATTACGATTTTAGTTTAGTTTTGATGTTCTTAGGTTTACATGTGTGTGTAGGAAACATGTTTTCTAATGGGGATTTTATCGTCTTGTTGGTGATGGTTTCCATTTTACCGATTCTCTCTTCTTTTCCTTTTTTTGGTTGTGTGAAAAAAGTAAGAAATTCTGTATGAATTTGGCTGGAAATGATTTCAAAGTCTTGCAAAATTCTCTCCATATAATTTCTTATAAGGGTTTTTTAGGCCAATCCGATCACTGCAGTTTGCTGGTTCAAGGTTGTAAAATCGGAGTCGTTAAGTATTAGCAGTTGTTGCAGTTGTGCTGCTATCCAACATGTTTCTCCAACATCATTGGAAGCCATCATGATACCATGGCCTATCTGTTCTTAATTTATTTCTTTAATGTTTATTTTAAAATACTAGTTTTTATAACCCCACAGAATGTCTCGCTTTCTTTTATAACACTACTTTGCTCTATCATTTTCTTTTGGTTTCTTCAAATTATACGCACCGACGAAAGTAGCAATTGGACAAGGCATTCAGACTTCCATCCAAATTTCAGAATTAGACTAATGGGTGGTGAAATCATATTCTTGTTGTTTATAGATGGATAACTGGGCATGTTATCTTACACAATTGACTTTCACGTGAACCATCCAATTGACTCCATGAATCCGATAGCTGTGCCTAGCACTCAATATCTTTTTTAGCAATTAACTAGTTTATTTATCGCGCTATACTAGTGGACTCAAATCTTTTTAAATGTGTATATATATATATATATATATATATATATA
>Ga0307507_10009948_pt1 | contig 12488 bp, 5 predicted proteins | sample 7_EM_MG_FD_207223 | JGI IMG/M metagenome (GOLD analysis project Ga0307507, IMG submission 207223) | Populus trichocarpa ectomycorrhiza microbial communities from riparian zone in the Pacific Northwest, United States - 7_EM | ecosystem: Host-associated > Plants > Roots > Unclassified | place... | reverse complement strand
AAAAAAAAAAAAAATACTTGCATTGACTGTGCACAACATAGCAAGGGCATACGGCAGCCGTGGTTGATTTCTTGTTCCAAAATGATGGTGAAAGAGAGACTTTTGGACTTTGGCTCTAGCACCGTTTCGTTGCTTTATTCACCTACCTCTCGTGATGATTTGCAAATGTCATCAACTCAAAATTCTGTTCTAAATCATTGTTTTATTGCGATTCGTCTGTGTTAATGGTGCGGGAGGGTCAACGTCACTTCATGTTTGTGTCTGCTGCTGCACTGGGAGGAGGGGGGATCCGTCAAGAATGTTCTCATTGAATCTCTGGAAATTGCTTCAAAATCCAAGAATTGTGAAATAATTAAGATACATAACACACAATTTTGTAGTTGTAATGAACGTGGACCACCATGCATTTCATTCAATTCAAAGCTCCACGAAAACTTTGACTAGCTAATTGTACGTACTGATCAACTCAAGTTTGGTGGTGAAGTGAACCACCCACAAGAACCATATTGAAATGGCACTCACCATGTTTATAGCGCATTCCATTTTCTAATTGCTCGAAGCAATGCCTGGCCATAATTAATAATCAGTGTGTCTGTACGAATATATATATATATATATATATATATATATATATATATCCATCCATTGAATTAATGGCATTATTTCAGTGTTGCCTGCGCATCAGCATGCATGCATGTTCCCTTATTTTGTCAATTATACGTCTTCTAAGTTGTAGTTAACGTGTTACAAGAGGTTTCAGGGGGGCGTTTCCGACCAACTTCACTGGTAAAATTGAATATTGATCAGAATCGAACTGGGGTTGGTGGGGGTTAGCAGCTGGTTTGTTTATTAGGCGTGTGAATTCTTCGTTGCCTGCACAACTCGAGGGAAAAAAAAAAGGTCGCATGTCTTTTCCCCGCTAATCAGGGGAGCTAGAGCCTGTTAATTGATTCCTTCCTGAATACGAAATACTAATCCCACCAATTTCTTCATCTCTTTGATAAAACAAAAGGGGGTTATGAAACTTGTGGGAGTTCATATTGACTCATTTGTGTTTGAAATTGTGGTGTACGTGTTTTTTAAAATAGTTTTTTATTTAAAAATGAATTAAGTGATTTTTTTATTATTAATTTGATATATTTTCAAATAAAAAACACTTAAAAACAGTTAGAAATATACTCTCAGACACCCAATACCATCTCAACCCAGTAGCTTAAACTGTTATATGAGATTCCAGGATATGATTTATATTATTCTCTAACACACCCCCTCAAGTGAAAGTTCTTTGGGTTTGAAACTTACACATACCCACATTACCTTGTGTTTAATTTTTATCAAATAAATGGAGATGGTGAGATTCGAACTCGTGACCGTTTGGTCATCAAGGCTCTGATACCATGTCAAAGAACCATCACAATCCAATAACTTAAGCTGTTAGATAAGGTTTTAGGATATAATTTATTGTATTCTTTAACAAGAGGTAAAAGGAAATGACAGTGATCAGTTGCTTATATATCTCCACAAACTCCTTGCTAAATTAGTCGCTTCTCCACATACAAAACATATGATGAGAAGCCATTATTGACTCGACAAAATGGCAAGCACATGATCTATTATGCTTGAATCAAACACCCGCAAGTGATCAATTGTTAATTGCTCCTGTCCTCCTTCCACAGCAAATGACAGAAGTCGTCGTCCTTGCAAAGATTGATGGATCGACTTCACATTAAACAAACAAATAATTAATGAGTGTGGAGAGTGACTAATTGTAGTTGTCATGGTTCCACAGTACTGTCCATTCCTATCAAAGAAAAACCAGCAGAAAGAGGGAGCAGCCAAGACGATCATGTCATAAACACAACATCTTTGGTTTGACAATTTAATGTCAAAGAATCATTTATATATAAGGTTTTACAAATAGTTTTATAGTAATATTTTCACAGTATATTAGCCCGAATTCAAGATAAAACTACCTTGTAAAGAAAATTGAGTTTTTTCTTTCCCAGCCGAATCATAAGTTGGGATTGACCTTAGGGAGAAGGGCGGGCGCCAGTTCTCTTGGACTTCTTTGTGTCGTTAGGTTGATCAAATTAGTCGAGAAACTAAGTTACAATTCATCATAGTTATGAAGTGAAACCAAACCCAATACTCTGCCATAGTCATGCATGATGAGCGGAGGTCAAACTTCTAGATGTTTTTGGAAGATGAAATTAAGATCAATGTGGTAATTCAACACCGGAACTGCAGGTTGGGGACGACGACATAATTTTAGCTTGTTAAATATTAACTCATTAAAGCCAAATAATTATATGCATGTTCTTATCAGGCCAAGATCCACAGCTTAACAGAGAGGGTTTGTCCATTTGGACCAAGACCCATTCCATTGGTAAACAACCTTATCCACTTAATGGATAGACCTACTTTATTGATTGGAATGCGGTCACCTAAATCTTTCTCTCTTCTCTTCCGTTTCCAATGATTCTCACTCTCTTCTCTCAACATCTGAGACCTAAACATAAGAAAAATAAAGTTTATGATTAAAACATTAACAAAAACCTAAAGCCCGTGAGAAAAGTATTATGGAGAGGGCTTGATTTATTGTTTTTAAAAAAGTAAATTGTTTATTAGGGGTTTCCTAGATCGAATGAGATTGAGATGTATTTGGGATAAATCATAAAATTATGATTTGAAAGGGTTCAAGGGTTACCATCTAGTATTATGGTTACTAGAAAACCTAATGGTCCGCGAGAGTCTGGGTAAGAGTACTGGTTGAGTAAGGGAAAAACGTATCACCCCTAGTATACCCTGCATATGGTAAGCTACATTGTTGATTATTCAAAGTCATGTTTCTATTCGTTAGCCAGCTAAGATTTAAGAAAAGTCTTCCTCAGTAAAGAGATCATTATATTATCAGGTTAAAACCTAATCATTCTAAATTCCAAAAAAAAAATTGTTTGAGGTTTAAGAAAAGTTCTCCTTAGTAAGGAGATTTTTATCTCATCAGGTTAAACACTAACCATTCTAAAGCCCACAAAATAAAATAAAAATGGTTTTTTATTTGAAATTATGATCAAATCCTAATGGATAATCACAAACTTGTTATAATACCCATTAAATTTTGTGTTTTTCAAAGTATGAAAAATTGCAATTTATATATTGTTTTTTTATGAAATATGCATAAAATTTTTAAAAGTTTGCCGTATGCACGCAAAATAAAATATATTTTTGTATTTTTTAAATGAGAATTTGTTTTAGAATTTTTGGAATTTTTGAAATTTTAGAAAAAAACGGGTATTTTTAATACCGGGTCCATATCTTACAATATAAGTCTATAGCCCCGATATTAAGTGAAATTGTTGGAAACATATGCGAGGGACTCACAAATAATTTTAAAATGATCCCTGAATTTTTTCAGAATTTTTGAAAATTATTTGAGGGCTTATTTGACAAAAACACAAAAAATAAGAATATAAACATTGTTCGAAAATCAGTAAGGCTTGTTTGCCAAACACGTTTTCGACTAAAATTTGAACGCTTAAAAAATATTTGAAGGACGTGTTTTACAAACATAACTTAAGAATAAAATATTGTATTTTTTCTTTGATAAAAATGATTATGTCAAACATTGTCTTGCTGAAAAATGGGCTCAGCCCAACCACGTAGATTAGGCTTCCTGGCCCAAATACCCAAACCTATAAACACGACCTAAAACCAAAATAAAAAAATAAAGATAAAAGAGAAAAACATTTGACTTTTCTCAAAAACTTACGAAGAAACCCAAAAACGAATATTCAAAACATAGACTAGGTCAAATCAAAATAAAGGCACATAGACATGCAAACACATTATTCAAATAAGAATCTGAAACTGAATCATCACGATAATCAAACAAATATCATGATTATTTGACTTTATGCAAAAAATAAAACAAAAGAAATGAAGATAAAAAAACCCCTTTTAAATCGGTGTTTTTAAGTCATAAAAAACTTAAATTAAAGATTAACAAGCATGCGAACGCACATGTAAGAACTATCAATCGACCAAAATAACTCAGAGAACAACAACCTAAGTAAAGTTCAACGGATAAATGTCAACCCAAAAAAGTCACCAAACCCAAAAGGCCAATAAAAGATCTAAACCCAGAAAATTGCAATAAAACTACAAAAAACAAAAACCTAAACCTAGCAACCTAAGCTTAAGCATGCTTACCATAAATTATTGGAATCATCAAAACAATAAAAAAAAACAAAAGATTAAAGGCAAAAACAGAAAGCAAGAACCATAATGACAACAAGTAAAAAAAGCTTTTCTCTATGCATAAACATTGTTCCATTAATCATAGGAAATGTATATCTACCATGGAGATCAAATCTAATTTGATTTGAAGGTTCAAAACTCCACATTCATTGATCGGAAAGTGAGCTCTCGATAAACTTAAAACCGTCAAATGCAGGGGAAGCTTATCAGGAACAAGATGTTGTTGAGTTCATTGAGCCAAAGGAGGTATAAACATGCGTTGAGGATAACTAATCCTTGTAGATGAGGTGTTTCTCATTCCATTAATGGTGGTTTGAGTCTCTAAGGTGGTTGGAGATACCTTGTTCATTCGCCTGAAGGTGGCAACCCAATTAGCCTTCTCGGTTGAAGAAGATGACAAACAAGGATTAGATAACGTGTCAATCATCTCTTCATTAAAGATGAGTGACATGTCGTTCAGATTAAACCCTAGAAATTAGGGTTTTCTAATTGGGAATTCGCAAACTTCAATTTGGTTTTTGTCGTTTCAATTCTAGCATATGCACTCTCAATTGACTCTTAAATTTTTTAATTTTTACAATCGCACCCTTGAAAACAACTTTGATTTGACTCCTTTGATTTGAGCGTCTTTTTCAAATTGGTCCTTGGTTTCTAATTTTTTTAATTTGACCACTATCAACTATCAAACTTTCAATTTCTTTCAAGATGACCCCTAATTTTAATTGATTGTAGTCCCCGAACTTACACGTCTTTTGCACTTTGGTCCTTGATTTTGAGATTCTTCAATTTAGCTTTTAATTGACACCTGAACTTTGATTTTCATGCAATTTCAACCCTGATTTCATCTCATTAAGCTTGTAAAAATTAAATATGGTCCTTCAAAATTTAAATCTTATCAATTAAGTTCAAATTAAGCTTCCAAACTTAATTTATCACCAATTAATTCTTTAATAAAATTAATTTGACCCATTAAAAGTCTAATTAAGTTCTTGCACTTAATTAATTATTTTAATTTGGCCTAAATTAATTTATAAACTTAATTAAACATTTAAGTATACCTATGATTAAATCAAATTACCTTATTAAAAATCTAATTAGGTTTAAGTTAACCTTGAATTTTTATGTAAATTCATCCAATTTGTTTTTAAGTTAACCTTGAAATTGAATTTACACTGCCTTTTATATTTACATCCTTTAATGGTGCAATTGAATTTTTAAATAAAATCAAAGATCTAATTTGGTACTTCCATCTCTCATTTATGCATATGGATCATTCTTCAACTTGTTTTTGCCAATCAAGTCGCTTGTCTTCCTATATTTTTTTCCAACCTTTTTTTTCTTTTTTTTATTTTATTTAAAAGAAAATGATAATTTTGGGGGAATCTAAAATTAGGTTATGATAGGGGTCATTGAGTCATTTCACAAGGATCATTTGTCATTTTATATTTGAGCAAGGACAACTTGGTCTTTTTAATTTTTTTGCACAATATAATTACTTAATTACCCTTAAAAGAAAACATAGTAAAATGACTTTGTTGCCTTTGAAATCAAAGTTTCCTTACCTTGCCTCCAAAGGCTTATTCATACTTTTATTTTGGTGTTTTTGACTTTTTGTAATTATCATTTGGTCTTAAGAGAAATTTGATATTTTAATAATTATAAAAAAAAAGTTGTTGGCATATGCCAGTAAGCCGCTCTATTTTTCTCAAACAACATGTACAGTGGCTTGTGATGGTTAAAAATAGAATTCTTTGGTGTTTCTTGATTCATCATCGCAGGGCCTACTCCACAGGCGGCGTGTGTGATGTGATTCTCTTCGGTTTGATTCCTCATTAATTTTTGCACCTAACTTTCTAAAACTTCAGAACAACCCCTCAATTGTTTTTTCTTTGGATTTGATTCTTATTCTTTTAATTAATTTTTTTAATTTGAATTATTTATAGATTTTAAAATAAATTAATCTCATCCTCCTTTAATATTTTAATTTGACATATTTCGTCTTCATTCTTTTGATTGCTTTCAATTGATATTTTTTATTTGAATTATTTTGTATAATTAAAAAAAATTTCAATTTCGTCCTTTTTTAATTTTTCTTAATATGTTTAATTCGGTCCTCATTCTTTTATTGCTATTTATTTTATTTGAGATCATTTTTAAAATTGTTTTTTGTTTACAATTTCATCCTCCTTCATTTTTTATTGCTATTTTTTACTTTGACAAATTTTCTAAATTGATATTTTTTTTTATTTTATTTTTTAACATTGAATTGAACTTCTTAATTAAGCCCAAGTCTATGATTTAATGGATTGTGAATTTTGAAGATTACCCCGGATTTTGGAGATTTATTTGGTTCATTTGTTTTTTTTAAATAAATTTTCAATTCTATCCTTCAATATTTGATTTAATTAAAGACTAGGAACCACTATTTTTTTTATTTACTTTCTATAGGATTTTTCACTAATTTTTAAAATAAATCTAGTTATCTTGAGTTTTTTTATTTGTCAATCTTTGTTAAATTTAGCTTTTTTAAAAAATATTCTTGTTTTGAATTAAATTAAATCAAATGCTTAAATATAAGTGTCGCACGTGGACGGCGTCGCGACGATCGTCCTCCACACTCAATGTGTGTGTGTATCTGGAAAATATAGGGAGATAAGGAGTTCTTGTCTTTTTATTAGTGGAAAAAAAAGAATGGGAGTCACCACCTAGTATTCTGGTCACTAGGAACCCTAACTGGTCTCAGAGATCGGGTACGGAGACTGGTTGCGTAAAGGGAATGTATTAGCACCCTAAATACGTCCTACCTAAGGTAAGCTGCATTGTTTTATTGTCTGATAAAAATCTAAGGTTTTGTCATGTTTTTTAATTGTTGGTCCGTCTATGATTCAAGAAAAGCCCTCCTCAGTAAGGAGGTTTCTATCTTATGAGCAAAGCCTAACCGCTCTAATGTCTATAAAAGAAAACTATCTTTTTAATATCGGGAGTACGTTTTACGTATAAATTCATAATCCATGATATTAAGAAAACAAAATAATTTTTTTGAAATTTTTGAAATATTGGTCAAGTTCTCGTGACTTTAATAAACTAGTTATTAAAGCCAAAATGCATGCTAAAACATTTTTTTTGAAGTTTTCTTTGTTGTATGAAAATATGATGTAATTTTTTTATTTGAGAGACTTGGCCGTATGCATGAAAACAAAACACTTTTTTTTTAAGACTTGAAAAAAACCGGGTATTTTAATACCGGATTTGTATCTTTACAGTATAAAAATACAAACCGATATTGATTAAAATGCAGTAACGAAATTGCAGAAAATCACAGATTTTTTAAAAGGTTTTTTTGGAATTTTGAAAAAAAAATTTACTGGACCAGACCAGGCCCAAAAGGGACTGAGCTGAAATCGGCTCAAAATAAAACGGGCCTACTTTCTACAAGGCTGGACTCAGCCCAGCCGCATGGGCTGGGCTGATGTTCCAGCCCGAAATGAACATAGACTGGTTACTGTGCATGAGCACAGTAATCAGTTAATTAATTAGCCGGTTACTGTGCACCTGCACAGTAACCAGCTAATTAATTTCTTGCTTGCAGAACGTGCACAGTGCACGTTCTGTATGCAAGAAGATGAACAACCGAAGGTGATAAGGGGAAGAATTACCTGTGATGATGAGCCTGGATAGATGGGCTGACGGCGGTGCTGGTGGTCGATTTGGCGGTGGTGTTGCTGCGGCCTTCTTCCTCCTCTTCTCTGTGTTTTTCTTCAGCTCTGTTCGCCTCTGTTTCTGTTTCTTCCTTCTGCTTCTCACGGGGCTGTTTTCGACTAGGAGGGCAATGGCAGCTAGCGGTGATGCTGGTGGTGTTGGAGAGGAATCTGACGATGCCTCACAGTGGTTATGAAGGTGGCAGTGGCTGGAAAGCCCGATGACAACAGCGGTTTTCTTCTTCTTCTTCCCCGTGCAGAGGCGCAGGTTGCTGCCTTTTCTTCAATGGTGCAGCAACGGGTGGGAGGAAGATGATGAGCTAAGGAAGGCTGACTATGGTTGGGCAGTGCTGCTGTGTTTGTGCTCCTGGTGGCGTTGGTGTCGCAGCAGCCGGCTGTGGTCGCTCTTCCTCTTCTCTTCTGTCGTTGCTTCTTCTCTCTATTTCTGTCACCTTGTTTATCTCCAAACAATTCTTTGTCTCTCTCTCTCTCTCTCGGTTTCCCCTTTTTTTCCTTTTCTCCCCCCTGTTTTTATAGGCAGTCGGGGGAGAGGTTCACCATACCCTGTCCAAGTGCAGGGCATGACCTTCCTCTTCCTTCGTCGTGGTGGCAGGGCATGCGGGTATGGGTGGTGTCAGTGAGTGGTCAAGTCGGGGGAGAGAGAAGGAGAGGGTGAGCGGGAAAAAGATTTCAAAAATCTTCTTCCCCCCTATCTCTACATTTGCAAGGGAGAAGAAGCTACACCGTGCCGTTCAAAACGGCACCGTGCAGGTTTTTTTTTTTGAAGAAAAGAAAAAAAAAATTGGGAGTTACCCAAAAATAGGTTATGATAATAAGCATGTTATGTTATGCTCACTTCACGATAATTTTGTTTACTTAGATATAGCTTTTTTTGTGTACTTTTTTAAAATTATTTTTTTTTCTTTTTTGGCCTTTAGTATATGGTTGGTTAGAATTGAGCTCCCTATTTTGTTTAGATTTATATTTCATGGGGTTATCACGACCTCATGCCCCGACCTCATGCCCCAGATCACAGGTTTCGCAAGTGAACCATGATTGGTCTGGATCAAGTTAATGTTTTGTAATCTCAACCAATAAATCATCATCTCAATACCTTAAAAGTGTTTCATCTAGTATGCATTGATTTTTTTACTTTATGTAACATCTTTAGAATTTTTTGTAAGGTTACAAAAAAACAATCTGACTTGTGGCATAATGCAAGCTAAGAATCTAGTAAATAACTAAAACTCAAAGGACCAAAATAATTTTTTTGCGACATCTAAGGGTTGAAACGTGAGGGAATTCATCTCTGCCCTTTTAATTCATAATATAGCCTTGGTTAGTTTTAGGAGTTTAAATTTAACCTATTTCTCTTTTCTTTTCCAGTGACTTTCTCTCTTATCCCTTTAACATATAAGGATTAAATGTAAATAAAATAAAGAAAATATAGGATGTAACCATAAAGTCCTCAAATAATAGGATCAAATATGCATAAATTTAAAACTTTAGGGACCACACTATTGTTTTCTAAGCCTTACGAATAATGAAAATACATGTTTATTTTTGTTAATTTTAATCATTGTTTTTTTCAATTATTTCCTAAGCAATATTTTTATGGTTAATACATTCGAGAAACACTAACCTCAAGCATGCAATAGAATGCAAACGAAAGTAAATCATGATATATAAAATTGATGCAAACATCAAGCATAAAGATGAAATAAAAAAATATTAAAGGATAATTTTTTTTAAAAAAAAAATTACACTTTATTGGAGTTATTTATAAAATTTTCATTTTATTTCAATTAATAACTAAAAAAATCGTGCTCCACCTAGACCCTAACCACCATTTGTTACCATACTTGCATTGGCCACCTAGACCCGAACAAAAACTTATAGATCATCAAAATCAATTTACAGATGTATCTACGGAGACCGATGAACAAATAAAAGACCCAAATTTCAAAGCAATTGAAAATGGGAACTAAATTCTCAGAGATGCATACTGTGAAAGAACAACCAAGATTTCACTGAGTTGCCCTTTGGCCACTGCCTGTCTCACTTGTTTCCCTAAAAATCATGTCCTCATCTCCGACTTTATCTTCGATAATCTTTCACGAAATGAATCGTCAAGCTGATAATTAAACATTATGGAATTCTTGTCACTCGTTTCATCAAGCCAGCCGTAAGCCAGCGACTGGAGAGGCAGCTGAAGCGCCCAATTGGGTTCACTCTAACATCGATGGAAGCCAGCCTTAGTGACCCAGTTAAGAGCGGCCCAATAATTTTCAAGCTTGTTGCTACAAAAGAACTTAATCTCGATTAACATATAAACCAGTCTGATGATTAGTTTACCACAGACAAAAGATTAAAAATGTCTGGAGGTCAAGAACCTTCCTTCATGGCCACCATATGAAGAACAAATGATAAAGATAATTGAAAATTAGGTACTCTACAATTACCTTTATTCCATAACTAAAAGTTAATTAGTTCTCAAGCTTGTTGCTACAAAAGTTAATCCAGCCCAGTCGGCCGAGGTCATTATCTTACCATATTTTTCTTCATAAATGAAGAGTCAAATCAAGTTTCTGATCTTTATCATTCCTGATCCCCATGTTGGGATTGCCGTTCACCCTTGAAAGATATTGGTTGGACCCACCTTCGTTGAATCCATTGAATCTTACGCTTCTTTGCCAATTCAAGAAACTCTGCTCATCTTCTTGATCATATTGACGATACCTACTGCTCCCATAAAACAGCACATTATCAAACCTGGCTGCATTATTGGATCCAAAACGATCGGAAAACTGGTGAGTAGGAGGACACGGGAGGGTGGCTGCATGAGCAGTTCTGTACAATGAAGGGTGCAAGAGCCCTAAATGATGACTAGGAGCAAACATAATTGGGAATGTTGGTGGTGGGAATATTTCAGATGCTCTTTTTGCCTTCCTTGCTGCATTTCTCTCCTTCTTGTGAGCATTTTGGTGGCCTCCCAAGGCTTGAGAACTGTAAAACTTTCTTGAACAGAATAAACAAGGAAACACTCTTGCTGTTGTGTCTTCTCCTGCGTTGGTTGGACAGACCTTTTCTTCGGGTTCCATGTCTGCTACCAGGAGAAAAAAGAAATCATCAAAGGTTAACTTTCATCATGAAATAAAAGTCACAAAATGGACTGTTGTGAGACTAAAACGAAAGAGAAACCTTTCTTTTTGTTAAATTTATTTTATTGATCATAAACGTTGAGAGGACACAAGGTAAGACCTTGAAGAAGAATAGCAGATAAAACGCTTGAAAAGAATGGCAGAAGGACGAAATACCCAAATGTGCTGACTTGGTGTTTGATATATACTTTGATCTGATAAAAGAAGAGAGTTCAGAAGCTAAGTTATCAAGAGTTGGAATATGTGAGGAGTCTGTGTAACATTATTAAATAGGATGCTGTACGGGCTTGGGAACAGAAGAGATGAGAGAGAGAGAGAGAGAAGTGGGGAAGTTTCTGCTAAGGTGAAGAGAGCTACCGGAGGAAAGATTAGCCTGGATTGGGAAGTGGAATCTCTCTCTCTTCCTCTCTGACAATGATCAGTTTCATGGGCAAATGCATTTCATCTTGGAAGGAGTTTTAACTCTTTGTTTCGTTCGTCCACTGTAAAGTTTAGTGAAGGGCAGTGAGAACTTAATCCTCTGGTTTATCTTTGGATTAATCAGGTTCCCACAGGTTTCAATGCACAGTTCTCCCACTCAAGCAAGGGCTACACTCTCCGATAAGGAGCATTCGATAAAGCGATTTGTTTTTTTTCTTGTCAAGAAATTGGAATGGTCAAGATGGATAGCCTAATCAGTTTTGGAGAAAGAGGAGAGTCAGATTTGTCAGAGAAGCTGCGCTCGGACGATCAGCTTTGTGATCTTCAATGGCCAACGTCGTAGGATCGTTTGACTTAGAAGCTAAAACCAGTGGCCCACTTGGTCTGAACCGCAGTAATTGGTTGTGTTAAATGCTCTGTCCATGCAAAAGGCTGTTTTTTTCCTCTGCTTTCTATAAATAATAGTTATGGGGCTAAAAGCCACTCGTCCTGCATTCTCCACCGCCATTTCCGTGCAATCTGTCACCTTTTTCTTCCTCTTCTGGCATGCACCGAAGCCTCCTTGTCATGCCCCCGACCAGGGAGAACCCAGAGCTTCGCTTCCAGTACATCGCCTCCTCACACGTGGCAACCATTAAGAACTTCAATTAAGATCATCTTGATTCGGCGGTGATTATTCACACGGTTTCGATACAATACTAGTTACATGACCGGATGCTGCGGGTAAATGTTTTATTTTTTTTTTAATTTATTAAAATAATAAGAAATAAATTTTATAAATTAAAAAGTTGAATGAGAATAAAATTAAAAAAAATATATAATTTCATAAATTATCTCAAATAAAATAAATAATAATCAAAATAATAGAGATCAAATCTGAATGAGAATAAAATTGAAAAAAAAATATAATTTCATAAATTATCTCAAATAAAATAAATAATAATCAAAATAA
>Ga0307507_10009947_pt1 | contig 12489 bp, 13 predicted proteins | sample 7_EM_MG_FD_207223 | JGI IMG/M metagenome (GOLD analysis project Ga0307507, IMG submission 207223) | Populus trichocarpa ectomycorrhiza microbial communities from riparian zone in the Pacific Northwest, United States - 7_EM | ecosystem: Host-associated > Plants > Roots > Unclassified | place... | reverse complement strand
AGCCTGAATCTGTTCCTCTCTCTCGCTGCCGGTTACCTTTCTGGGCTTCACGCGTGCCATTGTTGTACAAGGAGATGTTACCGGTTGTTTGCATTCTTAGAATACGACTTATAATATTTAAATGTGGGGTGCCTCAGTGAGCTGACTCATCATTTGAGACATCCGGCTTCCCGGTGATATCCGGTATCCATGTGGGATACGTTATGCCTAGGAGAGTGGCTGCTGTTCTAGATGCAAAGGGATGGTATACTAAGTATTGATTTTTTTCTCTAAATTTTTGGATGGAAGTTTTCTTATATCTACTCTACTGGATATGTACAGTACATAGATTTTCGGTTCATTCTAAGCAGTTGTGGTTGTATAGGTAATAAATGTATGGTGGGAGTGGGGTTGCCGTTGCCGCGCCGGACGAAAAGCTTTGTCCCCGTACTTTACAAAAGCGCAATAATCAAAATGCAATAATGATGTTAAGATGAAGGTTTCCGAGATGCTGATCTCACTAGTATTTCACAAACTCTCATTTCAGGACGGTCTACACAGGGTACAATAACCGGCCACAAAAATCAATTTCCGAAATAAAAAATAAATAAATAAGTATCACAACACACGTACAAATGTGATTCTCCTAATGAGTATTCTAGTTTGTTGAGCGAATGTTTTGAATTGATTTTCACGGTGGCTAGAGATATTTGGAGTTTTGAAATGTCTAATTATGATAACCTGCTATTAAATATTTCGGTTGTTGGGTTTGAAGAATCTCGGACGATCAGATGCGCCCTAAGCCTTTCAAGGCGAGGATTTTGTGTGACTCAACGGTGGGTTTCACCTCTTCTTATTTCAACAACGTTGGGCACTAGTAATGCTGTAACGAAGGGGGGGGTTAGATCAAGAAGGATCGAAGGACTAGGAACGCGCTTTTTCGAACCGGGGGTTATAAGATAGAACCCCTTCTAACAAAATAGTAAACAATGACACTTGAAGGCAGTTGGAAGTGAGGAACAAATAAAATGACAGGAAAAGGACGCAAAATGCAGCAGAAAAGGCAAGTAGGCTAGCACTGACACTCCTCTTCCCTTGCTTCTTGGCAATTAACACTGATGCAGCCGGGTCAAAGGTTGTAATTCCCATAAAAGTTCCTGCTATCTTTGCTTACTAAGACATTAAAGAACCCCCCTTCAATCCCCCCCCCTCTTCTAACCCCCCGGGTTCGATTACCGAAGGCCTTCTTTGCAACACTGGGCACTAGGCAGTTGCCGCCAGTTACGCGATAGTTTATCGGTCGGGATAGGAGTTCAGGAAGAATAAAAAACGGCGGTTGGGGGGGGGAGATTATCACGATTATAATATTATTATTGTCCACCGCTGGAACTGGAGGTTTGTGGCTCGGAGGGAATACTCTACTCGCACATGTTGAATTTACTCTAGTCCGGGGGGGAATCGATTCCTGTTATTTTATACCGGCATGGCGTCTTGTGCCGGTTTTAACCCCGGAATCGCACCACCGGTGATCCAAATCCTAAATACCGGTATTCTAAGTTATGTAAGACATCTACCATTGCCCTTGGTCTCATGCGAATTAAATGCACTCCATCCCATACAACAACACCGAAACGAAAGGAGTCATTAATAATACCCTTTGGGCAGGATATCGCGTAGTGTATTTGCTGGCCTTCCCTTCTTGTTCCTTTTCAATCATGTTAATACTACCTACGCCCACTGATATTTTCATACCAGATCGAGCACCCAGCATTATAACATAGTCAATGGGTCAAGGGGGTGGTATATCTGGGTCCGTATCACACTTCAGTCTAACCACTAGCACTCCCTTTGCCGCACCATCACCTGTACTCGCCCTTTGAGAGTCACTGCAAGTATTAAAAGGAAACAATTTACCCATTAACTTAAGACGGCGCTCCCTACAGGATTTCTAATTTTTACATCTTTGGAACTATAGCAACTTGGTTTAATATCACAAATATTAACAAAGTTCTGCATAAGGGGTAATTTATTATAATCGCGATAAAAGACATATATCCTGATTTTGCATATTTCAAAGTATGATGCCTACTAATGAACTGAGTGCTATTTCTATTATTCTAGAGATGATCAAATGCAGGTTTCGCTTTTTGGCTAGTTGCCGCTTGTAAGCAGAATCCGGGTCCTGAGTTGTTTCCCCACAAGATCCGTTATCATACTAATATTTTCCAAACAAAATTATTAAAAAAAATTTAATGAATCCACCGAATCTTAGACACGCATCGCAAAAAATGAAAAATTGAAAACCAAAGTCCAGGAACTAAATTATGACACAAATGCTGGTTCTCATAACTATATATTGAAGCCGTCAATCAGGAGGGTGTAGATGGTGTTTGCATTCCCGGCCTCAACCTTCAATTTCCTCTAGCACGCTTAAAATCTATAATCAGTGTTAGTGTTAGTTTTTGGGTAAGACGGGTGTCAATATATCGGACTGGACTTACACGTTGGATATATCTCACACCGACCAAAATGCCATCGTCTTCGAAGAATTCAGCTTCGCTACCCAACTCCGAATCACTATCCAGACACGTTAGACATGCCACCACCATGTCCGCATACTTGGCTCCCATCCTCTGCGGCAGCTGGCTATGCGCCATAGTGATGAATTCCCTCTTAATCCCGCTGGCTCCCTTCTTTTGATTCCTGTCTTGTAGGATGGGCACAATTTCTGATAGTGCCACGCCGGGTAGTCCATTCTGGTCTACGAATGGAGACCACAGGCCAATTTCCAGTAGGATGACACCCAAGCTGTAGATATCATGCTGCATCCTATATATATAATCTGGATGGATTCCCTGACGGCCGGGGTGGCGGTAGATGTTTTTCGACCACAACAAGTCGCCGGCACCCAAGGTAATCCCCTCCGCTGACCGGAACATCTGGAAACCTACAAGGAATGGGACACCAATTGTGCTCACACGATTAGGGAAGATGAGGATGGTCTCGGGTCGCATATTCTTATGAACAAAGTGAAGATTGTGTACGAATATGACTGCATTGGCGATCTGTCTAGCGAGAAGGACGCGGTCATTGCGGGGAGGTGGGTCGTGAGTCGATCTATGGAGAACCGATCTAAGGCACGAGGGAGTATCGCCCAGTCGGCGGGGCATCTCTAGTATAAACTGGAATTCTTCGGGCTGTCCGTTCACCCCCACCTTCCTGACGACTCCCTTGCAAGTCAGGATTCCAGGGACATCCTTGGATTCCCGAAGCACTCTTGCCAATTTTGTCACGTCGGTGTTAAGTTGGTTGTAGTCTTTCCGATCCTGATCAACAGTAATGGTTTCCATAATGTATTTCGTGTGAGTGTTTTCGTCGAGAACGATATGCGCCCCAGAGTAGCCAATGGGGTCTGGGGAGTACATTCTTAAGGGGTCCAACCAGACGGACGAGAACTGCCTCGTAGGTTCGCCGGCTATGGCATCACGGATCGCACTGACATTAGCCACAGCACTACCATCGGGGTGAACATTCCTTCCGACTTCTATCGAAAGTATTCGATCTAATCTAGGGTTCCTCGGTATCGATAGCATGTAGAATCTTGCATTGAACACATCTCTCCACTTCTCCAATGCCGAGACATCTTTACCCAATGAACTCTTTATGACAAGAGCGAACATTAGCACTTTCCGCACCCCATTATTGTCCGTTGCCTTTTCAATGTTCTTGTAAGCAGTGTGCAAGATGAACTGCAGTTTACCGAGAAGATCCTCTATGCAGTCACCGAGATTGGAAGGGACCTCCTCTTTGGAATTCCGAACCGTCTCTAATTGGTATTCGATATGTGTCCAGACTTTTTCCATCCGAATAAATAGGTCATCTACATCTCTGCCTGCGTCCCGGGCGCCCTTATATCGTTCGTGAAGGTTCTGACCAGTCCTGGATACGTTAGAAATTCCCGCGCTTTCCCATGGCACCAGAGCTTACCGAAGGCAAATATCCAAAGTACTCAAGGTACTAAAACTTAACCCGGCTACCGCCATGATGATAGTGGGGGGGTATCTTGGGGAAACTGTTCCCTTGCCAGGTAGGTGGTAAAATATCCCACGGTAGCGGACTTTGTTCTTATCGGGAGGAAGTTGCTTTGACTCTCCCGGCTCCGATCTAGAACCAGGGTTACGGCGCCCCGTGCAGGGTTGAAAGTTCGATGTCGGAAGTTGGAACGCTTGGCGAATATTTGAGACGGAAGAAAACTCCTTCACGGCAAGAAGTTTTTGTCATTGTGTATTCCTCGTTTTTCTCCAGCGTTGCCTCATGCATTGTTACCAAGACTTCAAATTTCTAGCTTCTAACTTTGGTTTTCGCACAGGGGCGCCACTCTACTGCGGGGCTGTGTAACCCCAGAGTGCATTGGCACCGCTCTTTCATCGCTGCAAGTTTGGCGGCACTTGTGCAGGGATTGATTTGTGGCTCCCTGGTTGCAGGTCACCGCCCGATTGATCTGATAGAGCATCTACTGGTACTCGAGTAATCGGGTCGTGACGAATAACTTATCAGTGAGCGGCGAACAGGGGTATCATGTAGGCTAAAAACCGAACTCATCAAAGTAGGGTAACAAAAACAATATTACCGGTACTTGATACTGATCCTTGTTTTCTTCACCGCTTGATCTTCGTCACGATCCCATGTGAGACTATCGGGGGTTGTATGAGCCGTATCAACTTGAATAAGGGCAACACACCCTAGAACGCCTGGCTTCCTTCTCTAAGTAACGCGTGATTTTATTTTGCTGATTTTTCTCCGCCTAGTATCCTCCTTCGTGCGCGCTGTCAGAGGTAGGACAGGGTATCGCGGGAAATATCCCCATTTCCCCTCGGATGTGCGGCCTCCTGGTAATGAATAGGTGGGTATTTGAGCACTCCCTGATCACGCGCGGCAAAGGTTTTGTGGGAAACTCATCTAAAGCGTCAATGTAGATAAACCCTTGTCGCAAAGACGAGAGTGACTTGATGAACGTTGCACGGATTTCAAGGAGCTGGAGATCCGGCAAAGCAACCACTCTCTTCGCTCGGTCAATCGCCCCCCTTATTGTTTCCAGGATCGGCTCTACTCCCACAACGAGAGCGTCGTTAACAAACTAGCCGCTACCTGCTCTTCACGTGCATGGATGTCGCAGTATACTTAAGCGACGGCCACATCGCCCTCACCAATCAAATTGTATAGCGTATCTCTTATATACAAGAGAGCTAGCGTTCAAAGGTTTAATTTTGCACGATATTGCAATAAGGCGACTTTTACATACCTCAGATATGTCTTCCCCATCCTTGGGTGCCCATAACAGAATAACACTGGGTGGATAGCCAGATCCTCGCTTGTATGCCATTTTGCAAACTCGTTTGTTCGGAGAGACCAGTCCCCTACTCCACCCATCCGACCCTCACTCACAACCCGATGCCTTTCCCGTAGTGTCCTAGGAGACAATCACTCTAGAATCTGACAATTTTCGTCCGACACCGATACACCGCAGTTATTCCACACATTCTTTTAACTGCTGGTCGCATTACTAAGGTTGCAATTTATGGTAACGGTGGAGCTTTGACATGCTGTAGAGTCTATCCTATCTCGCTTATCGTTCTTCATGTTGGTGATGCTGTTCGCGGATTGTCACATGAGGTAACGAGATAGAAAGTCCTTTTTTGTGAGGGTTTGGACGAAGGCGGGGGATGCCAGTAATTTAAGGCTGTGGAAGCAATGCTATTTTTGCCAACTGGAAGTTACTTTTTCGGAGTGTGACCGTACAAAAGGCCCGTTTACCTAACCGTCTAGTTTAAAAATTTGGATGGTAAAAACTAGACGGTGTCATGTCAACCGGCATAATTTTCCGATAGACAGAACCAAAGTGCTTACTTAATTTTCTACCGTCTTAAATTCTTGTAGCTAGACGGTCAAAGTGTGACATTGCCTCGGAGGTGTGTTTGAAAATCCCACCAAACTCTTGACGCACTCTACGGTAGGCAAACACTATACTTGCCCATACCCCTCCAACCGCCATGTCCCCCTTAACGGTCGGCGCTGTCTTGTGCTGCTAGACAGCCACCTATGTAGACGGGCCCTAAATTAAGCCTAGCTCCAATTCGGCGACTTGAGTGCTGGTACTCATTGTTCATTCCCAAATTTCTCCTTGCTAATGCAATGCACAAAACACCTACACAGAACTATTATACTCATACCGCCGGAATTAGCCATTGGCCATACCAACTGGGCTGGAGGAGATACACTTTAATTAACCTAGTCACAGTCCACCTGACCCATGGCTAATACGGACGACTTAACAGAAGAGGACACTGTACCCACCACCATAGTTGCTGGTCTCAGAAGTAACTTAGTTCGTGGAGATTCCTTGTTCTACCAAGCGCGATACCCTATGTGCGGGCCACCCCGGAACAGGCACACTATCTGAGAAACAAACTCCAGAGTCTGTACTAAGCACCAGAGTTTATTTTCAACCCGTGAACTACAAAATTCTTAGGAACTTTGCTCGACCGCCATGGCAGGGCCCGATATATTACGACGGTCATACAGAATCCGAACTCCCTGCTTCTGAGTATTTTTTTATATCCCCCCGTTCCCCTCAGGATTTCTACCTAAATAGTACATCCCCTTTTGTATCACACCACCCTTCCCCCTTTCTGACATTTTCTTTGCTCCTGTGAATAATTCTTCTGCGAAATGCCCCGCCTGTTCCAATCCGGCTATCATAGATCCCACTAGCGCCTGTACTGAGTTCTGGTTTTCGATCAACAAAACCAATCAAATATAGGATTCTAAATATTTTCTTATTAGTATTACCATAGTTTGCAGGATTAGCCTTTTCTTATTAATTTTCAAGTCAAATACTAGGCCTGGTAACCGAACAAACGAACAAAGGAGGGAGGTGAAGTGAAGAAATTATTAACCCCTGAGGGCTTTTTTTCTGTCTCTTGATTACCCGTTAGTAGAAATAAACGAGTTCTTATATTATACCAAGGAGTGGGAGTGCGTCGCGAATGTCAATCATGCCAGGATCCCCAGGGGGAGAACTGTAGAAAAGGCACGTATGTTTGAGACACTATTGGTAGTCAGAAGCCTGTATACCTCAATGGATCTCCTTAGCTCAGGCTATGATATGCCGGAGGCGAAAGTTCCCTTTACATTGTTTTTCCTTTTTTTGCTTCACAACGGGTCCGACGGCTTTACGCGTCCCATGGGATTCAATATTTTATTATCCTTGTTTGCCGACCATGGAAGGCGACACCGTTCTGAGGCACCACGTATGAGACTACACGGTATGGTGGTTTAATGCATGCGCGATACGGGCCGTAACGCATGTCATGGCGCATACAGGAGTAGGTTGCTCTGAGCCTTCCAGCAGTTCCCGTGAAGCTCTGATCGACTTTAACCTGGTTTTACATATATTGAACTTTGGGAGATGGTGAAGAGGGTATACTCGAGCATGTGAGCAGGACTATTCCCATAGATGGCTGGTAGCTCAGGCTAGCAGAGGTCTGGTGATTCTAGATTCAAATTCATGTATTTAGATGTATTTAGGTGACTATAGCTCTGTCGGTAAAACTAAGTTGGGGTCATACTTGATGACTCGGATAGCAGAACTCTTCTACTGTTGAAAAACGGGCCAAAAGTCAAGTTATATACCGAAAGGATGTGCGCGCTAGTGATACTTAAGAACTTCATTCTATCTTAGAGGGCCAGGAAGGCCTACTATTTATACAGCAGAATAGCAACATATATTGGCAGCAGAAAAGGGGTTAAAGGAAACAAGATAGAAGACAAGGGAAAACGAATGAGAAGAGAACTGCGTATCTAGTTAGTAGAATGAGTGGTGACATAAGAGACAAGTCTAATACGGTAAGTCAAACTCGGAGAGTAGGACACCGGTACTGAGAGTGACCAGTTATGTCGTACTCTAGTACGTAGAGAGTGCATATCCGAAAGCTTATTTTCAACATCTACTTTTGATGGCCGTTTGGAACTTGGAATTCACATCAGCTCCGCCATTCCAAGCCTCACTATGCTTCCTTTCTGCTCTCTTACCCAACGCAGCCTTGCGCTGTATGTGCCTTCTAAACCAAGTTGTTGGCCATCAAACCCAGGGTTTATCTGCCAGGGCTTATCCTCTCGTCCGCCAGAACCGCATGCATAACGAAGGAAATAACCAGAGGCCTGGGAACCCTGTGAGCTGGTGTCTTGAATTCGCCATGTATAGATGTTGTATACACACAGGAGCTCAGAGCTCTTGTCGGAATAATTCTAACGATATATACCCCTGCAATTCCCTGTCCATTGTATCTAACCTAAACCTTTTTCTACGTTATAGTAATATTATACGTCTCAATTTCTTACTTGGCGGGTAACATGGGGGCTAGATCGCTGTATCCGGGGAAACATCGCTTGGCTCCCTCTCCAATTTATGGCGTCCTTGCAATGAATAGTTGGGCTTTGGGCTATTTTTTGCGCGAATGACTACTCGAGTTGGAGATTCTTAAAAACACTAGTGTGCTGCTCCCACACATCTGAGCTTATCCAAACATGATTTTTCTTGAGAACTAGTTTGCCCTCTGGAAGGCTCAGCTAACCTAAATTCTAGCTCCCCCAATCATGCATAGCACATCGCAATCTCGCCTAAGTTAACCACACTACACAGCTAGAGTAATTTTTACTGTGTTCGATACAATCATGAATCATGACCCCAATTCTGCTTCCTTGTATCTATACTTTTAGCTTCTTAGGGGTAGAATGGTTGTCTAACTAATATCATAAGCTACAATTGTATTCAATCAAATAGGGTCGAGGGTTGTTTTTCACAAAGTTTGGTTCAAAAGCAAGGGTGGACCGGAGCTAGTCAGCTGGCACCTTATAGATCAATTGACGGGAAAGGTACACCGATATAATACAAGTAAAATACAAACAACTTGACAAGACACCCCAGATGTAATTTTGAACAGATCGAAAGAGTCCTTTTCTCTCGCGCTGGAAACGAAAAGTAGGAAAAAACGCTACCGGTACTGTCGTGTATTATATATAATTCACGGCCATTCTCAGAATTCTAATCAAACTACATATCCACGAGAATTCTAGTCTAAAACGAACAGAGCTAGGAAGGAAAGAGGAAGGAAGGAATGAAGAATAACGCAGTCGTAGATTTCTCGTAGCGATACAGGACCTAATCCTACTCCCTCTGAAGCACTCACAGCGGGGGTGGAGATCTGTTGGGTGCCGTCGATGTTCGGAGGGGTTCCGTGACTAAAAGGCCTTGGTTCTGATAGCAGCCTGGCCACACCATTACGCACAACCCCGACAGCGACTGAGAGTGTTTCAGACCATATCAATCAGACGAATCGGGGTAAACATCCATGTGGTGCAGGAGCATGTTCACCACACCCTGATGCCCAGATTCGGCAGCATACGATAGTGGCGTCTGGCCATCCCCATCGTCCCAAGGGGGATCGGCATACCCTTGCTCTAGGAGTATTTTCACCACACCTTCATGTCCATATTCGGCAGCATATGATAGTGGTGTCCGGTCATCTGCATAGCACGAATCAGGATCGACATGCCCTCGCTCTAGGAGTATTTTCACCACGCCTTCATATCCAAATTGGGCAGCATATGATAGCGGTGTCCGGCCATCCTCATCCCACAAATCGGGCTCAACATCCTCTTGCTCTAGGAGCATCTTCACCACGTCCTCATGTCCAGATTGGGCGGCAGATGATAGTGGTGTCTGGCCAGTCGCTGCCGGCGGATCTGGACCGACATCCTCTCGCTCTAGGAGCATCTTTATCAAGCCAACACACCCACCTCCGGCAGCAAAGAATAGTGGTGTACGGCCACCCATATCCGACGAATCGGGATTGACATCCTCTCGCTCTAAGAGTATCTTCGCCACCACTTCATGGCCACGTTCGGCAGCATATAATAATGGTGTCATGCCATACTCATCCGACGGGTCGGGATTGACATCCCCTCGCTCCAAGAGAATTTTCACCAGACCCTCATCTCCAGCTTCGGCGGCATATGATAGCGGTGTCCGGTCATACTGACCCGACGAATCGGGATTAACATCTCCTCGTTCCAAGAGTATCTTCACTACGCCCTCATGTGCAGATTCGGCAGCATATGATAGTGGCGTCCTGCCACTTCCATCTGACGGATCAGGATCAACATCTTCTCTCTCCAATAGCAGTTTCACCACTTCCACCTGTCCAGCCTTCGCAGCATGCTTGAGTGCTGTTAGGCCCTTTTTATCTGATAAAGTGGGGTTGACATCCCCCTGTTCAAGAAGCAGCTTTGCGAGGGTGAAATTTCCGTGTTTTGCAGCCCATATTAATGGTGTCGCACCTTTAGAATCGCGCCCATTCAAGTCCCATCTTTTCATATTCAGCATGTCAATCGCTATATCGGTAACCCCCATGTATGTAATACAGTGCAGTCCCGTAAATCCTTGAAGGTCGGGGTGTCTACCTGTGAGGCAATCCCACCGAGACAATAATTTAACACTCTTCTCACGCAGGAGGATGTCAGCCGATATGTGGTTCGCATCCCGTTCAAGATGTCCTATTGCAAGGTGTTTCACCACTCCCGTCATCTCCTTCCTAGCATGGAATCCCCAGTGACACGAGGCATAGTGTAGGAACGGTGTTGTTGACGGGATAGTGTCGAGAGTAGTTGGCAGCTCACAGATTGACCGAAAGTGTAAATAAGTGAGGCATATCTCAGCCATCATCGAGTGAGTTGTGATGAATAAGTTAGGATGTGCTGCAAAGTACTCTTGAAGAGTGAAATGCACGAGCCGAGCAGTTGATTCTTGTTCATCGATGGTAACGAGTCCTAAAGTGCAGCTCAACAAGGTTCTTATGGATGGGATATTGTGGACGCTGAGGTCTGTAGTTCCCACTTCTACCGCTAACGCATGGCAGAGCTCCGGTGCTTTTAATAGCCGTTCACAACGAGAAATCCACATCAACGCCTCCATTCCGATTTTCGCTTTGTTTCCCTTCTGCTCCCTTATGCGACTCAATGTCGTGCTATACGCATCTTCCAAACCAAAGCCTCTAGTCATCTTATGCAGCGTTTGCCTTCTCTGATGTATTGTCGCATCTTCTAGAACCGCATCCATAATCAGGGAAACAAGAAGGAATCTGGAGACCACTATTAGCTGATATCCTTTGATTAACTATCAACAGATGTTACATACGCTTCGGAGATCCTTTCCGGGATAATTCTAAGAATTTCTGCCTCCAATTCCGGATCCATTGCATCTAGCTCTGAGTCCTTTTTCAACCTCATAGCAATATATGCTCGAATATCTCCCTCGGTGGGCTTTATGGGGGCTAGATCGGGGTATCCGGGGAAATATTTCGCAACTTCCTCTCGGATGTGTAGCCTCCCGGTAATGAATAGCCGTGTGTTTGGGCACTCCCGAACAACTTGCTGTAATGAGTCCCAAAGTTCAGGTCGATGTTTTGCGGGGAACTCATCTAAAGCGTCAATGCAGATAAATCCCCGTTGCAAAGATGAGAGAGATTTAACGAGCATTGCGCGGACTTCGTGGGGTCGGAGGGTCCGACCGTCAACCGCTCGTTTCGCTCGTTGGAATGCCTCCGATATCTCCTTCGGGATAGGTTCCACGGCTGCAACGAGTAGCTTCAAGAGAACCGCTAACACACCCGTGGCGGATTGGTCTTTGTGAGCATGGAAGTCATAGTACACACAAGCGACAGCCACATTTTCCTGGTTAATCGAATCGCAGAGTGTATCTATCACAAGAGAGCTAATGTTTCCACACTTAGTTTCGCATGCCATTTAAATAGACCTACTCCTACTCACCTCAGATATGTCTTCCCGACCCCTGGATTTCCATAACAGAATAACACTGGATGGGCAGCCTGATCTTCGCCCATATGCCATTTCTCAAACTCGCTTGTTCGGAGAAGCCAGTCACCTACTCCATCCATGCGGCCCTCACTCACAGTCCGATGCCTTTCCCGAGGTGCCAAGGGGGACAGCCACTCCAGAATCTGGCGCTTCTCGTCCGACACGGATATCTCGCAGTTATTCCACACATTGTTATAACTTCTTGTCACATTGCCAACGTTGCTATTTCTGTTTATGGTTGGGTTTGGATATGTGGCAGAACTCATGTTGTCTTGCCTATCGTTCTTCTTGCAGTTGGCGGTTGCGCTGTCCGTGGATAGAGGGAGTAACGAGAGACAGAAAGGGTCTCTCGTTTTTAAGGGGGTTTGGGCGGGGGTGGGAGAGGCTGAAAGGCCAAGGCTCTGAAAGCACCGCCCAATTTGCTAGCCTGAAGTTACTTTTTTCTTCGCATACTCCCAATTGCCTGACGTTTGTAAAAACGACTGCTATTGCATAACACCAAAATCTTGAGGCTCCGGCCCATTTTTTGCCCATATGCAATAGCAGTCGTTTTTACAAACGTCAGACAATTGGGAG
>Ga0307507_10009946_pt1 | contig 12491 bp, 14 predicted proteins | sample 7_EM_MG_FD_207223 | JGI IMG/M metagenome (GOLD analysis project Ga0307507, IMG submission 207223) | Populus trichocarpa ectomycorrhiza microbial communities from riparian zone in the Pacific Northwest, United States - 7_EM | ecosystem: Host-associated > Plants > Roots > Unclassified | place... | reverse complement strand
GTGCAAAAAAGCGAAATTGAATGTTTGGAAGGTATGATGGGGGTAGGAAACACCAACAGGATGTGTTGTGGTGGGGGGACAATTAACATGTGTTCACCATGTGTTGTTTGCTGCTGTTTCTGGCAAATGCTGCTTACGCGGCTCAGTATAAGACAGGACGGTTGCTTACATAAATATATTATCTAATCTTACTAATCCTGTACAGCTCTGCTTTAATAATCCTGTGCTGTTCTGCTTTAATATATAAGATTTCTTAGCATTTCCCAATGTTTTGGAGCTCTCCAAAAGGTTTCCTGAAAGGTGAAATTTTGCATTTGAGCCCAAAAAAGTGAAACACTGGGAAAAAAGCCAAAACTTTGTCAAATGCATTCTTTTCTGTCAGAAAAAACTTTTTGGCCTATAATAGTTTCTCATACACTACTGTCCTTAATGGTGTTTTGGGTCATTATTTGCCTTATAAAGTCAAAATTTGTCCTTATAGTGTGATTTTAAGCCTTGCAATAGCCCTGTAAGGGAAATTTTCAGCCTTATAAGACCTATTATAGTAGGATTCTTGTATATAAGGCTCCCGGCCATTACCTGCCTTATGTGCCTTATAAGGCCAATCAGATTTTTCTGACATCATGGGTTTCTTTGGAGGAAAAAAGGAAAAAAAAATCACAATTTTTTTTCTCAGCTCATGCCAAGGGTGCTGGGGAAGTGATGGTAGGTGTAAATCTATCTGGTAGGATAGATTACACTGCTTACAGGACAGACAGACAGAAATCAACCCAGTATATAATTCTGGAGGTCTGAGGGAAGATATGGGTACAGGGAAGCAGTATGTGTAGGAGAAGGTGGTGGTAGAAGTCCAAGCATGTGAAGTGTATATGTATGAAATATGTAGGTCCAGCAACAAGCCCAAACATGAGCAAAGAGTCCAAACAGGAGTAAGCTGGTCAGGATTACACCCTCCCATGCTTTAAAAAAACAGAAAGAGAAAGAGAAAAAAAAGGTTAGTAAGTAGAGAAATATAAGTAAAATCCGAGTGCCAGGTGTGTCAAAACCCAATGGGAAAAAGCTACCAGCTGGCAAAGAGGAAATAAAAATCTACCTAAATCAAGGTGATCCATTCCACGAGGCCAGCCAGATATCAAGAGCTTTGCAATCTTCCAGTTTGGAACCAGGTAACCATTCATCATGTTCTTGGCCAAAACCATGCCGTCTTACCAGGTATTGATAACCCCATCCATGTCAGTGCATGTCTAAAATTTTATCAATATATTGTTCCTCATTCCCGTCTTCCATTATGATGGGGTCCGGCTCTTCGAAATGGTGTGAGGGGAAATTTTCTGTGTCAGATTCTATGTAGGGGATTACTTGTGATATGTCAAAGGTGGTGAATATATTTGTGGAATGCAGGAGGTCAAGAGTAACAGTTGAATGTTCCTTGTCAGTTTCAATAATTGTGTATGGGCCATCATAGTGTGGCATGAATTTTGCCATGTGTTTTTTGCCTTTGGCCTTGTATTCCTTTCATCTGTGAAGTGTTGAAAGTCTTACGCGAGAGCTGACAGTGAACAGGAAGGTTAACATGCAATGTTTATCAGTGTTGACTGCTTGGGACAATTTGGCCTTGAGGAGATTGTCCTGCACCTCAAAAACATCTGTTTCCAGTTTCCTGATGACATGCCAAGCATCAACGTCAGTAACTGTAGCTGATGATTTCACCAGTACCAGAGGCAGAATAATGCAAGGTGAGCGCCCCATGCATAATTGAAAGGGAGTAAATCCTGTTGATTTGTTTATCATGTTCATCAGGTCAAATCTTATCCTAGGCAGCACACAAGCCCAACCAAGTTGGTTCTGTTTGACATGATACCTCAGGGCTTGATTGATCGTTTTGTTTGTCTGTTCACTGGTGCTGTCTGTTTCAGGACGATAAGCAGTAGACAGTTTTAATTTTATGCTGGTTAATTTATGAAGTGCCTTCCAGAACCTGGAAACAAAAAGTTTGTCTCTATTGGATACAATTTCAGATGGCAAGCTGTTCTTGCAGTACCATCTATCAAAGAAAAGGTAGGCCAATTCTTCTGCAGAAATGTCTGTCTGAGAAGCTACCAATTGAATGTCACTGCCAAGGCAGTCTGTGAATGTTATGATAGAGTTTTCACTGTCATCTTCTGGAAGGGGACTGATAAAGTCTATTGCCACAGAGTCGCCTTGTTGGTCTGGTATTGGCAATGGATGCAAGGGACCATAAGGTTTTATGGTTGAAGATTTATTTCATTGGCAGTCAGGGAAAGACACAATGTATCCCAGTTCCAGATCACATCACATGTTTGGCCAGTAGTAAGCATTCCTGAGGGAACCATAAGTTTTATCAAAACCAAAATGGCCCAATACGTTGTGTGCCAAAATAAACAGTGTTTCGCGGAGTTTTCCAGTTCTGGGAATGATGAGCCTTTCCCCAATGTACCATAATCTGTCATGGAATTGCAGCTCAGGCCAGCTTACTGAAGTGGCAGACAACATTTTACACCAAGCATCATCTGCATAACCTTGCCTGACAGATTGTAAAAATGTTTTATCTGCTGTTATTTCCAGTGTGGTGCAAATGGATGGACCAAAGGAGACCTGCAAAGAAAGGGATGTTGCTGTTTCCCAAGGACTGCACAGAGAAGGCATCATGATGCTGGATACAGAGGCAGAGTGGTCATCATCTTCACAAAATCCATAAGGATGTTGTGTGTTCTTTTTGGCTTCTGTGAGGGTTTCCACAGATGGGAATCTAGAGAGTGCATCAGCCACAGTGTTTTTGTTGCCTTTAATATATACAATTTTTGTGTTGAATTGAGACATAAATTCCATCCATCAGGCCTGATGGCGCAATAAATCTTTCTGTACATTGAAAATTTCAAGCATCTTATGGTCTGTATAAATGAAAAATGGTGAGCCCAGTAAATTGACACACCATTTTTTGAGTGCATGGATCATGGCCAACATTTCCTTTTTGTGTACTGGGTAGTTCAGTTCTGCATTCTTGAAGGTCATTGAGTTGAATGCTACAGGTCATGCTGACTCCCAAGAATGTCCAAAGGAGAGTACCACACTGGAACATTTATCACTTGTGTTTGTAGTGACAAAAATTTTATAGTCTGGCATTTTGGTGAAGTCAATTGTTGTAAGGCAATCTTGGCCTGTGACTATTCCCTTAATAGCCTCAAATGCCTTTTGATACTTAGGTGCCCATGGTGGAAATTTCCTTTTGGATTCTTTTGTTGTAAGTTCAGTGAGTATGCCTGTGTGATCAGCAAGTGATGGCAGAAAGGTGGCTATGTAATGCACTAATCCCAAAAATCCCCTTACTTCAGAGGTAGATTTTGGTTGTGGCCAATTTAATATTCTGTCAACTTTTTTGTTGTCAGCTTCAATACTGTGTGTGCTAATGTGGTGACCCAAAAAGTCTATTTTGGTACAGAACAGGTGGGTCTTGTCTGGATTCACATATAATTTTGTTGTGCGCAATGTATTAAGGACAGCGCATAGTTTCTTTTTGTGTTCCTCCAAAGAGTTTGACCATATCACTATGTCATTGAGGTAGATATGGCAGAACTTCCCAATCAGTTCCCTTAGTGTGGCAGTCACCCATCGCTGGTGGATAGTAGGGGTGTTCTTGAGACCCATTGGCATCACAAGCTGTTCATACAGTCTGAATGGTGTGTTGACCACTGTCAAATGTACATGATCAGGATGCATATGCATTTGAAAAAAGCTGTTAGTCATATCAATTGTTCCCCAGATTTTGCCTTTGGCACAATCATTTAAAATGTCATTGATATGTGGCAAGGGGTGACTGTCCATAACTATATTTTCATTGAGTTGTTGATAATCATTTACCCATCAAGGCAAGACATCAGGGTTTGCTTTTGGTATGATAAATGCAGGTGAAGCACATGGTGAAGAAGATGGGCGAATGCAACCAGTGTCCAGATGTTGTTTTATCAGGATTTGCCATGCTTCTTTGTATTTTCGCAGTGATGGGTATGACCTCAATTTAATCATTTTTTCTGCATTTTTACAGCCACAACATCACAGGGAAGTTCATCCGCATGTGGAATTGGTTCGAAGATTTCCTTGTATTCAGTTTTCAATTTCTTTTCTTGTGTGTTCAGTTGTTCTTGCACCACTAATATTTCCAGACGATCACGGATTGCACCAGCCACATTAAATTATTTGACTTCCTCCAGTTTCAACTTGGTGTTTTTCAACTTGTCATGACAGACCAACATCAGTTCAGTGAGTACAAGTTTCTTATCTGCCTTTGTTGCTTTAATTTGTTCATGCAGACAAGGTATAGGGGGAGGGGGAGGTACAATCACTGGTGGGTTCAATAAATCATATGAATTCCATTTGTCTACACATGTTTGAGCAGCATGATCTGTAACAATAAAATTCTTTTCTAACCATGGCAGTCCAAGTATAACAGGCAAACACAGTCCAGGGGTGACAATAGCTTTCACAATGGAAGAAGTCCATGTACAATCTAAGGATGAGAGAGACAGTTTGACATAAAAATACAACTTGGTTTTCTTCTTTTCTTTGCTGAAGGCAACATCAACAAGTTCTGGTTCATGCAATTGATACTGTTTCAAGCCAAAGCAGTCCGTGAGGTCAGGTCAGATGAGGACAAGATGCACGCCGTTATTGAGGAGTGCATGCATCTTGACTGGAAAATCATCTGTCTGACTGTGAATTTGACAGTTCCAGATTAGATGTTTGCTACAAAGTGGTGTGTGACTCACCTCATGGTGTGAAATGTCCCAATCTTCATCAGAGTCAGATGTGTATTTGCTGGGGGAGTCAGGAAGAATAGCTGCAGCAGCAGAGATGTCTTCATCAGAATCAACAGCCTCTATGGTAGTAGAAGAAGTGGTGGTGACAGGTTTAGTGGTAGTGGATTTAGAAGACTTAGTGGTTGCTTTAGCTTTCTTGTGGTTAAGGCATCCATTAAGGTAACCATCTTGTACCCTTTGCCAGAAGGGAAACCATCAGGGCAGTTCTGAGATTGATGGTCAACATAGAAACAGTGACATTTGGTACATCTGTCATGTTCATTCAAGAGAGTCCACTCAGCATCCAACAAGGGAGGAAGCTTGATGTATGAGATTGAGGAGGACGACCCAGTAGAGGTGTTGTTTGTTTGAGTACCATTTCCATGATGTGATGGACCACATAAGGTGTCATTCTTCATGTTTTGGCACTTTGCCTGATGGTTGAGTGTCTCCTCAACGAGTTTGTGGTGTCATTTGGTTTCTACTGCATGCACCTCATCAATTAAATGGACGGAGTTGATCCAAGTCTTCAAGACTTTGTCCTTCCACACTTCATTGTGCTTGAGGCGGGCATGGAGTTCCTCATCAAGGTGCACCTCAAGGTGATTACAGAGTGCAGCGTTGTCAAAAACAGAGGAAGTGCCACATAGGAGACAGTTGAGTTTAAGCAACTGTTGAGACCAGTTCCAGAATGAAGTTTTGGAAGACAAGAGTGTGGAGGTAAGGATCTGATTGTGAATTTGGTCTTCCCAGTCTTGGTGAAGGTAGTTTACCCTCATCTCCTTCATAAAATTGGAGAAAGGGAGGTCAACCAAATGTGTGCAATCCATGGAAATCCAATCACAGATGCGAAGGTCTTTGATACCAGGAATGATCATGGTGACCTGCTTGTCTGGAGGAACTGATTTGAAAACAAAGAAATCGAGGGCGGTGTTCTCAAAATCCATCATAACTGCAGGGGAAATGTCCCCTTCAGTCAGGACAGGTGCTTTTGTGCTGGTGGGTTCAACAGTTGCAAGTGTGGACACAGTAGAATGATGATTTAAGTGAGTATATGCACCTTTTTCAGAGTCTGAAGAGTTCAATGAGGGTGAAAACAATGATGGAAGTGTGGATGGTGTCAAAGGTGATGATGGTTGCTGTCGAGAAGAGGGATGATTGTTTCTAACATGTGTGCTAGAGGGTAAACCATCGAGGATGGGGAGTTGTTGGGAGAGGGTGGTGGTGCAGGTGAAGTGGAGGCATTCCAGTGTTACAGTAAATGTGAGTGCATTCCAAGAAGGAGGTCACGAATGGTGATGGTGTAGTGGTACAGGCAAGTGGCCCTCCACTAAACAGATCGTCAGGTAGGTATATATGTGTGTCACAAGTGACAGCATGCAATGATAAATGTACAGAGATGATGCAAAGATGCGCCAATCAAATGCCTAGTGGAAAATCCAGATAGGCGTGTCTATATGCACGAATTTCACATCAGAATCTATAGCATCAGTGAGATTTCAAAAAAAGTGTAAATCTATCTGGTAGGATAGATTACACTGATTACAGGGCAGACCAACAGAAATCAACCAAGTGTATAATTCTGGAGGTCTGAGGGAAGATATGGGTACAGGGAAGCAGTATGCATAGGAGAAGGTGGTGGTAGAAGTCCAAGCATGTGAAGTGCATATGTATGAAATTTGTAGGTTCAGCAACAAGCCCAAACATGAGCAAAGAGTCCAAACAGTAGTAAGCCAGTCAGGATTACAGTAGGCCATGTATCCTTAGTGTCGCAAGGCATGTATCACATATAGACAACACATAGCGCAGGGGTAGCTGACAAGCTATCTAGCCCTTACCTTGGGTGTTGTGTTGTGAGAGGTGTGCTAAGCAACTGACTAGCTAGAAGTATGAGACTTAAGATTAGAGGGGCATAGTGCTGGCCCTTATATACCTACAGGCATGGTCCATGCTACTATGTACACATATTTACATAAGAATGCTGCGGGGTGTAAACACAGCATATGGTGTAAAAGGGCTGTGTATCAAACACAGCGTGTGTCATAATTGTGATGCATGTGGTCACGTGGTTTTATGCCAACACTCCCCCTCAAGTAGTGCAGCGTTAGTGCACATACTTGTTCTGTGGGTACAAGAGGCAAATGGGTTATAGAGGGTAGAACTCTATTCTGAGTTGCTTTCTGTGTTTCAAGAAAAGCGTCGGGCCCAGATTCTTGGTGAACATATCGGCAACGTTCTCTGTCATGGGAACGGTGAATACTTTAACTTCACCTTTTTCAATCTGCTCTCAGATGTAATGATAGCAGATCTCAATATGCTTAATCCCTTTTGAGTTACGGGATTTTGAGTGTTGAAGATCACTCCATGGCTGTCACCATAGATAGGGACATATGGCATGGGTTTTCCGAGTTCGCCGAATAAGATCTTGTACCATGCACAATCACATGCACAGTCAGAGAGCGCTATGTACTCTGCCATAGTGGAGGACATGGAGATCAGAGTCTGTGTTTTAGAGTGCCATTTGACACTGGCATTCGCAAGGGAAAAATAGTATCCCTGCGTAGATTGATGTCTGCGATCTGCATCTGATCTGTCATCTCCATAGCTGGAGTCACAATAGGCATATAGCCCTGCGTCACTTCTTCCATCATAGACCAAGGCATATTTGCACGTACCAGCTAGGTATCGCAGTATGTGCCTAGACTTCAGGAGGTGTTCCTCCAATGGATTGTGGGCGAATTTCACCATCTGAGTAACAGCGAAGGCAAGATCGGGACGAGTTCCGAGCATTAAGTATAGCAAGGATCCTATCACCGATTGGTACTGAGACCGGAGAGCTGCCGTAGCAGTTCCATCAAATGGTTCAGGTTTATAGCCGGTGGGAAGAGGGGTTTGTGCAGCCTTGGCATTGGCCATACCAAAGTGCTTGAGAATTTTCTCAAGGTAGGGAGCCTGATCTAGATAGGTCTTCCCTCCTTGATACTCTATCCTCATACGGAGAAACTCCCTGCATTCTCCTAAGTCGTGGCATTCCCATTTGTCCATAAAGAGTTTTTTCTTGGACATGACTAGGGTAGTGTTTGGTCCAGTTATGATGATATCATCCACATACGCAAGTATGATGACCATTGTTCCATCAGCATGTTTAGCGATGAAAATGCCAGCATCGGCATAAAGGCAGGAAAAGCCGAGAGCCTTCAGGCTTCTATCAAGCTCATGCCACCAAGCGTGAGCGGCTTGTTTGAGACCATAGATGGCCTTTTTCAAGCGAAGGACCTTGTGTTTGTTGCCTGGAACTTTGAACCCCTGAGGTTGCTCCATGTAAAGTTCTTCATCTAACATTCCATATAGGAAGGCAGATTTCACATCAAGGCCTTCAATTTTCCATTTCTCTAGCGCTGCTAATGCAAGAATGGTGCGGACTGACTCGAACCGGACAACCAGTGAGAAGATCTCATCAAAGTCTAGACCCTCAACTTGTGAGAAGCCTTTGGTGACTAAGCAGGCCTTTTTTCGTCCATCAGACTTTAAATCGAATACCCAGCGATTTTTGATAGCCTTATGGCCAGGAGGTAGGTCAGCAAGCTCATAAATGTTGCATTTCTTGAGGGCCTCTAATTCCTCAAACTGAGCTTTGTGCCATGCCCATTGATCTTCAGCTGATAGTTTGCCGATATCCTTGGTTGTCCAATCTCGGACATTCATTGGATCTGGTAATTCATCGTGGTGAGATATTGCCTTTGAAAGCAAATATTCCCACAATGCTCCCCCTTCCGTTGCTGATTTAGCATGACCAGGGTCACCCTCAACAGTGTTGCTCGACTGTCCTGAATTAGGAACAGATGTTGCGCTATTTGCATCTGGCAATCTTTGACGTCTGTCGGTGTCTGTAGAGGTGCCAGGCGGGTATACGTTCCCGTCTTTTCTGGTACCTTTCCTCTCTCGCTCAGAGCGTCTAGGTGGCTCATTACCATGTTCTGCTCCCCCTGGAGCATGTTGGGGTTGCTGTGGCAGCGATTGAGGTGGACGTTGAGGCTCAGCATCATCATGCAATCTCTCTTCATCTCCTTGCGGAATGATAGAATCATGGGGTGGAGTGAAAGGTGCATCCTCATCAGGCACACTCTCTGTCTCAATTGAGATCTTGGGTTCCTCTGGTTCCTGAATTTGTGTGACAGGTGGCACTTTGTGTTTAGCACACTTTGGGAACAAACATTCATCAAACAGTGCCATGGCAGCAGTAAAGATGACATTGTTGGGAGCACGCATGAACATCATGTTTGATTCATGACCATCACAATAGCCAAGAAAGGTCATCAACTCTGACTTGGGACTTAACTTGTTGGCTTGGAGGTCTTTGTGAATAAAGACGTAAGCTCCACATCCAAGGATGCATAGGTGAGAGAGATCAGGTTTGAATTCATCAAGATACCCTTTTGGAGTTTGCCAATCAAGGCGCTGCACAGGGGTGCGGTTGTATAGGTAATTCACATGTAGAACACTGAATTCCCACCAACTGTCGGGTAGACAGGCCTGATGACACATTGACTCCACTTTCTCATCAATAGTGCGATTGAAGTGCTCTGCTCTGCCATTCATTTGCGGCTGAGAAGGAACACTTCACTGGATCTTGATCCCTTCATCCTTAAGGAGTTTGACATAATCCTTATCGACATATTCTCCTCCATTGTCAGTCATCCATTCACCAATGGTCGCATTGTATTGCGTTTTGACCATGGCGATAAACTGCTTGGATGCCGCTTTGGAATCACTCTTCTTTTTCAGAAGGGATATCCAGGAGTGGGAGGAGTTGTCATCAAGGAATGATATGTAATATTTGTATTTGTGGTACAATTGTACTGCAAACTCCTTGAGATCAGAATGAATCCGTTGAAACGGATGTGTGGCACATGCAGAATTCTCAGGGAAAGAGTGAGAGTGCATCTTTCCTTTCGCACAGCCTTCACACACCGGCGGATTTTTAGGGACTTCGATCGATCTCGGAAAGTTCTGCGTACTCGATTCGAATTTCTCAAACACCTGTTTTCCAGGATGTCCAAGTCATCGATGCCAGAGATCGTAATTGTCCCTGTGCATGGATTTGTGTGCGGTCAACTCACTTCCAGTGAGGACCTCCGAATTGACCCAATAGATCGTATCGGTAAACAGTCTGGTCAAAGCTACTATTTTCACTTTGCCAGTTTGAGCTTGAATAAACTCAAGGGTGTGCTCATCTCCCTTGATGCGCATGTTGCCTTTTAGGAGTAGTCCCATGGATAAGAGACAGATCCCTATGCCTGGCATATAAAATACCAGCGATAAATGGGAAATTGTAACTGTCTGAGGTTTGGTACTATCTACCCATGTTTTCACGAAGAAAGTGCTGTGGCCATGTATGGCTGCGGTGCCATTGGCAGTTTTATCCTTGATCTGATCCCAGATCCCAATATCGAGAGCTTGGTTGAGAATTCCCATGGCTTGGGAATTAGCATCTGTCCAGCTCGAGAGTTTGCGATTATACTCGCTGACAAGATGGGAGTAACCCATCATCTCTACTTGGTACTGCATCCACATGGCCTGTAGTTTGGGGATATTGACCGCAGGGGTCTGATTGTTGATAACAATGGGCTTGCTTGGAGCGGAGGGGTGTGTATCTTCGTTGGGTTTAGAGGTGTTGCCAGTAATGACACTATAAACTTTGGCCATCATGAAGACGCCCATCATTTTCTCAGACCAGCCCTGGAAGTTTCGCCCATTGAAGCGAGGGATGTCAGAGACAGAAAGAGTGGTGGAAGAAGACTTGGTTGAAGACATTGTTGATTGGGTTGGTTGATTTCTGAAAAGAAAAGAACTTGGGTGTGTCAGCAAACAGGTATGATATAGCGTGCAACCATAGTGGTGCACAGCGCATACTGTGCTTGACATGAACCCTGACTCCGTTAGAGTCAATGTCCAGACAACAGTGTTGGCGTTCAGCCCGAAGGCGAACAACCTTGACAGTGTTCAGCAATGAAGTGAACTACTGTTGGCGACGTGCAGCCCAGAGGGCGTACATTCAGCCCAAGGTTGGACAAGGCTAGGACATTGTCAGAACTCGTGCAGCCGTAGCGCATGTCATTCGACATTGGGGCCCATAACCTGTCGCAAGGCATGTATCGCGTATAGACAATGCGTAGCGCAGGGGTAGCTGACAAGCTATCTAGCCCTTACCTTGGGTGTTGTGTTGTGAGAGGCATGCTAAGCAACTGACTAGCTAGAAGTATGAGACTTAAGATTAGAGGGGCATAGTGCTGGCCCTTATATACCTACAGGCATGGTCCGTGCTACTATGTACGCATATTTACATAAGAATGCTGCGGGGTGTAAACACAGCATATGGTGTAAAAGGGCTGTGTATCAAACACAGCGTGTGTCATAATTGTGATGCATGTGGTCACGTGGTTTTATGCCAACACTTAGTTTTAGATATTACACAGAGAAAAAGTAGAGCATTGGTGGTGTAAGGTAATGCTGGGTCTGATAATAAGCAACATGGTGGCCTGGAAAATTCTAATCAGAAACCCCATTTTCAGTGAAAACCCTGGGGTCTCTCCATGTCTGTTTGAAACCCGGCTGAGGGAGATTGTTTGGTTATGCTTGCAGAATCCTGTGTTGGAGATGAATCCAGCTGTGCTGAACACCTGCCATGTGCCACTGTATAACCTTTCTGTCAGCCACCAACAGCCATTGACCATTGTTATCTACTCAACAATGTTCAAGCCTGAGTCCCCACCCTTCTACAATACCCCACTACAATACCCCACCATACATACACATTCCACCTGCCCATTAATCCCTTGCCTGTAACATTTCCAAGTTCATGTCATTAGAATCACCTCTGAGTCATAATGCATTCAGTGTGTTAGGTACTAGTCAAAATCATATGAACCTTCAGTGCTCTGGGTTCTAGCACAATGTAGGATGGGATGAAGTAATTACAAGATAAACCTGGTACAGTCATGGACAGTCAAAGCCCACAAATCAGGTATCTGGGTGGGAACTTAATGGATTGATGAGATTTTTTCAGATTCTTGCTCCAAATCTTGAGAGGCATCAAAAAACCATCTCCAAAGTTTTTCCCATGTGTGTTTAGAAAGGGCCAAATTTTTGGCAAAAAAATGGAATATATTTATTGGGAGAGTCAACTTTTTATTACCAGACCAACAAAAATCAATTAAGAACCACATCCAAATGCATCATTGTGGCTCTCAAAACACTGTGATGACCTTTCTGCTTCTGTACAGCCCACTGAGCTGCCTCGCCTGTTAACCCCATGTGATAGGCTGACACCCAGTGCCATGAACAGTTGATGAACTGCCATATCACCTTGATGGGACATCCATCAAGAGCCTGCAAGGCAACTTCCTTTGCTTGTTGGAACATATTTTTGTCTACATGTTGGTATCAGTATTAAGCCCATCCCCAATACTGTAGAATTTAATGTAGTAGATAAGGAAATATGTCTAACAATGAAGAAAAATTGTGGCTCACCATTTCAATGGGATTGAAGCTCAAGATCATAATAAACAGTGGAGAATTGACTTACCTAGACTACCTGCCCACTAAACAGAAAGTGCAAAATATCTCCAGAACACAGACAGGCAAGCCTCTTGTCTTTTAAGGCCCATTAAATGACAC
>Ga0307507_10009945_pt1 | contig 12494 bp, 10 predicted proteins | sample 7_EM_MG_FD_207223 | JGI IMG/M metagenome (GOLD analysis project Ga0307507, IMG submission 207223) | Populus trichocarpa ectomycorrhiza microbial communities from riparian zone in the Pacific Northwest, United States - 7_EM | ecosystem: Host-associated > Plants > Roots > Unclassified | place... | reverse complement strand
TTCTTGTATATTTAGTATTGATTGTGTAGATTCCTTTAGACATAGAGACTCTGCAAAATAATTATCATATAAAAGGATTCTCTGCAGCGGTCTTGGGACTTAATCAACCAAGTCCTCTAAGAAAACTTTAAGTTACGATACAAAGCAAGAAAATGCAAAGAAAAGGAAGGTTCTAAATTCTAACATCACCAGGCTGTTTGGAACCCTGTAAATAGAATTCAATTTACAGGATATATAGAACTCTTTTGTGGAAATTGATTTAAATTCCAAATGAAATTAAATTCATAAGAAAAATACGAAAAACCAAATAAAATAGGAGATCATCTAATTTGCTACGGTAGTTCCTCCTAAAATTAATATTGAAAATAATATTTCGAAAATACCCCCCTTTTATATCATGTCACAGGATTAAAGGAATGACGAAGCTACATTCCTACCACTTGGTATCATGTCAGGAATATGAAAGTAACTCTCATCATGAATAATTAACATAGTTTCATGGATAGTAGTGATTGTCTAACTGCAGAATTATCAGAAAAAGCATGTAATAGGTCAAGGTTTGGTGGGTTTGGTTTTGGATTTCTTAATGTGGCTAAAAAAGCTTACATTAACTTTATCATCTCATTCATTAACCAAGACACAAGTTCATGAGCATTTGAAAACTATTACCTCTCCCATGTTCTATTCAGCTGCAATTTAATTTTCTTTCTCAAGACGTCATTTCCCTTCTTTGCCTTTTCCAGCCCCTCCCTCCTTATGTCATTTGATTCTTCAAGAAGTTCTGCATGCCTATCTCTCATTATGCCGTTTGATTCTTCAAGAAGTTCTGCGCTCCTTTGTTCTTCAGCTACCCTGTTGTTCAGCCAGATAAGCTGGTGATTGTCCTCACTCATTTGCCTGATCCAGTTCACAGCCATCTCTTGGTATAATCTTATTTCGTATTTCAGCTTCGGTTCACCTACAGATTAATTTACACAAAATGTTATTATATGATATGTTGGCAGAATGATTATATTAAAAAAATAGAGGATTGGAGGGATTAAATCTTTTTGCAGCGGCTGAATAGTATGTAGATCATCCTAATTTTATTTGATTTTTTTTTTTTTTTTTGATATCTGGAAGAGCTATGAGTTTGTAATATGTAATTAAAGATTTCAAGTTATACATGAAAGTTAAGACTAATATTTATGTAATTGCTGTGAACTTATTTATGCAATTGTCAAAAGCTTATTTTAAAGCTAAAACTTCTCATTGCATGATTTGTATAGCAATATTTATAGGATATATTTTCTCAACATTCCAATGAAAAGATTTTGATAGAAATGCTTTTTTAACAAATATATATTTCTCAAATGTTTTTCGAAAATATTTAATGAATAATTAATATAAAATAGGTCTATTGATATATTTTTTAAAAAAAATGCATATTTAGTGTCAGATTAGTGTCAATAAATCTATAGTTATCAGCCCCACCAAAAGGTAAAATTAGTAAAATGTCTTGAGAACCACTTGTAACCATAAACTAAAAATAAGTATTAGTTATCCATGACTACAAGATCCACATCCACGCTCTCTCCTTTTTTCAACCAAAAAGCAGCATCCTACCTTCTCATCATATGATCTTTCCTAAGAGTATAAATACAAATGATCTTAGACTTGTTTTCATTGTCCACTCTCACCCTTTAAAAGCCAGGCAGTCCTCTTTTCATTGGAATCTACACTAAGGCATCATCTTTCAATTTTTTTGTAGCGTAACGGAGAGAATTCAATTCAAAATCCAAGCCTTCTGGAAAGCCCTTTCACTTGTCAAAAATAGTTGCCCGTGCACTTTTGCTCATCACACAAACAGAGGCTTCATGTTCTTCTTTGCTCTACAGTAAGGAAAGCCATCGATCATCAGACATGAAAAAAAAAAAAAAAATATATATATATATATAGATGAAATGCCATAAAGAAAATTGATATGCACCTGTCACAAAATCTTGATCAAATTCCATCCGCACACCGTATTGAGTTTCAAGTACAATGTTGGAGCGAACCACTTATGGTAAAAGCGCAAATAACAACAAAGCATAGGATAGTTTTGCCTAAATAAAGCTAAACGCTTTATTAAATTAGTTTTGCCACTCAATCCACGAAAGCAAATAAGTGAACATCCACGGTACAGTACAGTAAAACACCATCCTAATTTAGTTTCTTTTCTTAATCCTTAATTGTTAATGCTAATCAATGTTAATTATTAATTTGTTAAATGTTAATTGTATTGTTATTGTTAATTAATATTAATCTCTGTTCTTTTGGCCTTCGGACTATTTTTTTTTTAAAAAAAAAAAAACAAGAGTGAAAAACAAGAGTTAGTAGTGTCAAATAAAAACAAAAAACAGAACGTGATATAAATAGTGACAAAATGGTAAAACCAACGTGAGTTACCATTTTGCCCATCCTTGAGTATATACAAATACAAACACTTCCACGAGACAAATGGAAGCAACTAGAGGTAACGACAATCATTTTCAGTTAGAGACACCAGCTGCTAAGGTTAAGTGTCAATTCTTCTACCATCTTAAAACTCCCTCCACTTTCAGTGCCATCGTTTCCCTGGCTTGGTTGCAGAGAAACCGCTTGCAGGAGGTTTCCTAGATTCTGACATACCTTACAAGGAAAAAACAAGAGGAAGATAGAGATGTCAGGGATCCTTAAAGTATAGGGCATCGATGTACATGAAGCTATAATAGCTATAAGAACATGTCCTGCATGATAATCATAAGAGGGGATAAATGGTTAAAGCATGAAATATTCATACTCGATGAAGCCTTAGAGGCAGAGCTCTTAGCCAGAGACAAGCGTGGTAATCTTGTTTGCGCCGGTCTTTGCGAAGGCTTAGGAAGCCCAGATGCAAAAGTCAGTCTGCTGAAAACAGCAAAATTTGTCAGGCTAGGGATTCATTTCAACACTGCGGTATATAAATCTGATTAAAATCATTGTCGTCAAGAACTGCAACACAAAAACACCTTTAAATAGGAAGAAACGACAGAACATGGTAAGTGATATAAAATCTACGAATAAAGAAATGTGACAGTTTTACTATGCACTGGAAAGCCGTATAGCATCATAAAGCAAATGCATTCTTTTTTTTCTTTTTCTTTTTTTATGCTGGAGATACAAAATCAATGGTGGCTTCCCATATACAAAATGAGGAAAGAGATGGGGACAACTGACCAGAAACTATCAAAGAAGAACAAAGAGAAATGCCCATTTCACATGGAGTCTAGAAAATTAAACTGCCAATTCCTTCAGGGAAAAGTTTTAGTTTAACTACAGTAAAAGAGCAGGTATAACAGCACTGAAAGTATGCATATGATACAATAGCAGGTCCTGTAAAAATTGAGCAATAACTTTTAAATATAAACTTAGTTTTAGTGCGATTGAAAAAGTTGGGGAAAAGTGAAACAATTTATAATGTGAATATCACAACTTTTACACTGGAATTTTACTTTAGTGATAAAACTGTGAGTGGCGGTCAGAGTGTAGTATTACAGAAGACTCATGAATTGAAATGAGAAGAAAGTATCAGAAAACACCAGAAAGTAGCTTGCTAAACCCGCAAAAAAAGATTGCAGAACATTCAAATTTATCAAGGAATTGAAGCATACAAACCTCTTGTTCTCAGCCTTTCCGGCTGGTTTTGCAACTTCAGAAGGTTTAGATTCAGGGAAAAGAGTGAACTCTACTGCACTACCCAGAGAGCCTTCAGTTTCAGCCCTTGAAAGACAACCATCAGATATGTCACTTAATCGCTCATCAGAATCTGCATCTCCAAAGCCCAAGAGATCAAGGTCTTCTTTATCATTCTGATCAACACCTGGTCCAACAAACTTAGGCTGAGAGACAAATTCCTTTTTGAGTGATAAGTAATCCATTGACTTTGACTGTGGAAGCAAAGTTTTGAGATCCTTAAAGTCATCCATTGACTTTACAGAACCAGCTTCAGAGTGTCTTTCACTGTTCCCAGAACAGTTGTCCGTATCAGAAGATGCTTTCTCGAAAAGCCCTGAACCTTTCCCTCCTGATAGCCTATGGTTATGCAGTGCAGTCCCAATTGAATGTCTTCTTGGAGAAGAGGAATCATACCTACGTGAATTCATATCACACTTCACACTATTGCCACTCGCCTGGAGATGCTGCAGCCGCTCAATCTCTTCATCTTTCCTTGAAATTGTCTCTTTGAGCAATCCAACCTGCAAGGTTGACTTTGAATATATTGAATCAAATGGACTCAAATTATTCAATGAAGGTTATAAAAAAATTGAAAACAGGTAAAGTCTATTGAATGCTCAAGGAAACTCAAATTCTGTTAAGCAACTGAGCTTTATGACTCGAATAACATTGGCAACAGAACAATAATCTCCTCATTCTCACCCCTATCAACTTCGAATATCTATATCCTAAGAAGGTGAAGAAGCCAGTCACTCCATGAGGTCAGGCAAATGTAATACTAATAAAGGTCAAAGTCAAAGAGATATATGCTGGTCCAGGGACACTGGTTAATGGGGTTTCCCATTCACTTTCGCATGTGCCTGTTTACATGGCTGAACATTCACCAATCACGGGTTATCTCTATTCCAGGAGACAATTCAAAGTAATCAGGCACAACTTTTATAAGTATTGATGAATGAATAAGTTTTCAACCTGCTCCATGAGTTCTCTAATATTTCTCCCCTCTTTGTTGCTCTTTGCAGCACCTAACTCAACCCCTGAAACCCTCTCAGCAAACTTCAAAGTACTTATAGTTTCTGAATAGGAATCTACATCAGGATTAAGCTGCACAAACATGAGGGTCTTCGCTTGACCACCTAGAATGTGGAAAAAAATATAGGGAAGCCATTAGTGCATTTTAATAAGACTTAGAGAATCAAATTTACTTTATCAGACATTATGAGTCATAAATTATGACAAAGCACTTTAGATATAAAATAGCACCTAATGAACTTTGAAGTACTTGAGTTAGTTTGCTATTTCTGTATGGCACATGCTGACTCTTTTGCGCTAAAGAAAATATAACATCCCCGAGTGCAGATAATGATTTATTTATATGTTGTGCTTCCCTCAACCTTTCTCCAGTAGCTTCAGATCGATCCACTCTTTCACTACCAGCAAGGTCAACCAAGTGTAGGTTACCACGTAAAACAGCACCAGTTTCCAAGTCCATGCCATAGACATGAATGGTGAGAACACTGCAAAATAAGAGTTCAGTTAAAACAAAAACAGTTTGTTAAAACCTACTGTGCCAACAATCACCATAAAAGAGACAACCTGTGGGATCTACTACTTCTTTCATTTAGAGCTGTAGCGCCCACTGCACGGTTCATTAACCCAATGCGCATTAATTCCAACACATCTGCAGTTGATGTAACAGCATGCATGCTGGCATCAGGGACAGCCAAACCATTTGGTTGGGTTGTACTCCAAATCCCAAGTGTGTGCAAGTTAGGGGAAATACAAATATTTTACCACTAAAATCAAGATTAGTTGGAGCAAACTCTGAACTAACCAACAAGAAATCAACCAGAAAGCAAGAATTTGCATTCATAAATCAATAAAGAACCAGAAAGGATAACAGGATCGACCCAGTTAAAGCTATAGAGTTGAAATTGCCAACCATGAAAAATAATAACAAAATTGAAGAGAATGAACATGAAGGATATCTTCTGTGAGGACCATCACTTGAGAGTAAATCACGAACTTGCTCATTGTAAATTTCTACCATTTGAACACCAACTTCATATGAAATGGAGCTTTTCCTGTTTTGGGAGATCTGAAAAAGATCATGCAGCGCTCGGTAATTGACCCCCCAATCTTCTTGTGATGTCATATTAGGCCCACTCTAGAGGAAAGACACGAGCACAAAGTACAATTTGTAAGCAAAAGGTTTATAATAATGAAAATGTTTAGGTGAGAAAAAATAGATTATCATACCATTGTATAGGTCTTTCCTGAGCCTGTTTGACCGTATGCAAATATACATACATTGTATCCATCAAGGACAGACCGAATAAGTGGTTGGGTGTCTAAAAATACCTCCTCTGCCAACATATGTTAACAAGAACATAAAGCTAGGAGTCATATACAATCTCTAAAATACAAATATGTGCAACTGAATGCAAGCCTTCCAACAACTTAGGTTATTTGTAAAAAAAACAAAAAAAAGGAATTCAAAGGAAAAATGTGAAGTAAAATCAATCTTCGATTTTTGAAAAAAGAAATGAAAGAAAAGGAAAACTCTAACCTTGAGTAGCTGCTGGACCAAAAACCTTGTTTAATTTGAAAAGCCTATGACTGTCTTTTCCTTGTTTTGAAGGATTTGATATAACCAATTCACCATTCTCACCGATATATTCTACTGTTGTTCGCTTCTTAGATTGTCCAGGAAGGAATGGTCTTATCCGACAATACACTCTAATATTGCCTATGATCAGATGATAGAAAAGCATAAGCTACAAAGAAAATGCACTATAACATTTCCTAAAACAAGTGCAGCAATCAGCACAAGCAACATGAGCATACCAAGCAAAACATATGGAGCAGTGTACCTTTCAAATCCTGAACCTCGTTGTATAGCCTTCGATTTTCTGCAAGAACTGAATGATAATTTGCAGCAGCATCTGCTAGTCCTTTAAGCTTCACACCTGCTCAAGATTTTTTTTTTTTAAAAAAAAAAAAGAAGGCCCCTCAAATCACAGAATGCACTTGTTGACATCAAAATAATAAACAAAATTGAAAAACAATACTAAACTAAACTATAGCAGACAGTCAATCCTACCCAAGAAATTAAATTCCTCAGCGTAACTCCTTTTGGCCTTCAAGATCTCATGTTTTACAGAGTCAGCAGCTGCCCTCAATTCCTAACAGTAAAAGCATTATTAATTTACTGACTTAACATCAACAGAAGCTCACTTAAGAACAAGAGAGTGAGGCAAACCTTCAAAGCTCTAGATTGATAATCTATAAAGCTTCTATAGGAGCCCTCTTTACTTTTCCATCTCTGTGATTTAGATTCAGAAAATGACTCGAGTTCTTTCACCCTCTTCATTGATTCTGCTAAGAAGCATTCAAGTTCCTTTAATTTCTTCTCCAATTCAACTTTAGTTTCCTCAGCCTGCACTTGCAATAGCAAGCAATGCTCTTCATGTGTTGTCTTGGCCATCTCTAGTTCATGTTTCAGCGTAGAGTTCTCAATATCACTGTGGATTTTCTCTTTCTTTGTTCTAAGTAGCTCCTGCTCTTCAAGTTTTTTCTTTTCCTCTATTTTAGTTTTCTCAATCTGCAACAAAGAAAATGATGGAAAAAAAAGAGTTACAGAACGAGCAATATAACACAGACAAACACTATAACATCTTTGTGGGTGTTCTTGCTTATCAGTTATGAAAAATGATTATATTAGATGCCTTTCGAATTAATTTTAAAAGCTTGCCACCTTCCACTTGCAAAAAGAATCGTTCATCAATAAAGCACATGGATAACCTCCTCAATTATGCAGCATGTAACAGGTACAAATATAAGACAAATAAGAAGACTATACACAACGAATTAAAGACACTATTGTGCACATCAGCTGCTAATCAAAATATATATACAACTTAATCAAATCACAGTTCCTTCAAACCTGCAAAATCAGGGGCTAAATATTTCAACTTAGGTTGCCGGCAACACCCAGCATAAACGGTACCACTATATAATGCAGTAGTTGAGGAATTCAGCAAATCTGCAGTTCTTGGTCATATGCACTAGGCTATGCAATGTTCAACACCAATGTGAGTTCAATTATTTTCTTTTCCTTTCTTTTTCCCTTCTTTGGTGTATACATAATTTCAATAACAAAAGATGCATCGTGATTGTGTTGCATTTGCCTAAAGGCTAAGAACAACCTGACATTGGAAACTAGGAATGAACTGAAATAGCATGCTACCGAAATATCGAATAACAAAGTCACACCTTGATTTGTTGTAGCTGTGACAACAAAACCTGCATTTAAATATTAAATAAATAAAAAAAGGATAAATATCAATTATTTGAATTTCAAATAAGATAGGCAAGGCAATTAAAAATTTTATTCAAGGTACCCGAATTTCTTCTGTGGTTCCAGCTGCAAGGGTCTCTAAGACTTTTATTCGTGATTGGCACTTTCCCAAGCGAACCTTGTAAAGATTGTTTTGCTACAAGTAGGCAACAAAATGATCATCAATATGCATGAGCAATATACAATATATTACAAATGAATGTAATCTAGAAGACAACTCAACATTACATCTTTCAAGTTCACTGCTAGAGTTGAAACCCGTTGTTCAATAACTTGCACAACTTTCTTCACTATATGAGCCATCTGCTATTCAAAACATACAAAGGACATCACTTAGAGACAAAAGAGAGAGAAATCAAGAAATTATTGATCAAACAATATATCAATTGAAACATGCATTAGACATGCAGTGTCTATGCATCATCTGATTGGCATACATGATGGACATGCCCATTCTTTCTTTCAATGCTTTCTTCCAGAATTCTGTTCACTAAGCTGAACAATGTTCGAGTAGAGGTATTCTGCTCAAAGGAATGAAAAAAAATGCATTAGAGCAGCATCGCTCTTGAAGTTAGCTTTCTTAATTGATCATCACACAAACACACAAGATGCCAGAAACTTACGTCCAGCCCATTTGATTTCATCAATTCCAAAATATTGGAATCTGAAAGATCAGCATAAGACCCTTGCTTTTGTTGGAACATCTCAGATAAATTGTGTACAACATCATGCACCAAAGCAGCAGACGCTGAATAGGAAACAACCAGAAGAACAAGAATAAGAAAATACTACATATAAACTCGTATAATATGAAGTATATATATAGGTGGGGTGGTGGGGGGTGGGTTAACCAAGATCAGGATTAGTATTATTCCCTTCATAGCTGCCCCATACAGGATCACAATAACCCCAATCAAATTCAGAAAGATCTGTTTGGACATTGCCAAGCAAATCTAATCGCGCATGCAATTAGAAAGTTGCAATTTTAATGCATACAAGTACAACTTCTGTTTCATACAATTTTAATGAGATAGAACCATCCATACCACTTCCATATTTGTTGTCAAAAGAATCTCTTTGCCTCTCTTCTCCATATATGGAAGAGTTTTCACCATATGTCATTGTGTCCACTTGCGAGTTATCAATTCCCTCTGAAAACTCCATCTTTGGTAGATTCCATCTTCTTCTTAGATGCTCACGGATGCTCTCTTTCCCACCATTAAATTCAATGTGTGTTTTAAGGGTCACGAGACACTGCAGAACTGGCTCCATGTATCCCTGCAAAGCATCTCATATTATCTGTTTCAGTAAATTTTTACAAGAGACAAAGACATGAAAGCTAGTAACAGAATATCCAGTTTTTTTATGCCAAATGCAAAGGCAAGTGGTGTTGGGAAATTTCACAATAAGCCCCAAACCAAATGATGTGCTCATCACCTTAAACCTTATATTTCATATAACTACCAGCAAGAGCCAGCCCTGCTAGACGTCAAACTAGATCAATGATGAAGCACAATGATATAAAAGGTAAATTTGTCACAACAATGTACCAACTAGGTTTAACACTCCCTTCCAAGACCCACTTCACTGAAATCTAACTAGGAGAAGACTTATTAATAGACCTAGTGTGTCAACACATGACTATTTTAATCATATTGTCTTTAGAGAACAGATCTAATGTCAAGTCGGTTCCACTTTCCTTTGAGTTTGAATCCCAAAATCAAATGAATGATACATAGCTGAATCAATATTAGACTGAAATTCAAACTACAATTGCTTTTATTACAAAAATACAATTTGCTTACCTCCTGTATGTCTGCAAGTACAAACCTAGGCAAGGCCAATTCATCCATAGCTGCTAGAAACTTTCGGATATTTTCTGGTCCAGGTTCGGAACTGCCTCTCTAAAAGCCCAAAAAACAAATCCAAATTCCTGTTAAAAAAATTCAAAACCAGAAAAAGAAAAATGTACGAGATAAACAGAACCATACAGCAGAAACGTTGATAAGAAAGAAATCCAACCATTTCAACTAAACCAGGACAGAACTTGTTCAAAATACTACACAAGACAGTGCCATCAATCAAGTATGCTCTCAGTTCCTCCTCTGAAGCATCCAATGGCATATTTAAATGAGGTAGGGCATGGTTTAACCACTCAACCAATGATTGAATATTGACTGCAACCAAATCAAAATTCTCAACTAAGACACATAATCAAGAAAGGATAAAAAAAGGCAGCACGGGATTTTGCGCATTCCTTACCATCATCAGCATGAGCTTCATTAGAGCTGTCATATCCCCCATTTTCGCTCAAGCTGCGTTCTGGCGAAATATCCATGTTTCAATGATCTAGAATTATTTGCTTCTACGTATTAATTATGGAACTGCACAAAATAAATGTTCAAAATATTAATTTCCACACCTTAGCAACTCTAATTGTAAAGATTTTATCTACTTTAAACTCATGTCAAGAAAAATGAGAGAGTTTGTCACAAAAAGCTAAAAACGCTGGCTTTAGATTCTTTTCTTTCCCTACACTTTACCAAAAACAAAGAGAAAAGAAAAAAGGAATAAAAATCACTCCAAAATCAACTAAACAGTATTATTTAGCTTAATCAAGTTTAATAGCCTATTCTAATTAACCTCGGCCAGAAAAACAGATGCAACGAAAATTCGTTAACTACAATTTACTTCTACATCGTTAGCTACCTTATGAATTCAATAATTTTTTAAAAAAAATTGCAAAAACCCTAACAAGAGCAAAAAAAATTCTTCATTTCAAACACAGAAATCACAAATGCACTTCCATATATGACCAAAAATACGCGAATTCGCCACCAGATCGACATTAGACCCTAATTAGAAGCAAAAGGAGTGCTACGGTCAAAATGTGAGTAATGAAAGCTCGAACTTGAGAGAGATTGTTAGAGGCGGAAGCGAACATGAGATCGCGAAGAATCAACAGCCATTGCTATAGAAGAAACCGTAAGAGAGAAATCGTCGAGGAAGAAATGTATAGATCGACACCGTTCTGAAAGAAATCGGAACAGATTTCGGTTTTTCCTTTTTTTCTATTGGGGTCTAAAGATCGAGAAAGGAAAACAGCTTTGTTGGCCTATCTTAGCTGGGAAATGGAACGCGTTTTTTCAATTTTGGGTTTTTTGTTTTTTGAAATAGCTAAAACAAAAAATAATTCTGGAAGGTGGGGCCCATGGTGACCCCAGCCCCACTAAATTTGGAGTGGAATTCCCGCCTTGTAGCTGTTGTCGTTTTGGTTTTTCTCTCTTAACTTTATTTTATTGGGATTTGAAATTGAAACCATAACAAAACAAGGTATTGAAAAGTGAAACTACGACGTTTTATTGAAAAGCAGACGAATGCTATCAAAATTGCATTGATATATATATAGAAGGTGTGGTGATGGAAGACTTTTTGTTAGATTTCATAAACGTGCGGGACTGCTGACTTTTACTAACTAACATGATTTGATGTCAAATGCTACTGATTTTTTTTTTTTGGCCCATCCAGTAATTTTCTTTGTTATTTTTTTTTATATAAGTTATAAATTTTAAATAGAATGAACACGATTTAATATTTAATAAAAATAGTAATTAATTTAATTGCTTGTTATCTTATTTTTCACCTGATTCAAATCATCAAGTTTAAAAATTAAAATATATGTAACATGAATGATCGCATTATCTTTGAAACAGAGAAGGATTTAAATTTAATAAAATGGGTTTACAAATAGTCAGGCTTTGTATCTGCATATAACATTGTGTTTTTACATCTGAATTTCGCTTGTATATCATTATATGATTTTGCATGGAACTAAAGTTATTTTTATTTTTTGCATGGAACTAAAGTTATTTTTATTTTTTGGATTCGAGGAAACTCTATCTCCTGGAAAGCGCACTTTATGGACCTAGGTGAGCGAGTAAAACCTCGACTGTCTCAGGCTCTTACAAGAGGTGCATGTCATGACTCGAACCCGAGACCTGCTGTGCAGATCTCAAACCCTTTGCCATCACGTTACGGTCCTTAGGGACTAAAATCATTACAGTGTATGCACATCAGCTTATAATTGTACATAAGAAAGAGTGCGCTGATATCGTTGCAATAGCATTATTGAGCATTTGTGCTTTGTTATAAAATTGTTAAAATCTTGAGGGAGCTAGAGCCGATATGGTTAGCTTTCCTTGAATTGGAGTTTTGTTGGATATAAAAAATGTTTTTGGTGAAAGGTGTTAAACAATAATAAACTGATTTTTTTTCCAATTCCTATAGACAATGTAGCTGATGAAATCATTAAAAAAAAACCCTCACATAAAAATTAGGTTTTTTGTGGTCTGCTGCAAGACTAGGTTTAAGAAATGTAAACCGGAGTAAGCTTGTATTTGAGAGTTCCTAAAAAAGT
>Ga0307507_10009944_pt1 | contig 12495 bp, 9 predicted proteins | sample 7_EM_MG_FD_207223 | JGI IMG/M metagenome (GOLD analysis project Ga0307507, IMG submission 207223) | Populus trichocarpa ectomycorrhiza microbial communities from riparian zone in the Pacific Northwest, United States - 7_EM | ecosystem: Host-associated > Plants > Roots > Unclassified | place... | reverse complement strand
CTGTTTTTGCTGATCTGCTTGATAGGCAGGATGGAAGCTTTGGCCATTTTCTCATTTGATTACCTATGGTGTTATCCCTCTTGAACAAAGGCCTCTTTGGGTAGATTGTGTGGAGCTCATCTGGGTGACCGTACTCTCAATGTAAGCATCCATGGTCATTGACCAGCAAAAAACAGAAGTATTTAACAAGTAACTCCACTGTCTCAACAGTTTAGACCTGCAAGAATGGCTATGAGTCTTTATCGTTCGTTTAATTTGCAACTGAGTTTTGTGACTTTATATATATATATATATATATATATATATATATATATATATATATATATATATATTGCTCTATACTATTTATACGACGTGTGCATTCTTGGTGACTGATTGGCTGCACTGTGTAATAAACATTTGACATTAAAGGGTTCCAAAGTACCTGGGACCCCTGGCAAAAACCATTGTGAACTCGAAAGGAGCATGTCTTTTTCTTACTGTTTGTGTAGCATTGCATGCCTTTCTTTGATTTCTTTTTCTGGTGATAACTTGTGAGCATTATCATAGTTTTGGTTGTTTTCTGTTAATATTGTGCTATAGCCTTTCTTCCATGTCCTGCTATTTTGAAAATGCTTTGCTGATTCTCAATTTAACACTGAGTTATCTTTTTCTGTTTGAAGTTATTCGAGTGAGAAATCGGGAGCTCGAGTTTCTGAGGCAAACTCGAGCTCATCAAGCAGTGCTGATGAGGTACATAACAACTGAACATCCCCTTTAAAATATCTTCATTTTGGAAGTCCATTGACTCTGACCGATGGAACCCAAAACTTTTGTTTTCCTGGGCTTGGCATCTAGTAATTTAAACTATACTGTAGATCTGAGGAACTGTAATTTTGTACAGGTTCATGTTGGAATGCACTTGATTAGTTTCCTATATGCTGATATCACCTTTTCTCACCTTGTATAAATAAGTGAACTGGAAAATCATGTCCCAACAAGAAGGGTTGCGTATTGGCTGTCAATAGGCTTAAAAATCATCTCAATTTGCAAGCATTTTCCAATGGCAATATGCACGTGGACAGGCCACTTAGTTCACAGACCAGCCTCTACCATAATTTTTCTGTTATAGTATTATTGTTTTAGGGTGAGGCTTAGAGCAACAGCAAAGATTGTTTCCTTGCAACCAGGATCCTGTAGGTTCAAACTACAGAAGCAGCCGCCTGCAAGTATAGCGGTAGGTTGAATACGCCTAACCATTCAAATGACTGTTGCAATTCAAGGAGGCTCATGCATCGGGAAAGCTTCTTTTTGTGTGTGTAGAGATAGAAAGAGATTCTTGTATTGAGTTGTACATGGCGCTAAGAATAATCAAGACATGGTACAGAATCCTGCAAGATTGCTGTGTCTAGCTGAGACTGAGATGGTAACCATGGCTACAACAAATTAATTATTTGTAAAGTAATCAATGTTCCTTGTTATGCTTGTATTCTTGTATATCATGACGTATCTCAAATCTCCTTGACAGTAAAAAATTAGAAAAAAAAATTCACCAGGACTATAACAGGAGCTCATGCTTCTACTCTTTGTAAGGTTGGTTTCTTGGAAGATTAATGTTAAACAACACATTAACCATCACCAGAAGTACACATTCATGCATTCTATTAGAAGATTAACTACAAGTTGCCTGAGATGGCAACAGGATTTGGGTTGAAACTGACACCGGAGTATCCGCTACTGATCCAAATAGAGTTGGATTACTTGAATTTGGGTTAGCATTAGATATAAAGGATGTTTTTGACAGATTGAATACATTCAAATTGATGTATTCACGAGAATTTCGTTGTTTTAGTCTTTCTTTCTGAGTTCAAATCCAAAATAAAGACACATGAGCAAATCCATTAATCATCCAAACCAAACCTTCCTGTAACTGAAATGGGATTGATATCATAATTGTTACCCCTAGTATATTCTAATACGTCGACTGAAAAATTCAAGTAGCTCAATAATTTAAAGAGGTTTTTAATGTCTCGGTTGATACACTCAAATCTAATAAAAAAATTATATATAAAAAAATTATTTTAAAAAAATAAAAAAGATACAATTCAGCTTAATAAAAATAGTTAATTCAATTTTGAAGAATGTAATTTAATTGGTCAGATTTTATATTTGCTTTCTAGAAATCGTCAGTTTGAGTCCCATAAACCTTAGAGCCACTAGAAATTTATATGATCTTTAGCTTTATAGATCATAAAAATAATTAACATACGTGTAAACTGGTTCAGAAACTCATATTAATTAAAAAAAAAAAAGTTAACTCAATTACCCGAAGTCAAAGTGATCCAGTTTTTTTGGAGTGTAATTATTTATCGGCGCCCCCTTCACACAATATGGATTGCTGCTGTGGGTAGAAGTAGTGGGCCTACAGTCCACAAATCATTTTGGTGAGAAAATTGCGCGGGACGCAAACGACCCAATTTTAGCAAACCTTAAAAACCACAGAGACATAAATCAGACAAAACAAAGCTTTGTCTAGATCCCCAAATCGAACCTCCTCTGTAAGATCTCTCTGCAAACCCAACAGTTGTTGTTTTAAAACAACAATGGCAAAACTTGAATCACTTGATGATGCAGAACCAAACCAAACCAACAACAACCTTAACTACAACAATGATAAAAAGAAAAGAAATCATGGATCAACCAAGTTTTTTGTTTTTGTGGATTACTTATTCCTATGCATCTTTTTGGCTTTCCTTATCTTCATTGTTTTCAAGATTGTTGGTCTCTAATTTCTTATCTCTCTCTAGCGAAGACCCCACCTTGTCAGGTAATTCTCCAAAACCCCATTTATCTCCTTTTTTGCTTTTGTCTGGTAATTCTCCAAAACTTGAATTACTTATTGTTTGTTTTTTGTTTATATTTAGTGGGTTTTATTTGGAGAAGCTAATAACCTCGTGAGAATCGAAAGTTTGTAACTTTATAGTTGTGTGTAAGTTTTATTGGTTGTTAGAGTAGATAATTGTTCTTGAGATGGCTTAAGGGCTTGAATTCTCATTTTGATGGATTTTGATTAGCATAAGTCTTTGATATGAGAGTTTATATAAATTTTCATGTTAATCATGAATGAGTGAGAAAGAATTGTGAATCTTTTTGAATTTCTTTCAGTTTCGAATTGAAAGATTGCAAATGGTTTTGAGATGCAATGATTATGAGGTGGTAGCTTATTGCCGCTAAAGAGGGGAAGAGGAAGCGGTGAGAGTTTTTAAAGGGCTGGTTTTGGTCTATTAATTGGAGTGATACTTGGGTATAGATGACTTTGAAGATTTGTTAACTCAAATGATTGTTATTTATTGCGAAGGTTAGAGACAACATTTACACATGAAATACAGCTTTCAAATGGGTAGCTCAAGTAATAATGATGTTTGGTTCTTTAATTATGTCTCCTCTCCTGAATCAAAACATGACACATTCCCACTTTTATAATTACAAGATGCAGGTGACTTGATGTTTGAGACCTTTACCAGTAGGCAGATTCTTGATTTATGGTTTTTTTATGGAAAGCATGTGTGGTTGTAATTAAGATCATATATGATGAAGTCTAGTGCACACCATATTTGGTGGGTAGGTATGCTAATTAGTTCCATCATATTGTCTTGGCAAAGTTTCTATGAAAGTGATTTGCTACGTTACTTATTGCTTTCTTTTTGGAGAAGTCAAGTGCCAACTGTGACTAAGAAATTACTATATCGCGTGATCGATCTGAAGAACTGACATTGTTATTTTATCTTTTTCGTTCACTTCTTATCCAATGACAAGATTATGCTAGAGTTTAAACTCCAACAGAAAGATCTACATACTATCCCTCTTGTATGCTCCTCTCTTTGGTATATTTCTTTTCCCACCTATTTTTATTTACTTACCCAGGGATATTATAATCTTTGCTGCAGATTATTCCTTATGAGACTACCACTTTGCCATTTCGGAAGTTCCAGATTCAGAGAGCATTCTCAGGAGTTGTCTTTTTTGGATTCTCAGAGGTTTTTAATGAAAAACTATACTTTGAAAAAAAATAAAATAAATAAGAATGGTTGATTGTTTGCTTTTCCAGTCATGTTTTGAGGTAGAGCCAAGCATTCTTTTTTGAATGAAAAATACTACTTGGAATCTTGTGTTATTCTTCTTCTTCTTCTTCTCATTGTCTTTATTTACTAATGAATTTCTAACAATGGTTTACAATGAGAAACGAACTTAATTTGCAATAAAATCCTGGTAACCAATGCTGCACTGGAAATTTGCTTTGTTGAATGTGATTGTATGTGTTGATTGACGTGTTAAGGTGTCTATTTATTGAAAGATTTTGTCTGGTTTTGATGTGTATGATTGAAGATGGTTTTCCAGCAAGGTGTAAATGTGTTACTGCCTTTGCTTGCAATTAAGGATAGTTTGAGTAATTATATGAAAAGAAGTGGATAGCTCGTAGAAGGAAGAGATCAATGTAAATGTTGCTGATGGTTACAACAAGCCACCTTCATTAAGTTTGGTTTTGAATAAGACTTCTTAAAGTGGAAAAACAAAATCATATAGATCATTAGTGGTGATGGCGATGTAAAGATTCAGTGATTTAGTGCACAAATCCAAGTAGTTTTTAATCAATCAAGGATGAAATTTATGTATTAGATTGTGTGTTATCTAATCAATTATGTCTTTTTCATTATACTTTCATGAGAAAAGGGGGCAAATGAGTCCCTTAATTTCCTTTTTGTCATTAGAAGCTCTTCCTTCATCTGCATCTACTTATATTGAAGAGTAAACACTAAATTATACTGATGAATAGGTTTCTTGATTTGTCTAGTAAGTGAATGTTTTACACTACCAGTGAACTACAAGAACAAAATCTCTCTTCATTGATGAACTGGCTATGTAAAATGCAGGTGAAGAGCCATAAAAATGGCCAGGGAATACCTGAAAAGATTAGTAGTAATGCATTGAAATTGATCTGTCATTATTGTCTGGTAGGGCATACCTGCAGAAGCTCAATTTAATAGCTAAGAATTTCAGTCTTCATAAAAACCATACAATTACAACAATATTGAAAGTAAACAATAAAGAAGACAGAATAAAGTGATCATTACATTCTAGGGACAAACTTGGACTGGTACATGCAGCACACTTAATTTCCATGTAAGGAAGCCTAACAGACCCCAACTTCCTTGCAACAACATTACATAAATTCATGCATCTAGGATACTTGATTAAAAGATAAAACAAATGCAACTAGCATAGCTTTTTATTAAAAAGCAGCAGCCCACATACTGCTCTCAAGGGTGGTTTACTGTTGAAACACCACCATTAGGAATTGGAGGGAATGTATCGTCTCCACCTGGACTATAGTTACCAATGCCCATATGTGGATCATAAGAAGGAAAGCTGGGAGTTGGTGGAACCAGCACCCGTCCAATGCCTGGAATGAGAAAACTGTTGTCAGATATCAGGAAATCAGGCTGTTTCACATCCACATTATTCGGAATCTGACGCCCTGCGAGTACTTGCCCGGATATTGCAAGCAGGGCAACGAGAGCGAGAAGAGAGAACTGTGATTTGGAAGCCATTTTATGACTACAAAGCTAGCAGATGAGATATGTTAGCAGTGATTGATGAAGAAGTGAGAAGAGTGTTGCTCTTCTTATAGTCAGGATTTGAGTGAGTTAGGTGAACTTTTCGCGGCGACTTAAGTAGCCGTTTCTATTTGGTTAAATCCATACCGCATGAGGATAGGGTAAGCATATACTTTTATGGCTTCCACGAGTCTCTCTTCTTTTTTTCATTTGTGGTTATTTAAGATATGACAATGCTGTTTTCCTCTTAAAGGCCATGGAATTTTCCTCTAAGAATTGCATGGGAGGCTCTTGGAAGTGCATTGTAAGGTGGTTTGTTGAAACTTGCAGAGCTAACCTTGTTTACCTAATTTTTGGGTCTTATTTTTCATCACCAAGCCTGGCGGCCATTAAATTGGTCTCTTCTGTCTCTCCAGCTACATCTCTGTTCTTACGGGACTATGAAGATCTATTAATGGCATGTCTGCCCATTCCTGTAGCTGTTCATATGCTATGATTTTCCTAGCAATACTGCATTTAATGTTCGTAATGTTGACTTGTATTTCATGCAATATTACTTCAACTTAGTCCTGATGGAAATAGAATTCTCTCTCTCAGATTAATTCTCTTCAAAGTGAGTACTGGACAGTCCATCCTCTTTCAGATTGATATGTTAACAAGAATGCTTTGTTGCAGCCTCCCATTAATTTGAATTTAAAATGTTATTGTGGGAAGCAAACTCAATCACCATCTAAGCCAAACCTGCAAGTTGAATTTTACATGGAGGATTGGAATCTGAAGAGGGTCTTCCACTTTACACATGTTATGCATGAAATGACTGCTCTCAGTACTATAACCTGCACCAAAGCAACTACAGAGTCCTGACTTCGACCGCCATACCAAGAAGAGACTACCAATAAATTATTGCTTCCAGTCTCTTGGCACATTTGAAGATGATGTACCAGTGACTAGTTAAAAGGGAGCTGGATTCAAACAGGAAGAAAATCCATCACAGACAAGCCAAGTGAAGTGTTCCTTTAATCACTAGTTTTTGGAGTGAACGCAGGACTCTATCTTCCAACACGATCAATATACGCACGTTCAGAATCTTGACAGAATCAAAATCATATTAACAGAGCTATGTTGATTAGGTTCAATTCTCTGAACAAAGCTGTCTTTCTACATTTCTGTAACATAAAACAAAACAAGAGGCTGTGGCAATCATTTACCAGGGTAAATTTTCAAAACATTATGCCACCAGAACAAAAGGACGTTCTTTGAATATAATGGGGCCCCAGAGCAAAAATATTACAATGATGGCAGGCTCTTTTCATTTACGTAGATAACCACAAAAATTATGGGTCTGGCCTTTCCTCAGAAAATCTTGGAAGTTGAACAAGTGAATTAACTCGTGTGACACCTTCCAAACCTGACCAACTCTGATCATCAGCACTCACTGTTTCGCCATCTCCATCAACTTCAACTGCTAGTCTTCCATAAGTATCATTTTCTTCAGCTGACCTGACAGTAAAGTTTCTTTGCAAACATGGCTCGGATTTCTGCCCATCATCTGACTCAGCAGCATTACCAGAATGATTGCTCTGATCAAGAGTCGCTGAAGAAAAGCCTTGTTCATCGTAATCAGATTCTGAGTCCATTTTCCCATCCAAAAATAAGCAAACTACAGCACAGTCATCCATCTTTGAAGTTGGGTATTTGAGCTTCCATTCACGAGCAGCTGAGTCCACCAGAATTCTTGCGGCTGATGCCCGTGTTGGAGCAGAGGATACAATCCCAACCACCTCTTCGTTGCTCAAGACATCCCAAACCTGAAGCAATTCAAACTTAATAGTTAGCACACATATATTGCCAAGCACTATCTCAAAAACAACCATAACAAGGTTATAATTCTAGCATTCCAAAATTGCTTTGGCATCATTAGCTTCAATATTGCATTGCTGTTAATCTTGATGAATTTGGATGTTCTTGACAGCATGTAGGAGTTGCATTGCAACTGTGATATATTTCCTAATAGCCCATTTAGATGTTTTAGGAATTGAATTGGTTCTCCGGTTATACAAATAAATCCAATAACATGGATGAGACAACAGAAGATAGTCACCATGTACTGAATAATCAAAAGGGAACAGTGAACAAAAAATTCCATGCACCGAGAACATTTCGCTGCTATTAAGCAGAATCTGAGACTGAAAACTCCAACGACTTTAGCAATACAATCAAAGATAATGCACATGTTTCACAGTCAGAACATACATTTATGTGAGAAATAAATTTGGAAAAGCTTGCGTGTGACATGATTATAATGAGTCACAGAATAGATTAGGCACATCCTGAACTCATTTTCAATCCAATACTTAACGCAACAATATTTAAAGCAAAACATGGCTGGCCAATGAATGAGTGTGTTACTCATAGCTGGCATAAAATGCCAGATGGATCAATCTATTTGCTACTTAGGTTAGAAGAAACCTACAATTCAAAATACTATCATACCAATCCAAAATCCACATTGCAATATGGACCATCCACCACAATGAGCTTTTGTTCTTATATGCCTTTCAAAAAGTGCTATCGCTTGATTGGTATATGAATACACTCAACACTCCTCTACAAGCTTTCCTCTCTGCTACGCAGTATACAGGATATGGAACAATGTCAAAGGCATTCACATATTTAACCACAGTCCATAAATTTTTAGTCAGCAAACAATGGACCTTAAAAATACCAAATTAAAATGATCCATCAACTAGTATCACAAAATAGAAGAAAATCAGATTCAATATTAACAGATAGAAAAGGAATTGGTAGGAGAAAATATAAGAGGAGAAAACATACACCATCTGAGGCAAGAACAATGAACTGATCCTTGTCTGTAAGTGTCCGGTGTGAAAACTCAGGTATTGAGATCACTCCATATTCCTTCAAACAGAAATCCCCAAATGCCCGAGCCATTGCCAGACCAGGGGCATCATCGAATGGTAACCAAACTCTTGGCACTTCAGGTTCATCTTGCAATGCAAAGACTCTACCTTTACACCGCTTAATCCTTTCAGCCTCCCCTGCAGCAATTAGGTTTCAAATCAACTATTGGGTTTGCAAAGATGAGTATAACATCAAAATACATACTAATTATAGTGCAAATGACCTACTTGGCAAATCAGGCTTCAGATCAACAGTCAACTGGACTGCAACCATGGAATCATTGCTGTCCTTAGATCCCATGATTGCACGCGAATCCCCAATATATCCCATGAACAGATTCGATCCCTTTAAATTCACAAATAAACGTATTCGATAAGGCTAAATCTAAATAAATGGGACATGAAGAGTAAGCTATACTTCCTACCAAAGCTAAATGAAGGCAATATCAAGAATGAGCTTTAATCCCGCAATACCTGTTTTACAATAGTGATAGCTGTGCTCCCACTGCAGAAGCAGTCCAAATTGGGATGGGATTTCAGCTCTTTATCCATGGCCTTATATGACTTCAGAAATGTTTCTCTCCATAAAGAATTCAATTTATCCTCGACAGAGCCATCCTTGTCCAAATCCCCAACATCTGATTTCTTTGAATTCCCCGTGAAACAGGTTTGACCCGGTTCATTTTGCCTTGATTGACAAGAGTTCAAGAATGACTGTAATTTTACTGGCAGGGCATCCCTCACCTTGCGGGCAACAAGATGGCCATGTGGACCATGACCATCAAAGACACCACAGAAGGTCACGTCTTCAGACATGAAATCCTACAAAGAACCATAGTGTGACCAAGCAAAAAAACCTCGAAATGTCATTAAAAGTTAATCTCAACGGAAAGAATAAAACTTACTTCCCACACAATCATTGCATCCTGGTTTATTCCCTTGCGACCCTGCTGTGTGAATATACAAGAAGTTCGGCTCTTTCCATTGGTGAAAACCCTGTTAGATATGGATGGTAAATGCTGAAGTGTAACTAAATGATCAGAGAATGTCCTTTTAGTTCTCTTTTGCCCGCAAAAACCGATCCCCAAGCAAGGGGGAGGAACTGGCTCTCCATTGCTCTTGCTACTGCAAGTACTCCGACTAGTTGAAACACAAGCCCCCATTTGCTCAACCGCAGAACAAAGAAGACATCCGTGGTGTAAATAATTGACAAGTTTCCTCCGATTGCCAGAACAGATCTCACATAAAATTCTGAGATTTGCTAGCTAGTCAACCAAGAAAAGGCTATCCAAAAACCTAAAGATTCCCCCACAAATCACTTTACACCTCGATGTAGAAAACCATGGTCTTCTTTATCTTGGTCAAATACAATCCATAGGCGATTGCTTGAATCAACGATGGAACCAGCTGAACACGAGCAAGAAGACAACAGTTGATTGATTGTTAATTAAATACCTTGCAAGAAACCAGAAATGACTGCGAGTAACTAAACTCTCAACAAATCAAACAAAACCAAATTTAATAATCTTCCATGTGACCTTGGAATGGAATATTCTTAAAACGCTGTCCGAGTATCTTGTCCTTCATAAGGATTCACTTAATTGTCGCACTACTTGGAGAGATATAAACATGTTATTTAATAATCCACAAACTACTAATTAAAAAATTGAAGCCGACAAATAGAGGAGAATAGGGAGCATAAAATTCAAGAACAAACCAGAAAACAAGAAACCTGTCTGTCCTACCTAGTAAAATGCATCAAAATACACTACAATCAAAACAATAAAATGGATTATATTTACATGATTCTTAAATGTTTACCTTTTAAGTTTGCGCATCACAAGAGAACCAAAGAAGAGATCAACACAAAGAGTTGACAACAAGTAGCATATTATTTGGCACAATCTTAATTAAAACCCTCATATTTATGGGGGATCGTCCATAAAAGGCTTAAAAATAGAACAAACTATACATTCTTTTGTAACTAGTTTCCACTTTATAAAAAGCAATTCAGAATTAAGACTAGACCATTATTTCAAAGTAAAGAGAAAGGGAGAGAGAAAACGTAGAACTTTGAATTCCCACGAGAGAGAAAACCAAGAAGAGATAAAGCAGAAACAGAAAAGTAGAAAAGGACGAAACAAAGGTACGATTTTGTCAAAACCGAATCAAAATATGGCCTTAAAAAGAGAATGTAACAAAGATATCAAGTAACCATTACATAATTATCTTTAAGATAAACACACAAAATGTACTAGTACTAGAAACTAACTCAAGTCAAGCTCTGTTTCCCTCTTTGGCCAGCCACAGAATATCAAAAAAGAAACCAATAAACAAAGAGCATAAATTCAAATTTTCCCTTTTTTTAAACCCCATTTGGTATAGTATACCAGAGAACAGAAAGTTTCAATTTTTGAAAACAAAAACACCCCATAATCCATAAAGCAAGCATCTTTCTTTCTCTTTTGGTTTCCTCAGTAACCAAACAAAGTTTGTTAACGAACACTTTAACTTCCATGTGTCAGACCTTTAAACCTCTTGCATTAAGAGGATATTTGGAAATATATTTGCGATTATTTTTTATTTAGAAAAATATTAAAATAATATTTTTATTTTATTTTTTTAATATCAGCGGATCATCAAAAGACAAACTGAAATTAATGCTACCATTATCTTTAACAGAGAAAAACACAGTTGTCATCAAAAGACATGCAACATTCCTGAAAAGGGACAGTAAAAACTGAAACAAAGACTGACCTTCAAGAAAATTTTGTTGAGAAGTGAAACAACTTCAGAGTTTAGGATTGGAAGAACAAAGCAAAACAATATAGAAACAAGTTTTGAAGATATGAAAAAATTCAGAAAGAGAGAGAGAGAGAGGGGGGAGAGTGGTTTGTGTGTCTGCATTAATAGCGAGGGGGGGGTTGGCCGGCAGTAACTGTTGTGTTAAGGGTGTAGGCACAAAGCCCAAATCATGATTTTTTTTTTTCTTTTAGATAATTTTGTTGTTGAAGAAACCAACACTCGCATCTCTTAAGCGCGTTAGGATTGATTCATGCCAAAAGCTTGAAGCTGAGATGCAGGAAGAAAGATGGTGGATTAGAAGTTCGATATTATGTTACAGCGAATAGTTTTAAATTAATTTTTTATATTTTTAAATTGTTTAATATAAAAAATAAATATTAAAAAATTTAAAAATATTATTTTAATATATTTTTAAATAAAAATACTTTAAAAAATAATATTTATCACGTTTTTAAATAAATACTTGCATTTATAATGAACTCATGGTTGATGGTATCAAATTAAAACTATCCAAGGCCACTAATATACTAATAGGTTGAAACTTGAAATTTACCAAATTTAATTAGCTGGATGTTTATAGTTATCAAATTAAATTGAAGAAAAAACTAAAAAAAGTTAGGCAATTCATTGTTACTTCTACTTGTTTATCAATGTATAATTGCATGGATTTCGCAAGATATAATAAAATAAAAAAATAAAATTTTTTATTAAAAGTATATTGAAGATGCATTGTCACCATGCATCACAGTAAAAAAAAAGGCTCTTTCAAGATAATTTCAACAACAACAAAGATTATCATCATAACTCTGAATAAACTACACACGACTTTTTAATACATAAACCTTCTTACAAACATTTTTTTTTGTCATCTTCATTTAATTTAATTTTTAATTTTTTAATAACTTTTCAATTTAATCCTAAATTTTATCTTAGTCCAATTCAGTAAAGGCTCAATCAAGAAAAGAGAAGGAAAGGAAAAAGAGATAAACAATTCAACCCGGTTAGTTCATTTTGATCATGTTTATGATGAAGATTGCAAATTTAATGGATTAACTTAAATTAACTAGAATTGATCAAATATTTTATTATTTTAATATTATTATTATTTTTTTAAAAAACCATCTTAAAATTTATTTTTAGCCAGCCTGTTCTTACCAAGTGAACTTAGTACATTA
>Ga0307507_10009943_pt1 | contig 12495 bp, 13 predicted proteins | sample 7_EM_MG_FD_207223 | JGI IMG/M metagenome (GOLD analysis project Ga0307507, IMG submission 207223) | Populus trichocarpa ectomycorrhiza microbial communities from riparian zone in the Pacific Northwest, United States - 7_EM | ecosystem: Host-associated > Plants > Roots > Unclassified | place... | reverse complement strand
GATTATCAATTCGTGCCTCGTAACTGGACATGCCCTAGCTGCAAAGCTAATTCTACAAAGCACCGTCGATAGTAGGAGACTCTTTATGTAGAAATTTATTGAAAACATTCTTGAAAACATGAGTATGAGAAAAACATACCATATTAGGAAGGTCCAGGGTGGGGGGGTGTCAACCGTCGCTCTGAAAAAAAAAAAGCGAGTGTTGGTCTCTTTTCCACATTCCGCCACCCCCTTGCCTCACTGGCTGCCCAACATGACAGTGGCTATCAGGGATAGATTAGGTTGAGAATAGTAATATTATCGCGCTCACCACCCATGACCTGTCTGAGGCAAAGAGCGGTATCTTTCTCAACGGACGCAGGGTTGAAAGAAAAGTGTAGTCGGATTGCAGTAATTAGAAAGTTCGTGACTTGCATACGGCCGCTGCCGACTCATCCACGGACTTGTAGAAATCCCAAGTTGCCGCCGTGCTTCCTTCGAGACTTGTGAAAAATAGCTCATTGAACCAGACCGTCAGGAAATATCCAGCTCTCTTTAGGGTCCCATTCGTCCTTCTCATGGTTGCCGCGTCATATGGCCTCAACTTCACATTCACTCAAACTCGGTACGATCTGCACGACCAGAAAGTCAAACATGTGCGATTGTTTTTACTTCTTCTTCATTGGGACCGCCCCGCAATCTATCTATCTATCTATCTTGAAAGGTCTTGCTTATTTATTGATTGGTCCAGGTGACGAAAGAACACGAACTCAAGCTGTACAAGAATCGCAAGAAGTTCGATATTTGTGAAGAGTACTTTGTACGCACTTCCAACATCCATACACTTTTCGGTTCTATGCTGAGCGAGACCTTGCAGAAACTGAGTGATCAATCTGAGGAAGAATGGGAACCCCGACGATTTCGCGGCCAAAGGGTGCAGCGTCCCTCCAAGAGAGCCTCCGCCAAGATCGTCCTAGTAGCTCTCATCTCTAGTGGCTTTCGTTACTTACGCTTCCGCCAACCCTGAGCATCTTTCTTCTTCAAGTACTATTACTACGGTGCAGTCTGCGACTTACGTCCTGCACACGCCCTGTGATAACTTCGTTATCGTCTAATATCCCAACTGCTATGTCCCCGCCGGACAACCCACCTGTTCCACCACCACCACTCCCTGTTGTTCCGGAGTTGAACACGATACTGGACTCACTGGAGCCGTTGAACCCTGAACCTAAAGCGAAAATCGAAGGATGGAAGACGAGAATAAAGTGAGCATCCTTTCTCTCTTTTTCACTCCTTGCCACACAACCAACGAACTGACGCACATAAAGACGTCTCGTAGACTCCGCCCTAGCCCAAGAATCCCTCCCCCAAACCGAAGAAGACCTCTCACAAGCACTCTCAATAACCCAATCGACCTACTTCCCCTCCCTCTCCTCGGACGTCCAACTCCGCGCCCAATCCGAGATCACAGACCTCCAACCACGCAGGGACAAGCTCCAAAAAGCCGTCAACAACTCCATCGAAAAGTTATTGGGGAGCGATTGCTGGCCTCCTTTAGACCATCGTCATGTAGAGAAAGAGGAGAGGGAAGAGAGGGACAAAGTGGGGTATGAAGAGGTGAAGAAGTACGTCGAGGAGTTGAGGAGCATCACGGCGGAGATGAGTAGGGTGTTGGGTGATATGTCGGGGGGGTTGAAGCCTCCCCTTATGACGGAACGGGACCGGGGTGTGCCTATGGATGTAGATGACGCGGGGTCGTGTCCCCCCCTTTCGACGGCTGTTGTTATTGCTGGAGAGTTGGTGCCGAGTCATGAGGAGTTGGAATATGTGCTTGATCGTGTTGTGGAGCTTGAAGGGACGCTCTTGAATATCCGGAATGACCTCGATGCGCGGTACGATGAATTTGAAGAGAGGATGGAGGAGTTTCGTGCTGCAGTGGAGGAGAAGAAGGAAGGTGGTGGTGCAGAGGAGGAGGAGGGCGGTGAATCTGTTGCTGTGGTTATGAAGGAGAATCCGATGTGGAGGATGGTGAAGTCGGCGCGCAGGACTGCGAAGGACAATAACGCTTCGCTCCGAGTGGACCTTGACATGTGACAAGCTTATCGAGGATAATGATATTGCGGGGAAGGATATTGGTGTATTGTCGGGGTATATAACTGAACAGATCCAGCAGGAGAGTGCGTTGACTGTGCAGCTTGCTCAGGCGAGGGTGGACAGCGAGAGGAGTTTGGAGAGGTTTGAGATGATTCGGAGTATTTTGATGAGACTCGTAGCACTTTTGCGGATATCAGCAAGTAAAACTACTCTCGTAGTTGTGAAAGCGTCAGGCCCTTTCGTTCAAAGATACGCAAATAGAATGACCTCTCCGATAAATTTCTATGGAAGTCAAGATTGTAGATGAATTAGAAAAGTGTGTTCTACAGTTGCCTCTTGACTATTTATGTACTTACACTGGAACATCTGAGTAAAGGCTTCAAATGACTAAGTATACCATGTTATTGACATGTTAATCGATAAACGACGCGGAGGAACACAATGATGAACGCCAGCTTCGTGACGTCATCCGTCAACATAACCAAAGCTGCCAAACTTGATTGATGATTCCGCATAGACAAAAGCCTGTAATGATAAATGGCGTAGAGCCCAGGGTGTACCAACAACGACACGCAACACACTCAGGCACATGACGATGTGTCGCTGATGTTGGCTACTTTTGACACTCCGACGTATCTGCCGAATAGGTGCCGTTAGGGTTAGGAGTTAGGGTTAGAGTTAGTGTATACATGTCTTTTCGCGCGGTAGCGCGCTCTGAGGTCTCCCCGCGTGGTAGCGCGTTCTCGGTAAGGTTAGGAGGTTAATGGTTAGGGTTAAGGATATTTATTCTCCACGCGCGGGAGCGCGCTCTGGGTTAGAATAAAAGGTTAGGTTACTGGTTAGGGGAATTCAAACTCCGCTCAATTCCCCATTCGGGGAGTGTGTTGCTGTTGGTATATCCTCCGTAGAGCCGATTGGCTGCCTTTCACAGCATGGCCTTTGACGGCCTTGGAATTAATGCGCAGCCCTTCTTCCCCCGCGTTTTCTCCTCGCTTTGATCCCTGGATAATCCTTAAAAGTGGTTTTTGTTGTGGTCCAACATACTTGCTATTCTAAACCCCCCAACCTGCAAGGACTATGTCACGACCGGGACATCTGATCTACGAAGAAGAAATGATACTGAAGTGTCACGGATTCCCTGTGTGGTACGGGGATCCATTTGGAAGGGACGGGATTCAGATAGGCAACATTGGATACATGAGGTCAGCCCCTTCCTCCACCCTCTGTCTCACTAAGGGCGTCGCTTTTCAGGGAGGGAAGTTTCGTGCGCGTCATGAAGTGCAACTTTCGTTTCAATGAATTGATAACCACCCTGGTTGATTTTAATGGTCCTATTTACTCCCAGAGCCTCAAGCATCAAGAAGCAGGTGGCGAGGTTGGAGTATCGTAAGCCAATCATTTCTTGATGATCCTTTTTTCTCATATTTTGACTAGGGTTCCAGGTGTGGATGTGAATAGTGATATTTCATTGTCCTCATCCCACAATACGTGTGCCATGCTGAACCTGGAGGAAGGTGTTGTGGACTACACCCGTTGCTCTGACGTTGACAAGGAGGCTGTAGGAGAATTTTTTCTCCAAAATGCCAGGGAATGGATTGCTGAAGCTGTCAAAGGGTGTCGGATTGCAAGCAACATTTCTATCAAAAAGCTTATCCTTGTCACAGGATTTTATAAATCTGTGAACTGGGAAGCAGTTGCTCTGTCCTCATCCTCATCTGCAGGAAACTTGAGCTTCATGATCAAAGCCAGCCAAGCAGGTGGAGGAATTTCATTTAATTGGGATTCTGTCCAGCATCTCAGCCCTGACTACTCAACCGGTGATGAGTACACACTGGTTCTATGCACGTGGATTTGGCATTTCACATATTCCTACACTTATGCGAATATTCCTGGACCTTCACACTACAGACATCCCCTGTGATCTTATTCAACTTCACAAACCTTCGGAGGTCTTCAATACATTAACATTCCCATGATCCGAATGTCCTGCAGACATGTCCACCATCTCCAAAGATTCTATTATGTGTTCACACATCATGCATCATTACACCTTCAAATATTCGATACAAGCTACCCACATGCTACAACACATCCGAAGAACCTTTGCAGGCATGCATACAAATATCCTATCACATTTCCGAAGCTTCAGGTGCACCGTCCCACATCTCTGAATATTCTTCCTTTCCGAAGCATGCTTACTCCGAATATTCGATATTATTCACACACGCCCCAGAGACTGTTTATAGAATCTTCAAGGACCTTTGGATATTCCCCATTTCACTTCCTCAGCACTCCAGATGCATTGGTACACATCTCCGAAGATTTCTATTGCGCGAAACTATGCACAGGCACACACTCCAGCATTTACCCATTCCCATCAATCCAGCCTCTTTGTCTGCAACCTTTTGAAGTTTAGCATTACCTTTGGATCAATCATCAAGCACAGCTATTTCTGGCCTCCATTCTCCAAATTAATTGGTACCTATTTGTTTCTTATTCATTTCCTTTTTATTTCTTTCTCCTTTTGCATTTCTCTTTCTTTCTTCTTATTTCTTTCGTGTTTCATGTTTTGGATCTTTACATTTTTGTTTCTACCTTTCATATTTCTTTTTTTGAATATTTTTGAATATTTGTATGCCCATGTACTTGTAGTAGCACAATAGTTTTGAAATAACAAGTTGTACTTCACCCCTCAATTCACATCTTGTATTTGGCTGATAATCGATTCAGCATTTCATTGTAACCTTCGCCATCATCTTGCACACTGTGTGCACTTGTAACATTCACATTACACACCAACTGAATATTTGTTTCACGTTTATTGTCCCTAACGTTCTCCTGCTTCCCCATCTTCCTTCGGACACACTCTACCTTATTAGGGGTTGTGTCTACACTTCCTATCTTGTTTCGAGAAAGCCAAGGAACTCCCTCTCGCACTTTCAGAGCCTCCCATTGCAACGCTAATATATTCCAAAGGTTTTCTTTCTACAGGATCAGGTGTGTTTTGTATTTTCCATACACATCTACTGCGTTGTAGGCACATCATATTGGAGCCCACCATGAGGGGTTCTTTTCATTGTGCCTTCTCGAACCCGTTGAACAAATTTCGATACCCTTAGGGACAAATTGATCTGTTCCTTTCAGAATCCTGATAACCTTGACAACACTTCCCCATTCTTTGAATCAGTCCCTGAATCTGTCGCATGTCATAACCACCTTTCGTCTCCTATCACACCACTATTCGAATTATCAGATCTACCTTCACCTTTATCACCTATACAACCTTCGCTACCACATTCCACCCCCTCAACACCACAACAATTAGCCATGTCTGATCATGGCAACACTTCCACTGCTGTCAAACCCTTGATGCTTCTTAAAGGAGATCGTGGTGCTCCTACATTTAATCCTGATCGTCCCTCCAAACTTTCACATTTCTTCTGCTGGTTGGAAGCCTTATTCCTTCGCAGTGGTATCACTAGCAATGAGGAAAAGAAGGATTACATTATTTCATACATTGACACTTCGCTTGCCAACCTCTGGGAAGGCATTCCATCATTCAAATCAGCCACAGCCACTTATGACGAATTCAAAGCCACCGTTCTTGAATGTTACATGGACAATGATCGCAAGTACAATGTTTCAGACCTCGACATGCTTATTGGCGAATGTCAGCATCTAGGCATTCATTCGCTTAACGAATTATCCAAATATCACCTTTGCTTCCAAGCCATCACTTCATATCTACTCGAGAAGAAACTCATTGGCGAAGTTGAGCAGTTTAATGCATTCGTCTGAAGTTTCTCCCCGGCCTTTTGGACAGATATTTCGCATCATCTTCAAGTCAAACACCCAGACCATTACCCTGATTTACCTTACAAAATTTCCAAAGTATATGATGCAGCTCATTTTGTTCTCCATGGTTTACCCACTGGTTCAAGTGTGATTCCTATCCCTGTGTTCCCCTCTCAACGACCTTCACCTTCATCTGTATCCTATACACCCCCACCTTTGCAACCCATTGATTTGCCCCCTACCATTAAATCTGAACAGTTAGGGTCAATTCTCATGGAATTTACCAAGTCTATTGTCGAAGCTATCAAACAAGCGAATATGTCTGACAATAATCACTTGTCTTCATCATCTAACTTTCAGAGGTCTACGTCATGTAACATGTGCAGAAAGGAACACTTCATTCGGGATTGTGAGGTTGTTACCGAATATATTTGTGCTGGGAAATGCAGGTGCAACACTGAAGGCAAAGTTGTTTTACCATCTGGTTCATTTATTCCAAGAGATATTCCTGGCACCCTCCTTCGTGACCGCTTTGATGAGTGGCATCGTCGAAACCCCAACCAGCTTGCATCTGGCACTTTATTCCATTCCATCATTTCTTCAGACAATAGTCCTCACTCTCTCCCTTCTCAGCCCCTCTATCAACTTTCTACCACTGATCGAATTGTGTCTCTCAAAGCTGAACTATTCAACCTTCGCACTAGAAAGCCTGGATTTACTCCTGTCATTTGTACACATGCGCAGAAGGCTTGCAATGCCAATGTCGATCCTGATGATGATCCAGCTCCTGTTCAGCCACCTGTAATCTCTGAAACAGATCAACCACACGCCACATCTGAGCCACCGACATCAGCACCTGCTATCCCATTTGAGCCAAAGGGACCTGAACATCCCCCCTCAAGATCGAAATGTTGGCGCACTTCCTAAGCCTTCTGCTCTGAAGAAATCTGAGCCTGCATACCAAACCTTACCACCAATTCATAATCAATCTATTGCCACTGATGTCTACAATTGTTCGCTTAACATGCCCGTCACTCTCACTCAATGTGAACTCCTGTCCATTTCTCCTGAAGTCTGAGCACAACTTAGGGATGCTATCACAACATGCCGTATTCTGAATAAGGACTCTACTCAGCAAAACCTCACTGAAGAATTCGCTCCAGACCTTGAGAATGATCTCACCCTGCAGTTATCCATTCCGGTTATTTCTTTGCATGCCAGTCACCATCCTCCTCCTGGTGTCACCATCATCCCTGATCATTTCAAAACTTATATTTGCTCGCTAAGTCCAGGTGAAACTCCAGACCCGAATCAGTTAATTGTTGCAAAAGAGTCTTATGCACTTTGTGCAATTCAGCCTTTAGTGGACCACACCCTTCACATCGAATCCATTCTAGATCCTGGATGTCAGATTATTGCTATGTCCGAAGAAGTTTGTCATGAACTTTTGCTAAGCTATGATCCCAGCATTCGGCTAAACATGCAATCTGCTAATCGTACTGTCGACCAATCCCTCGGTTTAGCACGTAATGTCCCTTTCTTCATTGGTGACCTCACCCTCTACATGCAAGTCCATGTCATTCAGGATCCTGCATACAATATTCTATTTGGTTGTCCCTTCGATGTCCTTACTGAAAGTGTTGTCTGAAACTATGCGAATGAAGACCAGACAATCACCATCCATGATCCCAATTCAGGACGAGTTGCTACCATCCCTACTCGTGGCCCTCCTTGCTTTGCCTGTCACCATCATTTGAATCAGGGTTTTCACAGGTAGAGGAACTAGGCAATATAATGTTTAGGGAGCAACTATGTTCCTCTAGCTCCGAAGGTTCTTGTTTTTCTTTTAGCTCTAGGTGTAATTCTATCTCTGGCTCTTCTTATCCCTATTGTCTGTACAAATCCGAATGTTCTACCAGCTCAAGTCAACCTTGTTTTATGTTCCCTCTTTCAATTTCCCCATCCTTCACATCCTCAAATTCCTCCCCATCATTCGCGTCCCCTCCTCTGAATAATTTATCAACCTTCGCAACAAAGAAATACAAGCCAGTTGCTAAGAAGGTTTGCCCAGTATATACCAACATCCCCCAGAACTTTCACATCATCCGTGATATCAAGGGTGATCCACTCACTACTCTACCCATTCTTTCACCACATCCTCCTCCTTTCACACCATATGGTTGCTACACCATTGAACAACATGAAATTATTGACAAATGTCACCCTCCTGGTTTCCTCTTGCCCAAAGAACATAATCTCATGCACCACTTCATGACTCTTCACCAGGATGCATTTGCCTGGAATGACTCCGAAAAAGGCCATTTTAGAGAAGACTTCTTTCCTCCTGTCGAGATCCCCACCATAGCGCACAAGCCCTGGGTACTCCAAAACATCCCCATCCCTCCAGGCATCTATAAGGAAGTTTGCAAACTTATTCAGAACAAGATTGAAGCTGGAGTCTTCGAACCTTCGAATTCATTGTACCACTCTCATTGGTTTACTGTTACAAAGAAGGATGGGAAGTCTCTTCACATTGTCCAATCCCTTGAACCTCTCAACGCTGTCACCATCACACATTCTGGGGTTCCACCTTTCTCCGAACAACTTGCTGAACAATTTGCTGGACGTGCCTGTGGAGGAATGCTCGATTTATTTGTTGGCTATGACGAGTGTGCTTTAGCCAAATCTTCACGTGACCTTACCACCTTTCAAACACCATTCAGAGCTCAGTGCCTTACAAAACTTCCTATGGGCTGGTGTAATTTGGTACCTATCTTCCATGATGACATTACTGAAATTCTTCGCCCTGAGATCCCTGAAGTTAGTGTTCCTTACATTGATGATGTCCCTGCTAAGGGCCCAGCCACATGGTATATTCTTCCTAATGGCAAGTGCAAAAGTATTCCCAAAAATCCTGGAATTTGCTGTTTCGTTTGGGAGCATTTTCAGAATCTTAATTGCATCGTTCAGCGAATGAAGTATTGTGGTGGTACCTTCTCCGGCTTCAAGACTATACTCTGTGCCCCAGAAATCACTGTTTTAGGTCACCGGTGTACATACAAAGGTCGTCTCCCAGATACTGAACACGTTGCGAAGATTGTCAACTGGGGTCCATGTGAGAACCTCACCGACATTCGCGCTTTCTTAGGAACTATCAGAGTCTGTCATCTCTTCATCAGGAATTTTGCACATCATGCCCACCATCTTGTGAAACTCACCCGACAGAATCAGCCATTTATATTCAGACCTGAACAAATCACCACACAAGAAGATCTAAAGTCTGCGCTTTTATCATCCCCTGCCCTTTGTGCCATCAATTATGACTCTCCTCAACCAGTTATCCTTTCAGTCGACACTTCATATATTGCTATTGGACATATCCTCAGCCAATGTGATGAGAAGAATCCCCGCTTTCACTATATTTCGCGTTTTGGATCTATCACCCTCAATGACTGTGAAGCTGGATTTTCACAAGCGAAACTCGAAATCTATGGTCTATACTGTTCGATTTGTGCACTCAAGCTACACCTCATTGGCCTTTGGAATCTTATTGTCAAAGTTGACATGAAATATATTAAAGGAATGCTTGCACACCCTGACCTCGTCCCTTCAGCCAGTGTCAATCATTGGATTATCTCAATCCTCACTTTCCATTTCGAGCTTGTCCATGTTCCTGGCACCTTTCATGGTCCTGATGGCCTTTCTCATTGACATCCACAACCTGGAGATAAGCCCGAACCTGAGGATGACTTTGATGATTGGATTGATCATCTACATGGTTTTATGCACATGATAGCACCCTATTTCCTTTGCAGAATCAACCTTCCTCCCATCGCCATTTATATTGCCAAATGTAACAAAGCTACTTTCGATTCCACCTCTACTGTTGATTCTACTCTGAATAATCCTGAGGATACCCCTCCAAAGATTCTACAACTCTGTATTCAATCATCCCTCATTCTCCTCTTGCACAAAAAGCAGATGACTGGCTTCTCCTCGTTTGACAATGGCATGAAACACTTCAACACCCACCTGATATGTCTGACTCCGAATATACGACCTTCATTTGCTATTGTACTGAATTCTTCATACATTCTGAATGTTTATGGTGAAAGAACCCTCAAGGTGAACATAAGCTTGTTGTCCCCACTACATGTCATCTCTTTATCATTTCTTCAGCTCACAATGATGTTGGGCATCACAGTTTCTTCGCAACAAATGCCCTCATCTCCGAACGTTATTGGTGGCCATTTATTAGCTCTGATATTGCGTGGTACATCCGCACATGCCATCTTTGCCAAGTCCATCGAACACAGAATGTCCTAATTCCTCCAACTGTTGCTATTCCTGCTCCATTATTTGCGACACAATGCATCTTCCAGCATCTGGTGGATTCAAGTATATTGTTCAAGGTCGTTGTTCACTAATCCATTTCCCCAAATTTGAGATGATTCGCAAAGAGACTGGCCACATTATTGCTGAGTGACTCCTTTGCAGCTTCATATACAGATGGGGCATGATTCTCGAAATAGTTACTGACAACAGCACACCATTCATTAAAGCTTGCGAATATCTTTCGAAAAGATATCACATTACACACATTCAGATTTCAGGCTATAATTCACAAGCCAATGGACTTATCAAATGACCACACTTTGATGTTCGCCAAGCACTCTTCAAGGCAACCAATGGAGATCAATCCAAGTGGTCTTCTGCTGCTTATTCGGTATTTTGGGCAGATCACATTACAGTCCGATGACAAATGGGCTGTTCACCATATTTCGCAGCTACAGGAACCCATCCTCTCCTTCCTTTCGATATTGCAGAGTCTAACTATCTCTTACCCCCTCCCAAAGCAGTTCTTTCAACAACCGATCTTATTGCATGCCACACTATTGCTCTTCAAAAATGATTCTCACACCTCTCCCAACTTCATTCGAAGGTTTATGAAGCCCGAATCAAAGCTGCTGTCCACTTCGAAGCAGAACATGCAAATACCATCAAGGATTATAACTTTTTGCTTGGTGACCTTATACTTATTCATCATACCAAAATCGAGAAGTCACTTAATTGAAAGATGCACCCTTGTTACCTTGGACCCCTCATTGTCATCTCCAGAAACAGAGGTGGTGCCTATATACTTGCTGAACTCAACGGTACTCTTTTCAATCGTCCTTTCACTGCATTTTGTGTTATTCCATATTTCGCACGTACAAAGATCGACCTACCACCCCTCTAAGAACTCCTTGATGTTTCGAAGGAATGTCTACAAGAGCTTCACAATTCTACAATATCTGATCCCAAAGGAGAATTGGACAATGCGGTTAATAGCTCTGACGACACTGAAGAAGATTAGCACCAGTCAAGATTTTAGTAGGGAGGAGAGAAAATTCCCTAATCTGTTTTATCTTTCACTGAGTCTTCTAATGATATGCGTTGCATGGGGATGAATGTGAAAGTGTGCAAAACGCGAAACAAGGATCAAGTGCCTCGGGAAAAACCCTAAACACCTAACACTCACTCACTAACACACACACACACTATCACAATCTCGGTACAAGAGTTTGGGGCCTTTGATATTGAAAAATATCACTTGTGTTCTCAAAAGTCTCAATAGTATTGTTTAAAATACAAGTTTTAATGTATTTAATCGCAAATCGTAGTCCTAAGACTTTGAAAACGATTTAACACGAAGGGTGTGGTATAGGATAATTAGGTAGAACAAAGTTCTGACTTTTCTGGGGCTCTTGACTTTCAAATTCCAAGTCTGTTCCAAACTCTCAATTTAAAATGTCTTCAAGCAAGTTGACTCCCAAGCGCGCTGGCTTCGTTCACACTGTACTATCTGACCACGAAGTAACCTCCTTATTGTATACAATTGCCCACCTCCTAAGTCTCTACTTGGAGTGCAGCTAACTGGTCAACGCGGGACGATTCCTTGCATATTTGACCTAATTGCGCACTCCTTAAATACAAAAATCCTTATCTACGCATTTACATGTGTTTCTTTTGGTATACAAATGTGAAAGCCGAATAACCGAGTCATTTTACTAGGGTATCATAATATTTTAATAGTCTTTCTCAAGGGACACTACAGATTTCGTAGTGTATTCTCAGAACGCATCAGTATTGATGCATACGCGGTAATAGCCAGTGTAGCTATTTTTATCTCTCTTTGATCTCTCGTGTTTGTCTTCTCTATAGTTCGGTTACTATTTTAATATATTGCATCCGATTTTTGATAGGTATGCTGATGCACTGATCCGCGTTGCCATCAACCTTGGGCTCATGATTCTCTCAATAGATTTTCAATAGAAAATCCTTATCTCTTCATCAGAGTATGATAGATCCCTCTGAAGTATTGTATCATATGTTTCTCATATGGAATGAAGACATCCCATTGCGTGAGATGCAACCGGAATGGTATTCTTTCTAAATTTATGTTTTCACGCGGTTGTGGCTGACCATGCATCACTTTTGATGCATGCGTGGGAATTGCCGTACATGACTTCTCCATGGCTGTAAACCGTGCACTTAGTGATTTCTTTTCGTGTAGTGCATCGTAGGACATGACACAATGTGTCTATCATGTTTCCTTTTTATAGAACTAATATTTCATCACAAGTT
>Ga0307507_10009941_pt1 | contig 12498 bp, 11 predicted proteins | sample 7_EM_MG_FD_207223 | JGI IMG/M metagenome (GOLD analysis project Ga0307507, IMG submission 207223) | Populus trichocarpa ectomycorrhiza microbial communities from riparian zone in the Pacific Northwest, United States - 7_EM | ecosystem: Host-associated > Plants > Roots > Unclassified | place... | reverse complement strand
TCCACGCCGTGGGCGCCGACCAGTTGCTCCAGCGGGACGGTGATGGACTTCTCACCGCCGCGCTGCCCGGGCGGCAGCAGCGAGACGATCGCGCTGACCAGCCCGTCCACCGGGCACGGGTGCAGGTGCAGGCCGCGGGTGTCCTGGACGGCCAGCAGGCCCTGCCCGCCGAGCACGCCCGCCACCGAGAGCAGCGGCTCGGCACCCGGGTCGATCAGCTGGATGGCGTCGAGCGAGATGTCCGGCGACGCCAGGATGCCGAAGTAGTCCTCGAGGTGGGGCTCGGGACGGCCGCGGCCGTCCGCCAGTCCCCGCTGGACCAGCCCCTCCAGGGTCTGCCGCCGCAGGAACGCCCGCTCGTCGACGGTCGCCCCGTGCGAGGGCACGCGCAGCGGATAGGGCAGCTCGCCCAGCCCTGCCGACTCCCATAGGAAGTCGAGCTCGAGCGGCGTGAGCAGCTCTGCGGTCGGCATGGCACAACCCCCCGGAGTGGAAAGCCGACGGTGCACGGCGCGCCGTCGCGCCGTGCACCGGTGAAGATCAGCGGTCTTCGTCCTCGGTCCACGCGCCGATGACCGGCGGCGGGGTCGCCTGGTTGGCGCCGAAGGCCTCGTCCGGGTCGGCTTCGATGAGGAACGACGCGTGCGTGTGCTCCTCTTCCTGCTCGGCCTGGGCGCCGTGGGCACCCATTCCGCCGCCCATGCCGCCCATCATGTTCGGCGGCGGCGTCGGCTGCCCGCCGATGGTGCCGCCCGAGGAGACGAGGCCCTGCTGCGGCGCGTTCGCGGACGCGGCGCTCTGCGCGGCCTGGCTGTTCGAAGCCGCCTCGGTGGAGTCGTCCTGCTTCTTCGAGCCGGACTTGCTGCCCGCGCCGAGGGTGCGCGCACCGGCGTAGCCGAGCCCGCCGCCCAGGGCGCCGAGGCCCAGCGCCTTGCCGACCCCGCCGAGCCCACCGCCCGAGGACGTCGGCGCGGCCTGCGCGCCGGTCGCCGAGGCCGCCGCCGTGCCCGAGCCGCCCGCGCCTGCCAGCGGCGAGCCGTCGGGGCCGAGGCCCGCGGCGTGGCCGCCGAGCGGACCGCCCGGTCCACCCTGGCCCACGTGCTGGGCGCCGTGGCCGCCGAAGCCGGCGGCACCGACGCCGTGGCCGGCGTAGGCGTCCGCCGCGCCGAGGCCCTGCACGGCCCCGAACCCGCCGACGGAACCGACGTTCGAGAACGAAACGGAGTTGTGGCCCGCGGTCGGCTTCATGCCCAGCGATTCGGGGCCGAAGCTCGGGGTCGAGCCGTCGACCTCGCTCATCGACTTGGTGTAGGCGTCGAAGAAGGCGACCTGCTGCGTCTTGACGTCGTTGGCCGCGTCGAACTGCGCCTTCTGGTCGGCGATCATCGCCGCCGGGCCGCCGGACAGCGCCGCCGTCATCGCCTGCTTGGGGTCGAAGTCCTTGGGCGCGGGCATCTTCTTGACCTCGGCGGCGGCCGCGGCCTGCTTCGCCAGGCGGTCCGACATCGTGTGCGCGGCCTCCGAGGCCTGCGCGCCCGAGTTCGCGATCCCCACCAGCGCGCCCTGCGCGGCGCCGGCGCCCTGGCCGATCCAGGCCGCGCCGAGCTCGGTGATCGCGTTGTAGAGGTGGTCGGAGGCCTGCTTCAGCTCGTTGCCGTGGTGCGCCCAGGCGTGCCCGGTCGCCTCGGCCGTGCCGGGGTCGTTGTTGTTGACCGCGCCGTTGTAGAGCTGCTGGCTGGCCTGCGCGTTCCAGTTGGGCGGGTTCGGGATCGCCCGGTCGCTGCCCATGTCGAAGCCGTCGGAGCGGCCGCGGGCCTGCTCGACGATGTTCGAGCTGGACGAGCTGTCGCCCAGCGGGACGGACGAGCCCGGGTTGTTCGAGCTGCTGTTCGGTGCCATGACTTCGAGTTCCCCCTCTGGACTCAGACGCTGCGGAACGGATCGGCGGCGGCCTGGTCCATCTCGTGGTAGCGGGACATCGCCGTGACGATGCCCTGCTCGGCGGCCTCGTACTGGCTCAGCAGGTTCTGCAGGGCCGCGGAGTAGGAGTCACCACCGCCGTCGGCGCGCTGGACGAACTTGGCGGCCATCGCGTTGCCGACCGGGTTGTCACCTAGCTTCGGCGGGTTGGCCAGGGCGCCGGAGGCGCTCAGCAGCGCCTCGACCGCGTCCTTGCCGGTGCGGATCTTGTTCAGCACGGCCTGGGCGGCGTCGGGGTCGACCCCGATCTGCCCTGCCGCAGCCGCGGCCTTGAAGGCGTTCGCATCCGCAGCGCTGCTGTTGACCATCTGGACTCTCTCCGTTCCCCCGGGCCGGGCCATGCGGGCATGGCAAGGTCTTCGCATAGGTTAACGCACGTGATCAGAGCGTATGACGCGATCCGCGACCTCAGGGTTCCGCATTTCCGGTAGTTGCGGCAAGCGGTTCGTCAGGAGGTGTACACGTGCGGGTCAAGGGTGCCGATGTAGGGCAGGTCCCGGTACCGCTCGGCGTAGTCGAGGCCGTAGCCGACGACGAACTCGTTGGGGATGTCGAAGCCGATGTACTTCACCGGGACGTCCACCTTCACCGCGTCGGGCTTGCGCAGCAGCGAGACCACCTCCAGCGAGGCGGGGTTGCGGCTGGCCAGGTTCTTCAGCAGCCAGGACAGGGTGAGGCCGGAGTCGACGATGTCCTCGACGATGAGCACGTCACGGCCGGCGATGTCGCGGTCGAGGTCCTTGAGGATGCGGACCACGCCCGAGGAGGACGTCGCGGAGCCATAGGACGAGACGGCCATGAACTCGAGCTGCGTCGGGAGCGGCAGGGCACGGGCGAAGTCGGTCATGAACATGACCGCGCCCTTCAGGACGCCGACCAGGAGAAGCTCTCCCCGGCCGTTCTCGGGGTAGTCGGCCGCGATCTGCTCGGCCAGCTCCGCGATCTTGTCCTTGATCTGCTGCTCGGTGACGAGCACGGAGGCGATTTCGCCCTCGTACACGGATCATTCCCCTCGTGTGGTGGGTTGGGGTGCGCTGAGCCAGAGCCTGCCATGTGCCCGCCAAGCCTCCAAGTTGCCCGGCAGCCAGACCGCACCCTGCCCGCGCCACCGGCCGACGAGAGCGTCGACCGAGCGCAGGTGCGCGTCGGTGAGGTCACGGGCCCCGGAGTCCAGCAGCCACCTGCGCAGAACACGTCGGCGCAGTGCCGCCGGTTCGACCGCCAGCACGCTCACTTCCAGCCCATTGGGGCCGCCCGCACGGGTGAGAAGCTCTGCGGCGAGTGTGTCCAACGCCTCGGTGTCCTCCCGCAACTGCGCGGCCGTGCGAGCGAGCGCGGCGGCGACCCCGCCGTTGAGGACGTCCTCCAGCAGCGGCAGGACTTCCGCGCGAAGGCGGACGCGGGTGAAGCGCGGGTCGGCGTTGTGCGGGTCCTGCCACGGCTCGACGCCGAGCTCGGCGCAGGCCGCCCGGGTGGTCTCGCGGGTCGTGGCGAGCAGCGGACGGCCCCACGGCGGGTCGTGCGGGCGCATCCCTGACATGCTGCGCGGGCCCGAGCCGCGGCCGAGCCCGAGCAGCACGGTTTCGGCCTGGTCGTCGAGGGTGTGGCCGAGCAGAACCAGGTCATGGCCTCCGAGGGCGAGGTACCGGGCTTTACGCGCGGCGGCCTCGGGACCGCCTCCCACACCGACCTCGGCCTTCAGGACTTCCGCCGCGTCGACGCCCAGCGCCCGGGCGGCCGCGGCGGCGTCCTCGGCGACCTTGGCCGAGCCTTCTTGGAGCCCGTGGTCGACGACGAGCGCGCGGACGGTGTGCCCGGCCTTGTGGCCGATGTGCGCGGTGGCCTCGGCCAGAGCGAGGGAGTCGGCGCCGCCGGAGACCGCGACACACAGCTCAGGCGGCGCCTCGACGCTCTCGAGGAACTCACGGACGGCCCGGCGGACCGCGGCGACACTCACCCGTGCAGGCGCCGGACCCAGGCGGCCGGATCGGTGATCTCGGCGCGGGACGGCAGGGTGTTCGGTGACCGCCAGACGGCGTTGAAGCCGTCCATGCCGACCGCGTCGACGACGTACCGGGTGAACTTGGCGCCCTCTTCGTACTGGCGGATCTTCGCGTCGACGCCGAGCAGCGCGCGCAGCAACCGGTCGAAGACGCCGCCGCCCTTGCGCCGGGCGGTGAAGCGGGCGCGGATGGTGTCGACGCTCGGCACGACCCTCGGCCCGACGGCGTCCATGACGTAGTCGGCGTGGCCTTCGAGCAACGTCGACAGCGCCAGGAGCCGTTCGAAGACCGCACGTTCCTTCGGCGACTGAAGCAGCTCCGCGATGCCGAGCTTCGGGCCCTGCTTGATCGCCTCGGGCAGGCGTCCGACCAGGTCGGACAGGCCGTCGGAGCCGTTGCCCGCGAGCCCGGAGACGAGCCGCTCGACCTCGTCGGCGAAGTAGTCGCGCAGCCAGGTGACCGCGGTGAACTGCAGGCGGTGGGTGCATTCGTGCAGGCAGACCCAGAGCCGGAAGTCGTGGGCGTCCACCTGCATCGCCCGCTCGGCGGCGACGACGTTCGGCGCGACGAGCAGCAGCTGACCGGCTCGCTCCGGACCGCCGAAGGGGTCGTACTGGCCGAGCACGCGGCTGGCGAGGAAAGCGAGCACAAGCCCGGTCTGGACTCCGGCGCCGCCGGCGAGGATCGGCCCGAACGGCCCGCCCTGCTGCGGCAGCGCGTGTCCGGTGAGCGCGTCGAGCCCGGCGGCGGCGGAGCGGACCCAGCCCGGCCGGTCGACGACCTCGCCGGGCAGCAGCGGCAGCTGCAGGCCCAGCCCGGTCAGCTCACGGACGTGCCCTTCGGCCTCCATGGTCAGCTCGCGCAGGTCGGTGACCGCGGTCTCGGCCTCGCCCCGGGGGACCTGCGGGCCGCCGCGGACGAGCAGCGCACCGGTCGAGGCGGCGAGCGACCAGTCGACCATCGGCCGGGTCTGGGGCTGGGGCGTCTCGGTTTCCTGGCTCACCCTTCCGACGCTACAGCTTTTCCCGCCGCGTGCTTTCACGATCACGCTGCCCTACGGCAACTTTTGTGACAGCGCGGGTGCTAACCGCAACCGCACTGGTGCAGCGCGGCCGCCACCACGTCGAGGCCGTCGCGGCCGGGATCCTTGTCCGAGCCCTCCGACATCAGCGCGAACACCAGCAGCCGGCCGTCCTTGTCGAGCACCACCCCGGCCAGCGTGTTGACGCCGGACAGCGTGCCGGTCTTCGCCCGCACCCAGCCCTTGCCCTCGGTCGCCGAGCCCTTGCCGAACCGCGGCTGAAGGGTCCCCGTGCCGCCGGCGACCGGCAGGCCCTCCAGCATCGGGCGCAGCTTGGGCGTCTCCGGGTTCTTGCCGTCCGGCGCCGCCGCGGCCGCGAGGACCTGCGCCAGCAGCCGGGCGGAGATCCGGTTCAGCATCGAGATGCCGCTGCCGTCGGACAGCTCCACACCGGCCACGTCGAACCCGTGCGCCTTCAGCACCTTCAGGGCCGCCTTGGCGCCGCCGGCGTAGCTCGCCTCCTCGCCGTTGGCCAGCGCCACCTGCCGCACGATCGCTTCGGCGAGGGTGTCGTCGGACAGCTCCAGTGTGTCGGCCACCAACTCGGTGAGCGGCGCGGACTTGACCTCGCCCAGCACCTTCGCGCCCTTCGGCGCCGTCGCCTGGCCCCCGGTCGAAGCGTTGAGCTTCGACGCGATGGTCCCCGCGACCGCGCTGCCCGCGTTGGCGACGCGCATGGAGTCGTTGTCCTTGGGGTTCTGCCGTCCGCCGTCGGCCATGACCGGCGCCATCTGCGTGGCGAACGTCGACGGCGCGTCGCCGGCCTCCCAGCCCGGTGCGGTCGTCGCGCCCTTGAAGAGGGTCAGGTCGACCTGCACCTTCTTCACGTTCGGCGCGGCCTTCTTGACCTGCGCGACAAGGTCGTCGAGGTGCGCGGCGCCCGCGTACAGCGGCGACTCGGTGCCCAGCGGCAAGCCCGTCATCGTCGTGTCGCCGCCGCCGACCAGGATCACCGTGCCCGGGTCGGCACCCTGGACGATCTTCGTCGACAGCCGCATGTTGTGGTCCAGTGAGAGCAGCGCGGCCGCGCTGATCAGGATCTTCGTGGTCGACGCGGGCGTCACGGACTTCGCCGCGCCCTTGTCCCACAGCTCGGCGCCGGTCGCCGGGTCGATCACGCTGCCGGTCAGCTGGGCGAGCCCGCTGTTGCCGGCCGGGCCGGCGAGCACGGACTTCACGCCGTCCGCGGTCGGCGCCTGCCCGCTCGTGTTCGGCCCCTGCAGCACGCGGGTGACGGCGACGGGCTCGGGAATGTCGCCCTTCGGCGCGTTCGGCGCCCACGGCAGGCCCAGGCGGTTGGACACCTTGGGCATCGACGCCGCGACGCCGAGCGCGGCCACCACCAGCAGGACCAGCCCGCCGATCAGCAGCAGCTTGCCGCGGCGGCGCTTCTTCGGCGGCTGGGGCTCGGGCGCGGCTTCCTGGCGGGGCGGCTCAGGTGGCGGCGTGGGCCGTTCGGGCTCGACGTCCGGGCGGAGCCTCGGCTGGTAGTCGAAGTCGGGCTCGGCGTCCGGCCGGAACCGCGGCTGGTAGTCGAAGTTGGCCGGCCGCTCGATGCCGACGGTGGCCTCGGCCTCGAAGCGGCGGCCGTCGGGCTCGATCCGCATCGGCCGGGCCAGCGAACCGGCGGACGCCGAGGGGACCGCGCCCCGCGAGGGCTCGGGCGGCAGGTTCCGCAGGCGATCGCCGGGCTCGGCGGGCCGGTCACGGGTCTCGCGCTGGTTCCCGGCGGGCCAGACGTTGCGCTCCACCGGCACCCACGGCGTCTTGCCCGGCTGCTTCACCGGCAGCTGCTGGGTGGTCTGGTCCGGGGGCGGGGTGTCCTGCTTCGGCGGGACCGGGATCTCCTGCGGCAGCTTCGGCAGGGGTCTCGAGCGCGGGGCGCCGAGCCGGTCGGCCAGGTCGCCGCGCGGCGGGGCCGGAGCCTTGACTGGCGGAGCCGGTGGAGCCTGCGGGGCCGACGCGGAGGGGGCGTTGACCCCCGGGATCGGCTCGGGCGCGACGTTCGGCGTGAACCACGTCCCCGTCGGCTTCTCCCCTGTGACGTTGGGCACGGCGGGCTGCTCCGGTGGCGCGGCCGGGGCGTCCGGGAGCGGGAGCTTGTCGGTCTTTCCACCCTTGCCCGACGAGGTGTCTTCATCCGCCGAAGGCCACATCGGCTGGTCGTTGTCCGGCACCCACCACTCCTCACGGCTGTCCCCCGGAAGGGGCCAAGCTCACATGCCGCCATGCCGACATCCCCCGGCACGCACTGCGTAGTCCACACTAGTGACGTCAAACCAGTCACTGAGGTTGAGCGCCCGACGGCGGGCGTCCCCGATTCCAGGAGCAGCGAGGGCGGCGTGGAGTTCGACGTCACGATCGAAATCCCCAAAGGGGAGCGCAACAAGTACGAGGTCGACCACAAGACCGGCCGCATCAAACTGGACCGGACCCTGTTCACGGCGACGCAGTACCCGGCCGACTACGGCTTCATCGACGACACCCTCGGCCAGGACGGCGACCCGCTCGACGTGCTGGTCCTCGTCCAGGAGCCGACGTTCCCGGGCTGCCTGATCCGCTGCCGCGCGATCGGCATGTTCCGGATGACCGACGAGAAGGGCCCGGACGACAAGGTCCTCGCGGTCCCGACGAACGACCTGCGCCTGGAGCACCTGCGCGACATCCATCACCTCAACGAGTTCCACAAGCTCGAGATCCAGCACTTCTTCGAGGTGTACAAGGACCTGGAGCCGGGCAAGAGCGTCGAGGGTTCGAGCTGGGTCGGGCGCACCGAGGCCGAGGCCGAGATCGCGCGTTCGTACGAGCGTGAGACGGACCGCCTGGCCAAGGCCGAGGCCGACGGCGGCTCGCACCACTAGTTCCCAGATGTAATGAACGGTCCTTTCCTTACAGATTTTGTAAGGAAAGGACCGTTCATTACATCCCCGGGGTCAGTGCGCCAAGGCCAGCGCCGGAGCGCCCTCCGCTTCAGCCTCGGTGCGCTGCTCCAGCGCGGACTTGTCCGAGAGCGGCTTCTCCTTGAGGAACCACACCAGCGCGAAGCCCACGGTCAGCACGATCCCGCCGACCAGGAACACCGTGCTCATCGAGTCGGCGAAACCGGTCAGGATCGGCCGGGCCAGCGTCGGGTCGAGGGTGGCCAGGAACGACGTGTCGTTGACGTCCAGCCCGCTCTTCATCTGCTGAGCGAACTCCGGGTGCTGCGCCAGCGCCGCCAGGTAGGCGGGTGAGGCCATCGCCGAGCGGAACGCGGCGGCGATCCGGTCACCGACCGTGCCGAACAGGATCGACAGGAACACCGCGGTGCCCGCCGTGCCGCCGATCTGCCGGAAGAACGTCGCCGCCGAGGTCGCCACGCCGATGTCCTGCGGGCGGACGTCGTTGGTCGCGGCCAGCACCAGCGTCTGCATCGAGAGGCCGAGCCCCAGTCCGATCACGAAGGCGATCACCATCACCAGCGCGAGCGAGCTGTCCACGGTGATCGTCGACAGCGCGAACAGCGCCGCCGCCATCAGGCCGACCCCGGCCACCGCGAACATCTTGTACCGGCCGGTGGCCGAGATGATCCGGCCGCTGGTCAGGCTCGCAACCATGATGCCCAGCGTCAGCGGGAGCATCTGCAGGCCCGCTTGTGTCGGCGTCGCGCCCTTGACGATCTGCAGGTACAGCGGGAGCGACATCATCGCGCCGAACATCCCGGCGCCCTGCACGACGGTGACCAGCGTGGCCATCCGGAACACCGGGCGGCGGAACAGCCGCAGCGGCAGCAGGGCGGCGTCGCCCATCCGGCGCTCGGTCCACACGAACGCGGCCACGCCCAGCCCGCCGATCACGTACATCGCGATCGAGGCGGTCGAACCCCAGCCCCACTCGCGGCCCTGCTCGGCGACGATCAGCAGCGGCACCAGCCCGACGGCCAGCGTCACGGCGCCCCAGTAGTCGACCTTCTGCTCGACGCGGGTGTGCGGGACGTTCAGGACCTTGGTCACCACGACCAGCGCGGCCAGCGCGATCGGCACGTTCACCAGGAACACCCAGCGCCAGCCGGTGATGCCGGCGAAGGTGTCGATACCGGCGAAGAAGCCGCCGACGACCGGGCCCGCGACGCTCGAGATGCCGAACACCGCCATGAAGTAGCCCTGGTACTTGCTGCGCTCACGCGGGGACGTGATGTCGGTGATGATCGCCAGCGCCAGGGACATCAGGCCACCGGCGCCGAGGCCCTGGAACGCGCGGAACGCGGCCAGCTCGTACATCGAGGTCGCCATGCCGCTGGCCAGCGAGCCGACCAGGAACAGCGAGATCGCCGTCAGGTACATGGGCTTGCGGCCGTAGAGGTCGGACAGCTTGCCGTACAGCGGCGTCGAGAGGGTCGCGGTGATCAGGTAGGCGGTGGTCGCCCACGCCTGCAGGCTCAGGCCGTGCAGCTCGTCGGCGATGGTGCGCATCGACGACGAAACGATCGTCTGGTCGAGCGCAGCGAGGAACATGCCGAGCATCAGCCCGGACAGGATGGTCAGGATCTGACGGTGCGATAGCCGGCCGTTCGTAGCGGCTTCTCCTTCCGCCGTGGTGGTGTCGCTCATCGGGGTCTCCTCCCAGAAGTCTTCGTAGTTGCTTGTAGCCCTCAACTACTTGCCTCCGACAACTATTCCCCGATCGCTTGTAGCATGCAACTAAATATCCCTGTGACCCTGGTCTCGCCCGCCGGAAACGCCGGAGCCCGCACTTTCACGTGAAAGTGCGGGCTCCGGGACGGGCTTCGACTCAGGCGGTGTAGCCGGGGATCGGGAACGGCTCCACGAACTCGCGGATCTCGGCGGCGATGGTGTCCAGGGCGGACTCCTCGTGCGCCGCCGCCGCGGTGACCGTGCGGTCGATCCACTCGGCGACCTTGACCTGGTGCTCGGGCCGCAGGCCGCGGGTGGTGATCGCGGCCGTGCCGAGCCGGATGCCGGACGGGTCGAACGGCTTGCGCGGGTCGAACGGCACCGTGTTGTAGTTCAGCTCGATGCCCGCGCGGTCCAGCGCCTGCGCGGCGGGCTTGCCCGCGATGGCCTTGTTCGTCAGGTCGATCAGCAGCAGGTGGTTGTCCGTGCCGCCGGTGACGAGGTCGTAGCCGCGCTCGACCAGCGCTTCGGCGAGCGCCTTGGCGTTGGCCACGATCGCGTGCGCGTACTCGCTGAAGGAAGGTTGCTGCGCCTCGCCGAGCGCGACCGCGATCCCCGCCGTCGTGTGGTTGTGCGGCCCACCCTGCAGACCCGGGAACACCGCCTTGTCGATGGCCTTCGCGTGATCGGCGTCGGTGAGGATCATCGCGCCGCGCGGGCCGCGCAACGTCTTGTGCGTGGTCGTGGTGATGACCTGCGCGTGGCCCACCGGCGACGGGTGCGCGCCACCCGCGATGAGACCGGCGATGTGCGCGATGTCCGCGACCAGCACGGCGTCGACCTCGCGGGCGATCTCGGCGAACGCCGGGAAGTCGATCGTGCGCGGGATCGCCGTGCCCCCGGCCAGGATGATCTTCGGCCGGTGCTGTCGGGCGAGGTCGCGGACCTGGTCGAGGTCGATGCGGCCGGTCTCCTTGCGGACGCCGTAACGCACCGGGGTGAACCACTTTCCGGTCGCGGAGACGCCCCAGCCGTGCGTCAGGTGCCCGCCGTCCGGCAGCGCCATGCCGAGCACGGTGTCGCCGGGCTGGGCGAAGGCGAGGTAGGCGGCGAGGTTCGCCGGGGACCCGGAGTACGGCTGGACGTTCGCGTGGTCCGCGCCGAAGACGGCCTTGGCGCGGTCGATCGCGAGCTGCTCGACCTGGTCGATGAACTGCTGGCCCTCGTAGTAGCGCTTGCCCGCGTAGCCCTCGGAGTACTTGTTGGTCAGCACGCTGCCGGTCGCCTCGAGGACGGCCTGCGAAACGTAGTTCTCCGAAGCGATCAACCGGATCTTGTCGTGCTGGCGCTGGGCTTCGCCTTCCACGAGCCCGGCGATCGCGGGGTCGGAGGCGGCGAGCGCGTTCAATACTGGCTGGTGTGTCATGGCGTACTCCGGCTCTGGAGTGGCCTTCACCCAGGCGCGCGGTGCCGGCCTCGTCTTCGCTTCCCGGTGGTGCTCCACCTCATGGCGCCAGTCGCTGTGTTTTCTGCGCGCGCTGACGAAAACACGCCGCCAGGGCATGATGGCACTGCACCTCACCATTGCGCCAATGTGCCCTGCCGTCGCGTTTTCGTGGGGCCTGGCGGCCCCGAGAAGCGGCGCGCGGTGAAGTCTCCGCTCGGCGCTGGCGCGCCTTCCGGAGACCTTGTGGTCACCCCGCGCGCCGATAACTCAGTCCACCACTGCGACACCCATCGAGCGTGCGGTACCGGCGACGGTCCGCATGGCCATTTCGAGGTCCCCGGTGTTCAGGTCGGGCATTTTGCGTTCGGCGATCTCACGCAGCTGATCACGCGTGATCTTGCCCGCGACCTCGTGCCCCGGACGCGCGGAACCCTTGTCGCCCAATGCCTTCTTGATGAGGAACGCCGTCGGCGGCGTCTTCAGCCGGATTTCGAACGAGCGGTCCTCGAACACCGAGACGACCACCGGCACGATGTCGCCGCGCTGCGACGCCGTCGCGGCGTCGTAGGCCTTCTTGATCTCGACGAGGTTGACCCCGGTCTGCCCCAGCATCTTGCCGAGGTCGACGACCGGAGCGTTGCCCGCGGCGAGCTGCAGAGTGACCTGGTGGGTCTGCTTCTTGTTCTTCGGAGCCATGCCCCGAAGCTAGAGTCTCCACTGACTGGAGAGTCAACTCAGATTGATGAGAGGCCGTCCCGGTGGCGCCGCGCCAGGTCCTGGTAGATCGCCGCGTTGTGTTCCACCCACAGCTTCGCGGAGTCGGTGAGCGGCACGAACTTCTTCGCCGGGCTGCCCATGGCGATCACCTCGGCCGGCACCTCGGTTCCCGGCGTCACGGTGGCACCGGCCGCGACCAGTGCCCGCGCGCCGATCTTTGCCTTGTCCAGCACGGTCGAGCCGTTCCCGATCAGCGCCTGCTCCTCGATCGTGCAGTCGTGCACCAGGCACTGGTGGCCCACGGTCACGTTCCGGCCGACCTCACAGACGCCGTCGTTGACGTGGATCACCGAGTTGTCCTGGATGTTCGCGCCCTCGCGGATGACGATCCGGCCGAAGTCCGCGCGGATGACCGCGCCGAACCAGACCGAGGCGTCCTTCTCGACGACGACGTCGCCGATCAGGGTGGCGGTGGGGGCGATCCAGGCGTCCGGATGAACCTGCGGGCTGAGCCCTTCGAACGAGAACAGAGGCATTGCCGCAGCCTAAACCGCGGCGGCCTCCCTCCCCGGCCCGAAGCGGGGAGGGAAGCCTCGCGGACCGCTAGCCCTGTCGTAAATAGGGTCAGCCGGTGATGGCGGCGTTGATGATGATGTC
>Ga0307507_10009940_pt1 | contig 12498 bp, 5 predicted proteins | sample 7_EM_MG_FD_207223 | JGI IMG/M metagenome (GOLD analysis project Ga0307507, IMG submission 207223) | Populus trichocarpa ectomycorrhiza microbial communities from riparian zone in the Pacific Northwest, United States - 7_EM | ecosystem: Host-associated > Plants > Roots > Unclassified | place... | reverse complement strand
AGATTACTGGCAGGCTGCGCGCAGGCTGCGTGTCAAAAAAACACGACATAGGCTAGTCGGTCGAGTTGCCAAATGACCTCAACTGCGCGCCAATTGCGTCAACCACCAACCATTGAGGTCATTGAAAGGGTACCATATTTTGCCGATGCGCTTAAGGATCTTTTATTATAATAGTATGCAATTTGGTACCTAGACCTTATTATTTTACCTTAAGAGTCCTTAATTATTAAGGGTATAGTCCTTATTACTAGCAGGGACTCGCCCCTAAGTTAACTAATTATATATAGAACATATAAAGGCATCCCTTTTTTGCACTCTATAAATAAAATTAACTAGTGACTTGGGGGGGTATTCTATAAACACCGTTTTGGCTAAGGTAGCTACTATTACCTCTTGCCGTGGTACGAGACTTTACGCAAAGTTGGTGCTAGCGAAGTAATATATAATATATAGGTGACTTACCGGGTTGTTACGGGGGACAATAGCCTAAGCTAAGGGGTCTTCCCTAGGGTTAAGCGCCATTAGGCCAGTCGAAGTGGTTTTAGAGAGAATAGTAGGACGCTCTAGTTTACTAGCGCCAAGTTTGCAAGGGTCGCTTACATACTGCATATATACTACTCGCTAGTATAGTATAGTAGTACCAGGGCCGCCCACAAGGCCTATAACCCGCAACTTTTACTGTAATATAGGTAGTATAGTATTAAGGACTGTCCTCTTACTACTATCTTTAAAGCCTTTAGTATAATCTGGGCGCTAGAATAGTGTGTTAGCGGGATTTGCTTTACCTAGCTTATATTTAATCTTAAAATTAAACTTAGCTAGTTCCTTAGTGTACAGGGCCTGGTAAGCAGATAAGCTTTTAGTGGTTATAAAGTACCTAAGATTATTATAATCGCAGAGCACGCGCGTTATATATGCGGCGTATTTAAGGTAATAGCGTTACGTCTTAAAGCATTGCACTATAGCGAGCAGTTCTTTATTATGCGTATTATACCGTACTTTTAGGCCAGTAAGCTTCTAACTATAATAAGCAATTAGGTGCCAGTGGAGTTAATCTCCCTGCCCTAAAGGCTGTAGAAGTATACCGCTATAGGCATAGTTAGAAGCGTTAGTAATTACTATTAGGGATAAATTAAGGTCGAAGTAGCGAAGTAGAGGAGCCTATATAAATGTAGCGCGTAGCTTATAGAACACCTACTAAGCGTTATTAGGCTAGGACTAAGGTTAATACCATTTAGTGGGCCCTTTTAACTTATACTTCTACTTCTTCTTCCTATCTAATGTTAGGTTGCAATGCGCCTATACAAGATATACGTATAGGGGGTATGCGGTAACTAAGTAGTTCTAGATAAATTGCCTATAGAAGTTAGCGAAGCTAAGAAAGACCTAAATATCCCTATAGGACTTAGGCTTAGGCCATTCCTTAATAGCTTTTATATGGGTAGGGTCCATTATAATACTGCTAGGGGTAATAATAAAGCCTAGGAACTTAACGTTCTTAGTATAAAAGATGTATTTTAATAGTTTGGTGTATAGGCCCTAAGCACAGAGCTGTTATAGTACCTGCTTAACGTGCTCAACGTGCTTATCCTCGTTATTTAAGTAGATAAGAATATTATTTAAGTAAACCACGTAGATGGTATCTACTAGGGTTCCTAGAGTTTTATAAATATAGCTTTAGAAAGTTGTAGGGGCGTTAGTAAGACTAAAGGGCATTACTAGGTACTTAAAGTAACTATAGCGTGTCTTAAATATAGTTTTCTATTTATCCCCCTTTTTAATATAAATCCTATAGTACGCATTACAAAGATCTAGCTTTATAAATATCTTCGCATAGCTAAGCCTATTAAAGAATTCGCTGACCAGCGGTAGGGGGTACTAGTTTTTAATTGTGATCTTGTTTAGGCGTCTATAGTTAATATATAGCTATATTATACCTTCTGCTTTTAGTATAAAGAGGATAAGCGCTCTAGTAAGCGACTTGCTAGGCCTAATCCAGCCCTTCTTAAGAGCACTGTCTAGGTACTCTTATAAGATCTATAACTCTTTCTGCAGGAGGTTATAGAGGGGCATTTACGGTGGCGTCTTGCCTTCTTCTAAGTTGATTATATAGTTATGCTTAGAGTTCTAAGGTAGTACACTTGCTAGCTTATTAGAGAAGACATTAATCTCCTCTTTGTATATATCTGGTAGGCCGAGATCTATAGAGGTTAAGGCAACTATTATATGGTAGGTGCTTCTAGGAGCTAGTAAAGAGAAGGGTGTAGCCAATATGCGTTTTACAGATATACTCGCACTAAGAGTATATACAGCTCTGCTGCAGTATACTTAATAGTTTAAGGGTTTTAATTACCTCCCCCCTAAGTTAAAGTAATCTACGCTAGCATCAGAGGGTCTCTATATGTACTCACTACCAGTAATGGCAGGTCCTCTATTATATTTATAACTGGTATCTCTATATCTAAAGGGTCTACACGGGTACTCGCTGCCAGTAATAATAGGTCCTCTATTATGTTCACGACTGGTATAAAGAAGAAATCTTCTAGCTAAAGTAACTAGACTATTTTGCTAGCCTTAATGTCTGCTAGGAGCGTATTAAGGGTAACTATCTGGAGGCGTCTAGGGTCCAAAGTACCCTAGATAAATTATCTAGAGTAGAAGCTAATTAATAGATCTGCTTCCGCGAGCCAATTCTACTTAAAAACTATATTATAACCATTAAATAAACTACCCTAAAAGGTCTATGGGCCGATGGTGCGAGGAATACCCTAAGAGTTGCTAGTAGTAACCGTTAGATTATAAGTATCCTAGATTGTTATCTGGTTGCTATTAAGGAAATATGCAATAGGTTTACGTGAACGTAGCGTATAGCTTATAGGCAGGTTAAACCTATGGACAACGTCTTAGTTAATAAGGTTGATTTGGCACCTATTGTTATATAAGCAATATAGGCGGACTTTACCCTAGGGTGTATCTATTATAACGTATACCATAATGCGTTTCTTCTCTCCCTCTGTGTTAGGCCCTAGTTATAGTTAAAAGAGATGCGCTACTAGGGCTTTGGGTTTTCTAAAGGTTGGCCTAACTTATTTCTACTAGCTTACTTCTAATGTTCTTTACAGTAGTTACCTATGGGTCTCTTTTAACTTATATATATAGTACTAGCGTCTAAGGGATTCTCTAAGCCATCTAGCTTTTAAGTAATCTCCCCTAGAGTTTGCTTAGAAAAGCATTATCCTTTTTAGGTTCTATTCCCTAAACCTAACTTTATAGAGCCTGTACTGCGACCTTATTTTATACGCAATAATTTACCGCTGCTACTTACGTGATCTTTTATAAGCTTTGTGATATTAAGCAATTACTCTATACGGCGGATTTCGTTAAAGAGGTCCTTAGTGGTTTTACCCATTAGGTGAAGTTCTGGCGGAAGAGTTCTGCTTATAGGTAGGCTGGGAGACATAAGAACCAAAAGTTTACCTATTGCTTAGGATTGATAAAGAGGTATATAAGAAAAGGTCCTCTAAGCTATATATATAGGCTAGGAAGACGTTAAACCTCTAGGTCTCCTTTATAATAGCCATATAGTATATTATAGCGTTATTAAAGCGTCTTACTATAGGGTTCCTAATCTAGTCCTAGACTATAGTCTTAAACTTATCCTATAGTAAAGGACCTTTATTCTTAGGGCCTAACCAGCAATAAACTAGTTAGGCGATTATCTTCTCTTTTATAAAACCTTTAATGGCCTAGCGCGTGCATTGCTTATAGTTGTAGTTAGCGTTATTAACCTTAAATCGGTTCTTAACTGCGGTAATCTAGCGGTTAAAATGCTGTTAAGTAGTACCGCTAATATTAGGTAGTTACTTCTTAACCAGGGCGTTAAGATTTGTTTGGCGTGTGCGTTCGCTATATAACTTATACTCTTTACTAAAGAGGCGACGGGAGGGCTTTGTTAAATTAATGATGCTTTATAAGTTGGCTATTTTCTTAGCCAGCTTATCTAGCTCTTTTATGTTAGCAGTATTTGGTAGGACACTGGTAATCTTGCTAAGCTCCTATTAAGCCTAGGTATATAAGTTAAACTAATCTCTAGTATTTATAGATGGCTAATTGTTTTAAGGTTTAGAAGGTAGCTTAGAATCTACTAGTGTATTTCTAGCGGTTTCGTCTACACTAGATCCTAAGGCGTTTGGCGGTTATATTATTAGCGTATTACCGTTAGGTATAGGCGTCGGTTTTCTTTTTAGAGGTATTATAAAAAAAATTGAACCGGCTATCCTCCCAAGGGGATTAGTAAGGATTTAAATATAAGGTGAGGATATGGATAGGGAGTTTAATAATAGAACAATAGAGTATATTATATAGGCAGACGAATCCTTAAGGGAAAAGGAGGAGTCTGTATGCGAGGTAGGAAGGGTTTTCCCTAGGTACGTATAGCGCACGTACCTTACGGGCGAGTTACCCTTAGGTTACCCCAGGGTCGCCAGTACCTTACGGCTATATAACTATCTACTTAGGTTTTACCTGACAGCAATATAGGTTTAGATATATCCGCTACTATTAAGAGGCAATAGCTAAGTCCTAGGGGCACTACCGTAATTCTGCTAGTAGATATTTTAGCTATTAAGCTAACCTGGCGCTTAAAAACGGATACTAAAAGATAGGTAGCTCTGCCTAATTGTCTATACACTTTTACTAACAAGTAGAGGGCCTATCTACGTTAGCTTTTATTAAATAACTATAGAGAGATAAGCTGTAGGACTAGTACCCACGGGTATTACTTAAATTACAATTTGTTATTGCAGGCGTATAATAAGTTTAATATCCGCACAGTCTAGAGCGGATATTATTGCGCCACGGCGACTCCAGTTAATATTTATAAATATTAAAAAGTGGTTTAGCGACTGGGCGGATAAAAAGTATTAGGGTACTATTTAAATCGCCTTTCTAGAGTATATTATATCTAATTAACAGATCGACGTCCTTTATATAAATGGGTGGCTCTTTACTAGCCTAGAGAGCTTTAAGCAGTTTCTACCTAACTAGAATTATAAACAGCTTAGTAAGGACTTAAGCGCGTTTATCCAGTTTTTTTAGAAAGAGATTAATTAATTTTATGGCACTGAAGCTCTGCAGGTTCTCTTTGTGGTTAATTTATATATAACTAATTTGTCGTAGGGTCTGTTATAGGGTCTATTATAGGGCCTACTATAGGATTTGTTGCAGCTTAAGAGAGGGCAAAGAATAAATATTAGTGCATTATCTAGTGGGTTAGTGTAGATTTAATATCTATATATACTAGTAGCGCAGCCCTCTTAACTAATATTAGCTCAGAGTTTACAGGCGGAGTTTATTGCTTTTTAGTCTTCTTAGCCTATCTTAACGCAAGCCTCGTAAAGAGATCTATAGCGCTCCTAGTAATCTCCGCACTGCTATCTTAATAACTTATAGGTCTCTTATTAAGGCCCTACATAATTTCCGCGCTATAGTCCTAATAAATCTAGCAAAGCATTGTTATATCCATAGGGCACTCTTCCACTTTAGCACGCTAATCTTAGTGGCTCGCCGCCTTACCAGCAGAGCTCTACTTATTATTTAAAATTGGGTGTTTATCTGCACTCTATACCATAGTTAGCCCATTATTCTTAATTAGTAGCACCCTAAGATCCTTAATCTATATCTACTCACCCTTACCAAGTAATACAATTAAAGTCTGCCTATGCAACTCAGCCAGCCTAGATATCCGCCTTTTAGGATAGAGACACGCTAGCGTAGGCCTCCCACTTAACGCCTTAAATCTCTAAAATATCTGCTTAAAACCTGTGCTATAGATCAACTCGACGGCGACCATTTGCTTTAATTAGTGGCAATTTAATTGCTAATAAGCACCCTTTAAAATATAGGCGGATTTGCCGTAATTAATATCTTTTAAAACTCCCGTGACGGCTTTATAGAGATTAAGGGCAGTGTTTGGATACTCTTGGGATACTCTAGGCTATTAAAGGAGGATTAGACTAATAAAGAGTTGTTCTAAAGGAACTATTCTAGAGTAACTATTGTGCGTATAGAAATAAAGACATTGCCTTATATTAAGAATATCCACTTAATAAGCATCGTAACGTCCGCATACCAGTAAGTCTATAGATGTCACGGCACTGTCCTGACGCATACTGTCTCGTACTGTCTCGTACTGTTTCCTACTGTTGGCTGGCCCACCACTAGCGCCTTGGCGGCTGCACCTACTATTTATATACAATACCCCCTTTCACCTCCTTCCCCTCTTTATACCACAATGTAGTTATTTAGCCTACTTGCATTATAGCACTGTGACAGTTTGTGGTATCTCTAATTGCGCCCTATTGCGACCTCTGTTTTCTTTTTCTTTCTAGTATATTATCCCCATTTTCCCAGTGTAATCGCGACCTGGCGTGACTAATAACACCATACCACAGTCCTAGATAACCTTAGTATAGTCTTAAACAATTTTAGCATCATAGTAAGCTTTATAGATTTTAATTGCCTTACCCAGATTCCTTAAAATAGGCGACCATAATATAGATAATACCCTGTTAATGAACCCACGTAAAGCGCTCGCCTACCTCTTTGATACCTCCTATACCCATATTACCTAGGCAATTAGGAGTGGTCTGGAGTACCCTAAGGACCTTAATATAGCAGGAACCTTCTAGCACCTCTCTATATATACAACCTTTTTAACTAGCGTTAAGAACAGCCTCTAAGCCGTCTATAACAAAGGCCAAACTATAAAGTCCTAACTTAAAGAAGCTTAGTACAGAATTAACTTCCTTAAGACGCTTAAACCACGTGTATAATAATATAAACAGTAAGCCCTTGTATATACTAAGACCATATAAAGTCTAAGCTCTTAGATTACTATACTTACCTAAACTATTGCCAATAAGAATATAGCTACTAGCTCCCCTCTTCTAACCAAGCCCTGTAGAAAAAAGCGTGAAGTAAAAGATCTAACCCTATTTAACGACAAGGGATCACTAATTAAAAAATAAAAAAATTTAAGATATGGGAAATAAAGATTTAAGGCGTTTTCTAGAGGGATATAAAGTACTTTAAGACCCCAATAGACGAAGTCCTCTATATGTTAGACATGCTAATAGATAAGGCCTATAACTATATTAAGCACGGCCTTAATATACTACGCATATACCTAAATAACTTAAGCAAATGGACCTTCTCTAACCGAGAGTCTATGCTTATATATATAAGAAAGCACTACAAGACCATTAATATAACTTAAGTAGTAAAAAATAAGTTAGATACCTTAATCTAAGGCAAGTGTAACTACTAGTCCTAGAAAGCAAAGCTTAATAAGTTAATAATTAAAGTAAATAAGACTAAGGAACAAAAAGTGGATTTACTTAAGAAGAATATTTCCTCTAAAATAAAGGACCTAGCCCTTACCCTTAGCCGTAAAATCGGCGATGCTAACTATAAAGGTTAGAGTAAGTAGATAGATGTATTTGCTCACAACCTATAAAACTATGCCTACTATACTAAGCTTAATACCGCCAAGCTAAGTACCGCTAGCGGCTATTAACCTACACCACCTAATAATAATACCTTAGCACCGGCACCGCAGAATAACCCAATGGACCTTAACACCGTTAAATTTGGTAGTAGTAGTAGTAGCCTCCCTAATAACGTCTAAAGACACTATATAGATAATAGACTCTATATAGCGTGTGGTTAACCTAGCTACTAGAAAGATGCTTACAACCCTAAGAGGAACCTAAATCTCCTCCTAATGCCACCATACTAACCCCCTCTAAGCCATGGCAGATTCTTTAGTAGAGGGGATAGAAATTGAGATGGTAACTATGGATGGGGATATAGGTTTGGATATAGAGACCCACCCCTATAATTCCCTTCCCTAATACAGCCCTAGCTAATAGTCCTATACACGAACTACAGACAAGTACTCTATGCTGCTACTAACTATAAGACCGGCTATGTCTTTGGTGAAGTACCCCCTAGTATATATACACCCTTAGAGACTAATATATTAGGACATACTAACCAAGACCACAGTTACCAGCTAAGCCCCATAATTTAGTTATTAAAAGACTAACCCTTGGACTAAGTCGCCTTTAAGGGTTAAAACTATATGGGGAGAAGAATAAAAGGATTAGATCTATACTACTAGATTAGTTAAATCTTATTTTAAGCCAGCTGCCACTTAACCTTAAAATAGTAAATAGCGATAGAAATGCTATTCTTATTTAGACCTACCTCTCCTTACTACATAACCCACTCCTATAAGTTTTTATTAAAATAGTAAGCCTCGTTAACAGCGGTAGTACAGCACTAGCGTTTGTAGACGAAGACTTGCTTATAAAAAAGCATAATGTTATAACAAAAAGACTCCTAGTCCTAAAACCACTCCGCCTTACTAATAGACTTCCATCCAGCTTTATTACCCACTACTTTACAGCAAAAATAATAATTGGCCACCATACAGAATCTATACTCTTCTATGTTATAAAGTTATTACCCTCTATACTAGTAATTCTTAGAATGCCCTAGCTTAAAAAGCACAACCTAAGGCTTAACTTCCCCGCCCTAGAGCTTAAGTTTAACTCTAACTATTATGCCTATAACTGTCTCCCATAGCATATTCCTAACTATAACTAAGTAGTACTATATGGACGCATTGCACGGCTAATGCTTAGATACCATTAGTTAATAGTAGAAGAGGTACCTAACACCAGTAAGCCAATACACGCAGTAAATAAAGTAGAGATTCTAGAAGACTGGACCACTGCCCCACCCCTAAAAAAATAAACACCGCCAGAACTATAAGTCCCCTGCATATACCTACTTAACCTAGGCCAGCTAATAAGACACCTAACATTAAGTTAATTACCATACATATATATAACCGCACATATAATAGCTAAAGGCATTACAGCCAAGACTAAAACCAGAGCAATTAAGACCTCCCCCCTATAACGCCTAACCTTATACCTGTCTCCCGCACATACCGTGCAAGGCCGCCGCCTCGTTTCTATCCCCCTGGGCCAACTAAGCCGCGCCAGCCCAGCCATAGCACCGGAAAACCAGATACGCCCCAACCTGGACAATATTAGATGCACTTATACCGTTAATTTTACCTAGTTCTGTAAACAAAAAGGCGTAAAGGTAATAAGGATCTATATAGCGGAGCTAGTAGAAATAGAAAAACAAGAAGAGCACTAATAGCTGCCTAAAAAGCTGCCTATAGGTCTAATAGAAGTACTAAACCTATTAGAAAAGTCTTTCCGCTAACTAATAGAAGGCGACTATATAATAGAGGAAGCTTATAAAGCGCTACCCCCTTATTTTTATAACTTCCTTAAGATAAACCTAAAAACTAAGGCTGAGTTTCTACGCCAGAAGATAGTTAATACTAATGTTAAAAAATTCCTAAAAGGCAAACCAGAACTGACCTATAAAGACATTTTATAACGCCTACTAAAGGAGTTCCGTGAATATATTAAGCATTTCCTCCCTAAAAATGCAGATAAGCTACCCCCTTACTAACCATAGGACTATAAAATTAAGATTATCCTTGGAAACTAGGCCCTATATTATAAAAATAGACCGCTCTTACCTGCTAAACTTAGCTATGTAAAAAAAATGGATTGATAAGATGCTAGATAAGGGTTTTATCCGCGAATTAACCTTACTAGCTACTATACCACTCCTCCTTGCTATAAAGCCTGGCGGCAGTATATAAATCTACTATAACTACCAAGGCCTAAATACAGTTACTATTAAGAACTGGTACCCATTGCTACTAATCCGCAAGACACTTAACGCACTCTATAGTACTAAGTACTTTACTAAGCTTAACATAATTACTATGTTTAACCGGATCCGGATCGTAGAAGGCTATAAGTGGCTTATAGCATTTATTACCCGGTTTGGACTCTATAAGATATTAGTCACACTATTTAGTCTCTATAACGCGCCCGCTACGTTCCAGAACTATATTAACTATATTTTATATAACGCCCTCAATAACTACTACACTGCGTATCTTAATAATATCCTTATCTTCTTAAAAACACGCGCTGAACACATAAAATATATAAATAAAATTATCTAGAAACTTGGTAATGCTAGACTCTAGATTAACATTAATAAGTCTAAATTTTATGCTACCAAAACAAAATACTTTGGCTTAATTATCTTAACTAACGGCATGACTATGGACCCTAAGAAGGTGTAGGCCCTACAGAAATAGAAGGACCCGATATTAGCTAAGGAACTACAGCAATTTCTTAGCTTTGCGAACTTCTACTAACAATTTATTTAAGGCTATTCCAAGGTAGTTGAGCCTATGACTAGGCTACTAAAAAAGAGCATTAGCTGGTTATAGGGCCCTAATTAAGTATAGGCATTCCAGACCCTAAAAATAGCGTTTACTACAGCACCGGTCCTAGCGTATTACGACTACACGAAGAAGGCTATGGTAGAGACAGACGCCTTAAACTGGGCTTTAGGTGGAGTGCTCTACTAAGCCGATAAAAGTAATAAGCTTAAGCCAGTCACATTCTTCTTTGCTAAGCACTTAGCCTCTAAATGCAACTATAAAATATACAACAAGGAGCTCCTAGCAATTGTTAAGGCACTAAAAGAATAGTGTCCTAAACTACAAGGAACTAAGCAGCTGTTTGAAATTATTATAGACTATAAGAACCTCTAGACCTTTATAATAATAACATAACTAAACCAGCGCTAAGTCTGCTGGGCTGAGTTTCTTTCCTAATTTAACTTTGTTATTACCTATAGGCCTAGCACTAAAGCCACAATCCTAGATGCTCTTAGCCGCCTCCTAGGCGTTACACCTGTTAATACTAATAACGAACGTCTATGACACTAAGACCGCGTTATCTTACTACTAAAGAAAGTCAACCCTATTATCCTAGAAGAACTACTAAGCAAATCCCAAGACCAGAGCATTAAAGACTTTATTGTAGTAATGGACCCAGAGCCTAAGAAAAAACCCCTTAAGGAGCTTATTAAGAATGCCTATAAAGAGAACGAACTCGCTAGGAATATATTAGCTGCGCTATACGAACAGGAAGACTATAAAGTACGCCGTTGGCCTAAGTAGATTAGGAAGCTGCTCCGCTATAACAAATTTAAATATTTAATTATTAACGGCCTAATCTACTATAGGAATTAAGTATTTATCCCTAATTTACCTAAACTCTAACTAGAAGTTGTATACTATATACACAGTTTGGGCCCTATGGGCCACCTAGGCCAAGTTAAGACACTAGACCTCTTTAATTAAATATATTAGTGGCCAGGTATTTTACAGTTCACAGCTACCTTTATAAAAGACTGCGCTCTCTACTTCCGTATAAAGACCCCACGTTTAGTACCGCCTAGTTTCCTAAAACCACTAGAACTACCAGTCCGCCTATAAACCGATATCTCTATTAATTACGTTGTTAACCTACCTAAGTGCCTTTATAATGAAAAAACATATAAATATATCTTTATTATTATTGACCGCCTAATAAAGATAAGACACTTTATTCCCGTTACTAGCCTAAACACTAAGGAGCTTATTAAAGTATTTATCTACACTATCTATAAGTTACATAGCGCTCTAAATACTATCGTTTCTAATAGAGGCTCTTTATTCGTTTCTAACTTCTGGCGTCGCCTAAACTAGCACCTAAAGATAACCTTAAGCCCCAGCTCTGCATAGTACCCTAAAATAGATGGCTAAACTAAGATTGTTAATGTAGTAATAAACAAGTACCTATACGCCTTTATAAGCTTTACCTAAGATAACTAGGTAGATTGGCTCCCCCTTACTAAGTTTGCTATAAATAACTAGGTTAATAAAACCACGGGAATCTTACCGTTCTTTACCAACTATGGCTATAACCCACGTCTGGGCGTCAAACCAGCAGGCCCCTAGCTATTAGCCCTGTCTGTATATATAAAGAAGGAGTACCTGTAAGCTGATACTATTACTAACCGCTTTAAGCGCATCTTAACCCAGCTTAAAGCCCTAGCTTATATCTCCTAGCGACAATATAAAGATAACGCTAATATAAAATGAGACAAAGGTATAATATTTAAAAAGGATAATATGGTTATAGTCAGCCTCAAAAATATAAAGACTAATTAGCCTAAGAGGAAGTGGGATAATAACTAGGACGGACCCTGGCCCGTCCTAGCTACCTATAGAGGAGCAGTTATAGTTAACCTCCTAGACCACATCTATATTAATAAGTCTTTCTATACTTTAAAAGTCCGCCTTTGGTTTCCTAAAGAGATCTCTAGTTAAGTACGCATTAATAAAGAGGAATGTTATAACGTATTTCACAGGTGAGCTGGTCAAATGGGTGAGCTGATCACTTCAAAAACACACCAAAAAATGGAAAAATCACACTTTAATATCTTAACAACCACTTAATAATAAATTTTAATAATTTAAATTTAGACTTTTATATA
>Ga0307507_10009937_pt1 | contig 12499 bp, 12 predicted proteins | sample 7_EM_MG_FD_207223 | JGI IMG/M metagenome (GOLD analysis project Ga0307507, IMG submission 207223) | Populus trichocarpa ectomycorrhiza microbial communities from riparian zone in the Pacific Northwest, United States - 7_EM | ecosystem: Host-associated > Plants > Roots > Unclassified | place... | reverse complement strand
GCCCGCCGCTTCGTCACGAGTTTCAAGGACAAATACGGCGCCAGCGCGCCGGTCACGGCCTGCGCCGAAGCCTCCTATTTTCAGCTTCATCTGGCGATGCGTGCGGTTGCGAAATGCGGCTCCGATGAACCCGAGCAAGTGTTGGCAAATTTGCGCGACTTTGAATTCGACGCGCCGCAGGGACGGGTCAGGATCGATCCGGAAAACAATCACACCTACCTCTGGCCGCGCATCGCGCGCCTCGACAAGAACGGCCGGTTCCAGATTGTCTGGAACCCCGGCGTGCGGGTGAAGCCGGATCCGTATTGCGTCGTCCAGAGCCTGGACGACTGGTCGACCGACGACCTGCAGCTAATTCGCCCATGAGTATCGCGGGACGGAGAACTGGACGTGGCCATCCAAATTCTTCGTGATCTACGCGGCTTGCGGGTCCATGTCGTGCATCCACCGGACGCGGAGCGTACGAAACTCGTCGAGCATCTTCGCCGCATCGGATGCATGGTAGAAGCCCAGTGGCCGGTGCCGGATTGCTGGGCGGAGGGGGCCGATATCGTGCTGCTGGCCATCGAGCACGATGTTCGCGCCGAAATCCAGCGACTGTTGAAATCGGATGGCGGCCATCGCCCGACCTTGATCGCAGTGGTGAGCTACGAAGATCCCTCGACGCTGCAGCTGGTTCTCGAGGCGGGTGCGGTGGCCGTGATCGAACGGCCGATCCGCCCATTCGGACTGCTCACCAATCTGACGATCGCGCGCAGCCTTTGGCTGGAGCGCCGCGATGCCGAGAAGCGTGTACGCAAGCTCGAGCGCAAGCTGGCAGGCATTCAGCGCATCCAGAAAGCCAAAGCGATCCTGATGGATGGCCAGGGCCTGAACGAGGCGGAAGCCTACGAAAGCATTCGCCGTCAGGCGATGTCAAAGCGTCTGTCGATGGACGACATGGCGTCGGCGATCATTCACGCAAATGAACTATTGCAGTACCGCGCGAAAAATGATTAGCTTTTAAAGGTCGCTTGAAGAGAATATCTTTCGCGACGTTGCCGGACCATCAATGTTGCTGGTCTGGTTCTGGCTAGGTAGCCCGGGAGATCCGCGAGGATCTGTCGGGCTTTTTTGTTTTTCGGATCGAGAATCGCCGCCGGCGCCGCCGCGTCATCGGGGGCTCGATCTGACCTGGAAACTTTTCTGTTCGAAACAACGTGCTTCGGCGCGAACGGCTTGGTGTGCCTGAACACAACAGGGAGCGGAGTGATGGCGGTCGATAGACGCAGGTTTCTGAAAAATGGGCTGCTGGCTGGCAGCGCGGTGGTGACGTCGCCGTGGGTGTTCAGCACGGGCGCCCGGGCAGCGGGTGAGATTAAGGTCGGCGTGCTGTTTTCGCTCACCGGTGGCCTCTCGATCATCGAGAAGTCGCTGCACGATGCGACGATGATGGCAATCAGCGAGATCAACGCCGCCGGTGGGGTGAAGGGAATGAAGATTGCCGCGATCGCTGAGGATGGCGCCTCCGATCCGAAGACCTACAACGAAAAGGCCTCCAAGCTCGTGATTCAGGATCGCGTTCCAACCGTGTTCGGGTCCTACACGTCGGCGAGCCGGAAGGCTGTGCTACCGGTGTTTGAGAAGCGCAACAATCTCTACTTTTACCCGACCTATTACGAGGGCTTCGAGTGCTCGAAAAACGTCGTCTATACCGGCGCCGTTCCGAACCAGCAGCTGTCGAATTTCATCCCCTGGATCATCAAGACGCTCGGCAAGAAGAAATTCTTCATCGTCGGCTCGAACTACATCTATCCCCGCGAGATGGCGAAGGTATCGAAGATCCTGATCGAGCAGAACGGCGGCGAGTGGATTGCGGACGAATACCTCGAACTCGGTCACTCCGAATGGGGCTCCATGGTGAACAAGATCAAGAGCTCCGGCTGTGACGTCGTGCTTTCGAACGTAGTCGGCGATTCCGTGGTGGCATTCTATCGCGAATACAAGAACCAGGGCCTGACCCACGACAAGCTGCCGATCTGCGCGACCGTGACCTCCGAGATCGAGATTGCGGCGATGGGCGCGGAATATGCGGTCGGCAGCTACACTTCATTTCCATATTTTCAGGCGATCGACACCGACCGCAACAAGGCATTCGTCGAGCGCTATCGCGCCTTCGTCAAGGATCCGAAGGCTGTCACTCACCACGCGCTGGAATCGTCCTACTTCCAGGTCTTCCTGTGGAAGCAGGCGGCGGAAAAGGCGGCTGAATTAACGCCGGTCGCGATCCGCGAAGCGGTTAAGGGGCAGGAATTCGACGCGCCCAACGGCCATGTGAAGATTGATCCCGACAATCTCCACACCTATCTCACGCCCCGCATCGCGCAGTGGCAGACCGACGGACAGGGCAAGATCATCGACGCCTACAAGGAACCGACGATTCCGCTTCCCTACGTTGCCTATGGCGAGACCCCAACCAATCTGTTCTGCACAGGCAAGGGCCTCGACACCTCGAAACTCAACAAGACCTGATCGGCGAAAGCATCATCCACCGCGTTCTCCCGCGCGGTGGATGATAGGGCGGTGTCATGCTTGAAGTCCTGTTCATCGGTCTCAGCCTTGGATCGATCCTGCTCCTGGTCGCCCTTGGCCTTGCGATCACCTATGGCGCCATGGGCGTCATCAACATGGCGCATGGCGAATTGGTCATGGTCGGCGCCTACGTGACGGTGCTGTCGGGGATCTGGCTCGGCACCAACATCTTCGTCGCCATACCGTTGGCCTTCATCGGGACGGCGCTGCTGGGGCTCCTGATCGAGCGCGTGGTGGTACGGCGGCTGTACGGGCGGCTGCTCGACACCCTGCTGGCGACCTGGGGGATCGCGATCCTGATCCAACAGGCGGTGCGGCTGGAGTTCGGCTTGTCATTCTTCGGCATTCACGTTCAGGGGCTCGGCCCCGGCTTGCAGAACGTCAGCGTGCCCGCGGTGCTGCAGGGCACGTTCTCGATCGCCGGCGCCGATATCAATCGCTACCGCACCTTCATCATCCTCGTGACCGCGATCCTGGCGCTGGCCACCTGGTTCCTGATCTATCGCACCACGGCGGGAACGCAGGTCCGCGCCATCATCCGCAATCCCAAGATGGCGGCGGCGTGCGGCATCGATGTCGCGCGGGTCAATGCGCTGACCTTCGCATTCGGCTCGGGGCTCGCGGGCATCGCCGGCGTGATGATGTCTGGCTTCAAGACGGTGTTTCCCGATATGGGGACCTCGATGGTTGTCGATGGCTTCCTCGTCGTCGTCATGGGCGGCGTCGGCAGCCTGCTCGGTTCGGTGCTGTCGGCAGGCATCCTCGGGGAGATCAACGGACTGGTCGCGGCCGCGACCAACGACATCCTGGCCCGCGCCGTGGTGTTCGGCGTGGTGATCGCCATCATTGTCCTCAAGCCGAAGGGCCTCTTTGCCCTCAAGGGGCGATGAGATGTTGTCCAAGCGTGGGGTCGACTGGGCGATCTATGCGGTTTTCGTCGTCGTCATCATGGCGGCGCCGCTGGCGATGGAACCGTTCTGGCTCAATCGCATCGCCAAATACCTCGTCTACGGCATGCTGGGCGTCGCGGTCGCGCTGTCGTGGGGCTATGCCGGAATTCTCAATCTCGGGCAGGGCCTGTTCTTTGGCGCCGGCGCCTACATGCTCGCGATGTCGCTCAAGCTCGCGAGCCCGACCAGTCTGCAGCAGGGCTCGGACAAGCCGGTGCCGGATTTCATGCTCTGGAATGCCGAGCCCGGCGCGCCGACGGAACTCTGCTGCATCAACAAGGCCTCGTTCCTGTGGCTGCCGTTCCAGAGCCAGTGGTTCGGCTTTGCGATGGGGCTGATCTTGCCGGTTCTGATCGCCTTGGTTCTGGGCACCATCGTGTTCCGCAAGCGCATTTCCGGCGTGTTCGTCTCGATCATCACGCTGGCCTTGGTGCTGCTGGTGCGGCTCGTGGTGATCGACGCGCAGCCTATCACAAACGGATTCAACGGTCTCACCGACCTCGGCTGGTTCAAGGTCGCGGGCTTCGAGTTCGATCCCTACATCGTCGAGACCTATTACCTGATCGCGATGTCGCTTAGTCTCGTTCTAGTCGGCGCGCGTCTTCTGGTCGAAACCCGCGCCGGGCTGATCTTGCAGGCGATTCGCGACGATCAGAATCGTGCGCGCTATCTGGGTTTCGACGTCACCGCCTATCAGATGTTCTTCTTCGCGGTCTCCGCGGCGATCGCCGGCTTCGCCGGGATGCTCTACGTCATCGTTTCGGAATTTGCCTCGCCAACCTTCATGGATCTGACATTCTCCATAACCATGGTGGTGTGGGCAGCGGTCGGCGGCCGTGCCTCGATCCTGGGCGCCTGTATCGGCGCCATCCTTATCAACGTCATCTCGGCCACTGTCAGCGAGACCGAAGGTTTCGCCGAAGCATGGAAGGCTGTGATCGGACTGATCTTCGTCCTCGTCGTGCTCTATCTGCCGCGCGGGCTTGCCGGCCTCGCCCACGATGTCGTGGACCGGATCTGGTCGCGAAAGTCGGGCTCCTCGCCACGTTCGTTGCGGGTGAGCGATCCGTCGTCCCAGTTGGCGGAGTAGGCGCATGGCGCAGGTCGCACTCACGATCGACGGGTTGAGCGTGGATTTCGAAGGCTTCAAGGCCGTCAACCAGGTCACCATGATGGTCGAGGAGGGCGAGTTGCGCGTGCTGCTTGGCGCCAACGGTGCCGGCAAGACCACGCTGATGGATCTGATCTCTGGAAAGACCAAGTCGACCGCCGGCCGCGTCTTCCTGCACGACACCGACATCACGAACTGGGAGGAGCACAAGATTGCGCGCGCCGGCCTCGGCCGCAAGTTTCAGATTCCGAGCGTGTTCAAGGAGCTCACCGTCCGCCGCAATCTCGAAGTGGCCAGCTGCAAGAACCCCGGCGTGTTCGCCAATCTCGGCTTCGGCTTCGGCGCCAACGCCAAGCAGAATGTCGAAGAGGTTCTGGAACTGATCGGCCTGACCGAGGAGGCGGACCGAATCGCCGCCTATCTCAGTCATGGCGAAACGCAATGGCTCGAGCTTGGCCTTTTGATCACGCAGAATCCGAAGATCATTCTGCTGGACGAACCGACCGCCGGAATGACGCAGGCGGAGACCTACAAGACATCACTGATCGTCAATAATCTCAAGGGCCGCCATACCATCGTGGTGGTCGAGCACGACATGGCCTTCGTGCGCGAGATCGCGGAGCGCATCACCGTCCTGCACCTCGGGCAGGTGCTTGCCGAAGGCAATGTCGCGGAGGTTGAGAACGATCCCAGGGTGCGCCAAGCCTATCTCGGCTCGAAAGGGATCTCGTGATGCTGGTGCTCGATCATGTCGACAGTTTCTACGATCGCAGCCACATCCTTCACGATGTCTGCCTGCAGATTCCGGAAAGCGAGGTCACCGCGGTGCTCGGCCGCAATGGCACCGGCAAGACCACCTTGCTCAAGACTCTGATGGGGTTGACCGACCGGATGGATGGCCAGATCCGGCTTGATGCGGACGATCTCACGAGGGAGCCGACCTTTCGTCGAGCGAGGGCAGGGATTGCGTATGTTCCGCAAGGACGCGAGATCATTCCGGACTTCACGATCCGCGAAAACATCCTGATGGGATCGTTCGCGCGCCCCGACGGCAAGCGCGAGATCCCGGGCCTCGTGGCAGAGCTGTTTCCCTATCTGATCGAGAATCTCGACCGCAGCGGGGGCCTGCTTTCGGGCGGCCAGCAGCAGCAGCTCGCGATCGCGCGCGCGCTCGCGGCCGATCCAAAAATCATTCTGCTCGACGAGCCGAACGAGGGCATCCAGCCCTCGATCGTCGAGGAGATCGAGAATGTCATCATCCGGCTCAACCGGGACATCGGCCTCACCGTGGTTCTGGTCGAACAGAACGTGTCGTTCGCCCGCCGGGCGGCGCACCGCTTCGCCATGATGGAGAAAGGTCGCGTCGTGGCGTCGGGCGAGATTGCGGCTCTCAGCGATGCAATGGTTCACCGTCACATGGCGGTTTGAACAGGGAGCATCGAGGGGCCGGCGCAACGGAATGGTGGTCGGGCGCGAGGGCATGATAGAGCGGAACGGCTTTCCGAACCGATCATGCTCAAACAAAAAAGGTGAGGTCGCGATCCGTTTCAAGCCTGATCGGATCGCGACCCAGGAACGATTGGTCTGAAGCAGGCGAAGGAGAGCGATATGCTGCACGGAGACATTTCTTCAAGCAACGACACGGTCGGCGTTGCCGTCGTGAATTACAAGATGCCGCGCCTGCATACCAAGGCGGAAGTTCTGGCGAATGCGAAGAAGATTGCCGACATGATCGTCGGCATGAAGACCGGCCTTCCCGGGATGGATCTCGTGATCTTCCCGGAATATTCGACCCACGGCATCATGTACGATACCAAGGAAATGTACGAAACGGCATCGGTGGTGCCGGGTGACGAAACCGAGATTTTCGCCGAGGCGTGCCGCAAGGCCAAGGTGTGGGGCGTGTTCTCACTGACCGGCGAACGGCACGAGGAGCATCCGAACAAGGCGCCCTACAACACCCTGATCCTGATGAACGACAAGGGCGAGATCGTGCAGAAATATCGCAAGATCATGCCCTGGGTGCCGATCGAGGGCTGGTATCCCGGCAACTGCACCTACATGTCCGAAGGACCGAAGGGGCTGAAGGTTTCGCTGATCATCTGTGACGACGGCAACTATCCCGAGATCTGGCGGGATTGCGCCATGAAGGGTGCCGAGCTGATCGTCCGCTGCCAGGGCTACATGTATCCCGCCAAGGACCAGCAGGTGATCATGGCGAAGGCGATGGCCTGGGCCAACAACGTCTATGTCGCGGTCGCGAATGCGTCGGGCTTCGACGGCGTCTATTCCTATTTCGGTCATTCCGCCATCATCGGCTTCGACGGTCGCACACTCGGCGAATGCGGCGAGGAAGACTACGGCGTGCAGTATGCCCAGCTCTCCAAGTCGCTGATCCGCGACGCGCGCAAGACCGGTCAATCCCAGAACCATCTCTTCAAGCTGGTGCATCGCGGCTACACCGGCATCATCAACTCCGGCGAGGGCGATCGCGGGGTCGCGGCGTGTCCGTACGAGTTCTATGCCAAGTGGATCGCCGACCCCGAGGGCACGCGCGAAATGGTGGAGTCCTTCACCCGCACGACCGTGGGGACGGAAGAATGTCCGATTGAGGGCATTCCCAACAAGAAAGTCGCCCATCGCTGAGCGGTGCCTGAACGATTGGCGCCGGCGTGAGTTCATCGGCGCACGACGATCGCGACCACGATCTCCGCGGCCCGGTTGCGAGCATCGCCTACTACACCACCGCGAAGTCGCGCGGTGCAAGAGGTGCCGTGCCGGCGCCATCATGATCGCCGGCCAATCGAATGGGGATTGAGATGAGTCTCGATTACGAAATCTATGATCTCGGCGACGTCAAACTTCAGCGCGGGGCGACGTTGCGCGGCTGCAAACTCGCCTACAAGACGTTCGGTACACTCAGTCCAAACAAGGACAACGTCATAGTCTATCCGACCTGGTATTCAGGACAGCACTACGACAATGAGTGGCTGGTTGGAGAGGGCCGCGCGCTCGATCCGAAGAAATACTTCATCATCATCCCGAACATGCTCGGCAACGGCCTGTCGGCGTCGCCGAACAACACGCCGGAGCCTTATGACGGGCCGCGCTTTCCCAACGTAACGGCCTGCGACAATGTGCGCGTGCAGCACCGTCTCGTGACCGAAAAATTCGGGATCGAGCATATCCGGCTGGTGACGGGATGGTCGATGGGGGCGCTGCAGACCTTCCATTGGGGCGCGCTTTATCCCGATATGATGGATCTGATCGCGCCGTTCTGCGGCTCGGCGAAGTGCTCGCGCCACAACTTCGTTTTCCTCGAGGGCGTCAAGGCGGCGTTGACCGCCGATGCAGCCTGGAAGGAGGGCTGGTACACCGAGAAGCCGGCGCGCGGTCTTCGGGCCGCCGCCCGCGTCTATGCGGGCTGGGGATTTTCCCAGGCCTTCTACCGCGAGAAACTCGATATCGAGGCCCTGGGCTACTCTTCGCTGGAGGATTTCCTGGTGGCGTTCTGGGAAGGCTTCTTCCTGCCGAAGGATCCCAACAACCTCCTGACCATGCTGTGGACCTGGCAGAACGGCGATATCAGCGACAACGAACTCTACAGGGGCGACTTCAAGGCGGCGCTCGGTGCGATCAAGGCCAAGGCCTATGTGATGCCGGGTCAGACTGACCTGTACTTTCCGCCGGAGGACAGCCAGTTCGAGGTTGCGCATATGCCGAACGCTGAATTCGTTCCGGTGCCTTCGATCTGGGGCCATTTCGCGGGTGGCCCGGGCACCAATCCCAAGGATGTCGACTTCATCGACGCGAAGCTGAGGGAGCTGCTCGCGACCTGAGCCGGCGCTTGTGAACGACAGAGTTGAGGGAGGGAGATCGCGATGCTGCGCATCGACCGGGTGCTGGGGAGCCGGCTGGAGCCGGAGCTTTCCGAGGAGCTTCACCGGCTGGAACATCGCGGCGCAATCGACATCGTCAACGTGCCGGTCGCCGATCTTGCGCGGCGCCGGCTCCTGATCACCACGCGCGGCGGCGAGGAACTGGCAATCGCGCTGCCGCGCCATCAGAAGCTTTTCGACGGCGCGGTCTTGCTGCTCGACCAGGTCCGCGCCATCGTGGTGCGGGCGGCCTCTGAGCGCTGGCTCCGGCTGGAACCGCGCTCGATCAGCGATGCCGTCGAGCTCGGCTACCACGTCGGCAACCTGCATTGGCGGGTCCGGTTCGGCGGCGAAGTGCTGTTGGTTGCGATGGAAGGGCGGCCTGAGGACTACATCGCGCGATTGGACAATCTGATCACCTCGCGTCGGGTAGGGGTCACCGTGCTCGACGAGGAATTTCATGATCTCGCCGGCTCCGCGGAGCCTTCGCCGGTCGACGGGACCGACGACGTGCCGCATTCTCATCGTCACGATCATTAGCCATGCTGTCCATGTTGCGCGCGATCTGGCAGGCCGACGGTGCGTTTCCGAGCGGTGCCTTTGCATTTTCATATGGAATTGAGGGCGCCGTCGCCTTGCGGCCCGGCATGATCGCGACGGATTTTGAGCGACTGGTGGCGAGCGTTCTGCGGCAGCGCTGGGCAAGTTACGACCGTATCGCCCTGTTACGCGCGTACCGCGCCGGAGACGATCTTTCCGCGATCGCCGCGATCGACCGCGAGGTCGAGGCCTCGACCCTGGTCGAGGCGTTGCGCGCCGGATCGCGCCGCAACGGGGCGTCGTTTCTGGCCGCGCACGCGCGGCTCGGCCACGATCTGGCCAATGCCCTTCGCGCCGACGTGCGGTCCGGCGGTTGTCTGGGCCATATCGCGGTGATGCAGGGTGCGATCTGGTCGATGCTGGGGCTGGGTGAGGAGCTGGCGCAACTGACCTCGGCCTACACGGTCGCCTCTGGTCTGATCACCGCGGCCGTCCGCCTCGGGGTAGTCGGCGCACTGCAGGGCCAGGCCGTGCTCAGGAATTGCCTGCCGTTGATCGAGCAACTCGCCGCGCACGAGACGCCCGAGGCGGCGGACATGGAGAGTTTCATCCCGTTTCTTGACATTGCCGCAGCCCGGCACGCGCAGGCCGATCTGCGGCTGTTCGCCAATTGAAAGGATCAGCCATGCTCCTGACGCCCACCGAGCTTGAGCGATTGACGATCTTCAACGCGGCTGAACTGGCGCGGCGCCGCCGTGCGCGGGGATTGAAGCTCAACTACCCGGAGGCGGTCGCGATCATCGCCGACGAGATCCTGGAAGGCGCGCGCGACGGACGCTCGGTCGCGGATCTCATCGGCTTCGGCTCGACCATTCTGTCGACCGAGGACGTTTTGCCCGGCATCGCGGCGATGATGCACATCATCCAGGTCGAATGCGTGTTTCCGGACGGCACCAAGCTGGTCACCGTGCACGAGCCCGTCCGGCCGGCTTCCGGCGCCGCGGCCGATCCCGAACATCCCGGGCTTGTGACGGCGGTCGATGGCCGCATCGAGCTCAACGCCGGCCGCCGCAAGCTCAAGCTGATGGCCGTCAATACCGGCGACCGTCCGATCCAGATCGGATCACATTTCCATTTCTTCGAGGTCAACAAGGCCCTGGAGTTCGATCGAGCCGCCGCTTTCAACATGCGCCTCGACATCCCGGCCGGCACGGCGGTGCGTTTCGAGCCCGGTGCTTCGAGGGAGATCGCGCTGGTCGAATTCGGCGGGCGCGGCGAACTGACCGGGCTCAACAATCTCACCGACGGCGTCAGCACCGATCCCCGCGTCCGCGAGGCGGCGCTGGCGCGCGCGCGGGCGCGCGGTTTCCGGGGGGCCTGATGTGAGGGAGAATGTCAGTTGGCAATGATTGACCGGCGCGATTACGCAGCTCTCTATGGCCCGACCACCGGCGACGCAGTTCGTCTCGGCGACACCTCGCTGGTTGCGGTAGTCGAGAAGGATCATGCGGTTTACGGCGATGAGTGCCTGCATGGCGGCGGCAAGACGTTGCGCGACGGCATCGGCATGGCCGGCATCACCAGCACCGACGGCGCGCTCGATTTCCTGCTTTGCAACGTTCTGGTGATTGATCCCGTCATCGGCATCATCAAGGGCGACCTCGGTATACGGCACGGCCGCATCGTCGCCATCGGGAAGGCCGGCAATCCGGCGATCATGGACGGCGTCGATCCCAGGCTGATCGTCTCGACCGGAACGACGGTGAGGGATTGCGAGGGCCTGATCGCGACGCCTGGCGCGATCGACGTCCACGTCCATTTCGACAGTGCCGGTCTGGTCGAACATGCGCTCGCCAGCGGCATCACGACCATGATCGGCGGCTCGCTCGGCCCGATCACCGTCGGCATCGATTCCGGCGGCCCGTTCAACACCGGCAAGATGCTGCAGGCCGCCGAGGCCTGGCCGATGAATTTCGGCTTCCTCGGACGCGGCAATTCGCATCGGGCCGCGCCGATGATCGAGCAGCTCGAGACCGGCGTCATGGGGCTGAAGCTGCACGAAGACTGGGGATCGATGCCGGCCGCGATCGATACCTGCCTGCGGGTCGCCGACGAGCACGACTTCCAGGTCCAGATCCATACCGACACGCTGAATGAATCAGGCTTTGTCGAGAATACCCTGGAGGCGATCGGCGGCCGCACCATCCATATGTATCACACCGAGGGCGCCGGCGGCGGCCATGCCCCGGACATCATTCGCGTCGCGGGCGAGATGCACTGCCTGCCATCGTCGACCAATCCGACCAATCCCTTCACGGTGAACACGTTCGACGAACATCTCGACATGACCATGGTCTGTCATCACCTCAATCCGGCGATCCCCGAGGACGTCGCGTTCGCCGAAAGCCGCATCCGCGCCCAGACCATCGCCGCCGAGGATGTGCTTCACGATATCGGGGCAATCTCGATGCTGGGCTCCGACAGCCAGGGCATGGGGCGCATCCACGAGGTGATCTGCCGGACTTGGCAGCTGGCGTCGAAGATGAAGGATCAGCGCGGCGCCCTGCCCGAAGAGCGCGCTCGCTTCGGCGACAACGCGCGGATCCGGCGTTACATCGCTAAATACACGATCAACGCGGCAAGAACCTTCGGCATCGCCGACCACGTCGGCTCGCTCGAAGACGGCAAGATCGCCGACATCGTGGTGTGGCGTCCGGCCTTCTTTGGCATCAAGCCCGAATTGGTGATCAAGGGCGGCTTCATCGCCTGGGGCGCGATGGGCGACAGCGCCGCCTCGCTGATGACCTGCGAACCGATCCTGATGCGGCCGCAATGGGGCGCTTTCGGGCGTGCCCCCGCCGCTTTGTCGGCGTGCTTCGCGCATCCGCTCGCCATCGCACGCGATCTTGCTCATACGCTCGGGCTGTCGAAGCAACTGCTCGCGGTGCGGGGGACGCGCGAACTGACCAAGCGCGATATGCTCTGGAACGACCTTTGTCCTGATATCACGGTTGACCCCGAGACCTTCGACGTCTTTGTCGACGGCACGCTTGCGACGTGCGACCCTGCGCGCGAACTGCCTTTGGCGCGCCGCTACATGTTGAGGTGATCCGATGCTCGAGATCATGCGCGATCAGACTGAGTTGCGCGGCGGATCGGGCGCGGCGCGCGTCGGGATCGGTGGCCCGGTCGGCTCCGGCAAGACCGCGTTGATCGAGGCGCTGATCCCGGTCCTGCAACGCCGCAATATCGACTTCGCCGTCGTCACCAACGATCTCGTGACCAGGGAGGACGCCGAGCGGTTGCGGCGCTCCGGCCTGATTGATCCGGCGCGGGTCTCAGCGGTCGAAGCCGGCGCCTGCCCGCACACGGTGATCCGCGAGGACCCGACCTTGAACATCGCGGCCGGCGACGATCTCGAGGCGCGGTTTGCCGGACTTGAACTGATC
>Ga0307507_10009936_pt1 | contig 12499 bp, 15 predicted proteins | sample 7_EM_MG_FD_207223 | JGI IMG/M metagenome (GOLD analysis project Ga0307507, IMG submission 207223) | Populus trichocarpa ectomycorrhiza microbial communities from riparian zone in the Pacific Northwest, United States - 7_EM | ecosystem: Host-associated > Plants > Roots > Unclassified | place... | reverse complement strand
TTTTTTGCCTCTTTTCATGGCGGTTGTGCTGTGAAGTTTGATCTTTGATTGGTTTGGTCTGTAGAGAGAGAGAGTTTACTTAAGGAGAAGATGGGAGACAAGGGTGAAGTTTTGGAGGCTGTCTTGAAGGAAACTGTGGATTTGGTAATAGATCAGAGCATACTTTGAAGCCATTTTTTGGTTTGGTTGCTATCTGTGTTAGTGTTCTTTTGTTTGTTTTTGAGTTAGAAGTTTTAATTTTTCTTGATTGCAGGAGAACATACCCATTGAGGAAGTATTAGAGAATCTGAGATGTAGCAGAGAAGGTCTCACAACTCAGGCTGCTGAGGAGAGGCTAGCCATTTTCGGTCACAACAAGCTTGAAGAGAAGAAGGTGTTGCCTTTTTTCTTCATAAACATTCTTCTTACTATTTCTGGATTCAGGTTCTAACTCAAAGTTATCTTCTGGGTGTGTTTCAGGAGAGAAAATTCTTGAAATTCCTGGGCTTTATGTGGAATCCTCTGTCATGGGTTATGGAGGCTGCTGCTATCATGGCTATTGCTCTTGCAAATGGAGGAGTAAGTAGTAGTATATTCTGGTTTTTATGGCAATTCCACTCGCGGATTTGTTTGTTTTGGGACATTGTTAAACATTTTTTTTTGTGTGTGTAGGGAAAGCCTCCAGATTGGCAAGACTTTGTGGGTATCATTACTCTGCTTGTGATTAACTCTACCATCAGTTTTATCGAGGAAAATAATGCGGGTAATGCTGCTGCTGCTCTCATGGCTCGTCTTGCACCCAAAGCTAAGGTATGTGAAGTTAACGAACCTTTGTTTCATTTTAAATGTGTTTCCATAAATCTGTGGATTTACTTCTATATTGGAGCACTTAAGATTTGGATGAAATCCAAATTTGCAAATATGACTGACTGATGCACTTGTAATTAGATTGAACTGCTAATTTTGTTTCATCTCTCATAATATTGTTCTCAAGGTTCTTCGAGATGGAAGATGGAATGAGCAAGATGCTGCTGTTTTAGTTCCCGGTGACATTATTAGCATCAAACTTGGAGATATTATCCCCGCTGATGCTCGTTTACTAGAAGGAGATCCGCTTAAAATTGATCAAGTGGGGCTTCAAATACTTAGTTGCTACTTCATCTTGGCTTGGTATTTGTCTGGCTGTTATACTGAACCTTCTTCCTTTTGGTTTCTCAGTCTGCACTTACTGGTGAGTCCCTTCCCGTGACAAAAGGTCCTGGAGATGGTGTTTACTCTGGTTCTACTTGCAAACAAGGAGAGATTGAAGCAGTAGTTATTGCCACTGGTGTCCACACCTTCTTTGGGAAGGCTGCTCACCTTGTGGATACAACTAACCAAGTCGGCCACTTCCAAAAGGCAAGGAGATATAATTGTTACATGATCTTTGTTGAGTTCTAAGATGTACTTTTGTGATTTTGGTTTTGATTCGTTCTTGTTTCACATTGTGCAGGTCTTGACTGCAATAGGGAACTTCTGCATATGTTCAATTGCTATTGGGATGGTTATAGAGCTTATTGTCATGTACCCCATTCAAGATAGGAAATATCGTCCTGGAATTGACAATCTTCTTGTGCTTCTCATTGGTGGAATTCCAATTGCCATGCCTACGGTCCTCTCAGTCACAATGGCTATTGGTTCTCATAGGTTATCGCAGCAGGTTAGCCAAGTTCTTGGGGATGTTCTAATTGACGCTGGACTGCTGAGTTTTGGGCATAATATGATAATGTTTTGAATATGATCCAGGGAGCCATCACGAAGAGAATGACTGCAATTGAAGAGATGGCTGGCATGGATGTGCTTTGCAGTGACAAGACTGGAACATTGACATTAAACAAACTAACTGTGGACAAAAATCTCATTGAGGTTGCTTACTGAAAGCTGTTTTTCAAACATCTACTACAGAGCAGAATTCTTGCTTATATGTCCCTGGGTATAACTTCCAGGTTTTTGCAAAAGGAGTAGATGCAGATGCTGTTGTTTTGATGGCAGCTCGAGCCTCTAGAATAGAGAACCAAGATGCAATAGATACTGCTATTGTTGGAATGCTGGCTGATCCAAAGGAGGTAATTGATCCATATGGTACTCTTTTTATAAGTTCTGGTCACTATTTAATTAGTAATTTTAAATTTAACTTGGTAATATAATTTTTTTTTTCATGTTTTGATGTTTTCTGAATTTTATTTCCTTGTTCCAAAAGGCACGTGCTGGAATTCAGGAAGTTCATTTCCTTCCTTTCAATCCTACTGATAAGCGGACAGCCTTGACATATATTGATAGTGGAGGTAAAATGCACAGAGTCAGCAAAGGTGCACCAGAACAGGTAACTTGCCCATGCAGCCTGTTATACTTGCCATGGGATGTTCTATATTTTGAATTTTATACTAATTCCTGTCTTCAAATATTTGTTTAGATTCTAAATCTTTCACACAATAAGTCAGACATTGAGCGAAGAGTACATGCCGTGATTGATAAATTTGCAGAAAGAGGTTTACGTTCTCTTGCGGTAGCATACCAGGTAATCACAATCCTATTTCTCTCTTTCTTTTTCTCTTAGATATATGCTTCTAGCTTCATTGTTGATTTTATTTTTGACTACATAGCTTTGATGAGCTGCTGCTTCACAATTGCAGGAGGTTCCAGAAGGAAGGAAAGAGAGTGCTGGAGGCCCTTGGCAATTCATTGGCCTCTTGCCTCTCTTTGATCCACCAAGGCATGATAGTGCGGAGACTATTAGGCGGGCTTTGAATCTTGGAGTGAATGTCAAAATGATCACTGGTTTGTTCTGTTCTGTTCTCTAGTCGGAAGCCATGTGAAGACTTTCCTTAATGATTTCTTTTCTTGTGGAGAAATAATTGTAGCTGTAAAAGATGTCATGCAGGATAAAATGCAATTCTTCACTTGGGACTTGCTTGTATATAGTTTTACCACACGTAACACAGAATTCTAATATGAGAACTGGAAATTCTTTCATATTTGCAATGGGTATGTTCTTTTCGTAAAACTTGTCAGAAAATTTATATGAGGCCCCCCCCCCCCTCCATGCCCCCCTTTATCGTACTGCCTTACCTTCTCTGTAAATCAAGTTTCCAAGTGTTGCACTTATCCAATCTTTCAACTCTATCTAACTTAAAACGATATCAGATTACTTTTGGCATTCTGTTTCGAGTTTCTGATCCTTGTGGCTTTTATCAGGGGATCAACTGGCGATAGGAAAGGAAACTGGACGTCGTTTGGGAATGGGAACCAACATGTACCCTTCATCTGCATTGCTAGGGCAAAACAAGGATGAGTCTATTGCCGCTTTACCAATTGATGAATTAATAGAAAAAGCTGATGGATTTGCTGGCGTTTTCCCTGGTGCTTTTCTTTAATTTCTTTTCCTTAGTTAATTTTGGCACTCTCTGCTGAGGTTTGATGCATTGCTTCATAGAAATTATGTAGTTGTTTTTTTATAGGCAATGGATCTTTAGTTTTCCTTGCTATTTTTGACGGGCTTGACATCTCTGTCATTTCAGAGCACAAATATGAGATAGTAAAACGTTTGCAAGCTAGGAAACATATCTGTGGGATGACTGGTGATGGAGTCAATGATGCTCCTGCTCTCAAGAAGGCTGACATTGGGATTGCTGTTGCTGATGCAACTGATGCAGCTCGTAGTGCTTCTGATATTGTCCTTACTGAACCTGGCCTTAGTGTCATTATCAGTGCTGTCTTGACAAGTCGAGCAATCTTTCAGAGGATGAAAAATTACACGGTAAACATTGGATTATCACCATGTTATATCTTTTTAATAGACTTACATTTTCATCTTCCTTTGGCAGATCTATGCAGTTTCCATTACAATCCGTATTGTGGTAAGTAAGAGCTCTGTGTGGGTGTGTGCATAATATAGGGTATCTTGGGAAAAAATTTGTGATGTTTCCTTACCCTTGTTGGTTTGATATGGTGATAGCTTGGTTTCATGCTGCTGGCTCTCATATGGAAGTTTGACTTTCCACCTTTTATGGTGCTTATCATTGCCATTCTCAATGATGGTTCGTTGCTCTTTTCCTCACAAATCTCTCTCTCTCTCTCTCTCACACACACACACACACACACACACACACACACACACACACACACAAAGACACATGCAAAACATGTTAAGTGGACTTAAAAAATAGGGGAAATTTCCATGCTGTCCAGTTTTTGATTTAGGTTAGCATATTTACCACAGATGTAGCATCCTTGACACCCTAAGAAAATCTTTTTCTGTTATGCTTGTTGATTGGGGTTTGTTTTATTTTCCTTGTATCTCGTTGGCAGTAGGTTCACATCTCATCTGTTCTCTTTATTCACTCATTCTTGATATGACCTGCATTTGTTTTCTTGGGATCTTACTAGCACCATGCGATTTCAGGTACCATAATGACAATATCAAAAGATAGGGTGAAGCCATCTCCTCTACCAGACAGCTGGAAGTTGGCGGAGATATTTACAACTGGAATTGTTCTTGGTAGTTATCTGGCCATGATGACTGTCATATTCTTTTGGGTAGCATATAAAACAGACTTCTTCCCAGTAAGATGACATGCCTTCTTTCATTTAGTTATGAAGTTTGTTTTGATTATGGAAGATGCATGTACTTGTTTGTAAACTATCAAGTACCTCGAACCATAAACTCAAAATACTCTTTACACTCGGCATGCCTGGTAAGAATGGAGTGGCAAGGTTTCATGGGGATAAGAAACTCGTGTTGCTGGTTTAAGTTAGACAGGCCGTGGGTGATTGATACATGGTCATGTGTTATGTCCATCTTCGGCAGATTTAGAATTTGTCTTCATGTAACATCTGTATGAATGATGAATTTATTGTTTGGCATTCCTGGCGAACCTGTGATAATCAGTAGTTAATTCTTCATGCCTGTTAATTTCCAGAGGGTATTTGGAGTGTCAACCCTGGAGAAAACAGCTCACGATGACTTCCGAAAGCTTGCATCAGCAATTTATTTGCAAGTTAGCACTATCAGTCAAGCACTTATATTTGTCACCCGATCTCGAAGTTGGTCATTTGTTGAACGTCCTGGGTTATTACTTGTGGTGGCTTTTATCATTGCTCAGCTGGTGAGCCAATTTCCTTGTATGTTTGCTTGTGATTTCTTACATAATCTGGAAGTGAACTCTAACTTGGCCTTTCTTTTTGCTCAGATTGCCACTCTGATTGCAGTCTATGCAAATTGGAGCTTTGCGGCAATTAAAGGGATCGGTTGGGGTTGGGCTGGTGTAATTTGGCTCTATAATATCATCTTCTATTTTCCACTTGACTTCATCAAGTTCTTTATCCGCTATGCTTTGAGTGGGAGGGCATGGGATCTTGTAATTGAGCAAAGGGTATGGGTGCCATTGGCTTGATGGGGCTATTTATTTGAGTTTGGTCTGTCTTTGTTATAGTATTCTGTCTGCTTGTGTGTTTATGTTTTGTTTCTCTGATGGATTTCATTTTTTGTAGATTGCTTTCACAAGGCAAAAAGATTTTGGGAAGGAACAACGCGAGCTTCAATGGGCACATGCACAGAGAACCTTGCATGGGTTGCCACTACCAGACACGAAGATGTTCACTGAGCGGACACATTTCACCGAACTCAATCAGATGGCTGAGGAAGCAAAAAGGAGAGCTGAAATTGCAAGGTAGGCGCTGATGTTTAGCTGTCATTTTCAGCTTGGCACGTGATGTCTAACGTCTCAGCTAGATCATATCTGATTTCACATTGAAATGGGTCTTACCTGCAGATTTTCAGAAACATGAAAAAAAAATGACTTATTTCGAAAATATATACTATTGTGATACATGATTCTTTTTTGTGTTGTAATAACATGAAGCAGTAGTCAGCTTGCCAGAAGATATGGAAAACACTTCCTCTTCTGGGCTAGTTGTGATACATTTTACATTTTTTCCTTTGCTGGAGTTTTGACGGGCCTTACTGGTTGTCTAAGTTCATTTGAACCACATTTCTGCTTTTTTTCTAATTTATTTGCATTGATTGCAGGTTGAGGGAACTCCATACACTCAAGGGTCATGTAGAATCTGTGGTGAGGCTGAAGGGCCTTGATATAGACACGATTCAACAAGCATACACAGTCTGAAGATCATCTGGAGGGATAGAGCACAATAAATGGCAAATCTTACCACTACCAGCATGTTGTTGTGAGTTACCTGGAACTACAATGCCAATTATCGGTACAATGTTCTGAGTTCCATACCTAACAGTGATGGGCATCTTTAATCTATTTCTTCTCTGGTCTATTCTTACTTTGCAATGCCCACAAGAGGGAAAGCTCATCTTTTTGCCGTTTATGTTTATATAGGAAGGTTATGGACGCTGGTCCTTTTCTCTGTTGTATTATGTTTATATAGCCGGGTAATTATCATGGAACTGTCTTTTTTCTCTGTTGCACTACAAACAAACTCGAGTTCAGTTTAGTAATCATCGTGGCAGCCAATGTGGTTTGGGGACGAGCCATTGAACATCAGATAGTTGGGTGATAAAACTGCTGTTTCGGCTGCTATTTGTTTCATGTCATCTGTTGCCAAACTATTTCATGCCTCCGTATTTTCCAGTCCAACACTGCTTGTGTCTGGTTATGTCTTGAGAATCAATTTACAATGTGTTGAGGTAGCGAATGTGCCTGAAGAAGCTGATGTACGACATCAATTCTTGTTTCTGGTTGCAGTTTGCTCATTGAACGGATATTGACCATTGATTTTTAGCAAAATCCTTGAAGCCAGTTGTTTGAATCTTTTAATTCGTTGGCATTATGACAGTTTAAATGTTGGGGATATTATTCCCAGGGATTGAAACCCATTGAAAGTTGCTTTTGTCGATGCAAAGTACACGAAACTAGTGATTCAAATGAGCCGAGAGACATTATTCTGAATGAGCCTTCTACGTTACAAATGTAGCGGACTACTGAGAATCTTTTCTATATATAAGGTGAAGTCTCGCCCTGCTACATGAACCTAGTTGTTTGTAAAACACTGATCATGCTACGGGTTTCTCATATTGTTTTTTCTCCCCCACAGAGTTCAAGCAGTGCATCATCCTTGCCCCCTTTGTACTTGTACCACCTGGCACACAGCAAAAAATAGCCCATGTTTAGGACCCCCAAAGCAGCAATCATGTAGTAGTAGTAATCCAGTCTTCCCTTGTTGAGATCTTCTGATAACCAATTTCCAGTTGCTGCACCATTTGTTGTTTGGTGAACTACTGTTATCAGTAAACTACTAAAATAACTTGAAGCTGCCATGCCGCAATAAAAGAGAGACCCTCCAATGCTTCTCATATTCTCAGGAAACTGCTTGTAGTAGAATTCAACCTGGCCAATGGAACCAAATGCCTCTGCAATTCCTGAGAGTGATAGCTGAGGGATTAACCATAAAGCTGACATTGATGAAATGGCACCTTTTCTTGGTGCGTTTCCTAGAGTTGGCTTGGTAAGAGCTATAGTCCTTCGCTTCTCTTCAACTAAGCCAGAGACTAACATGGTAACAATTGTGAGAAATATGCCAACGCCAATTCTTTGAAGAATTGTGATTCCAGCTTCTTTTCCTGTAATTCTCCGCAGAAAAGGGACAAGAATCCGGTCATAGATAGGAATGAAGATGCTCATACTTAGCATCAAGAACACAATATATGATGCAGCTGGTATCGCAAAGTTGCTGTTTCCAAGGCGTCTGTTACTCTGAACAGCTTGGAAGACTACATAGGTGTGCTGTTGAACCACAGCAACATAGTATATAATAGCAGCTGTCCATACAGGAATCACCCTAAACAAGCATTTCACTTCTTCCACTTGCTGCAAACTACAAAGTTTCCAAGGATTAGCTGGCGATCCATCTGGGTTTACTTGATCTTGGTGAGTCATGATTGCTGCTTTGTCGAGGAATCTGCAGGCATCATCAACCACAATTAGAATTCTTTACGTGTGAAGGGCATAGGTATTAGACAAGATATATCAAATCAGAATGGTCTTAAATTCTAAAAGTTTAGTTGAAAAGGCTGGATCACCTGAATTGATCCGTGTAAGAAAGCTTGGAATTGATGGACTTGGGAGGAATATAGTTGAAAAGGGAGAGCCAAGGTTGGTCCACTGGCTTCAACTTCCTTTTCTTGACTGCAACAACTATAACCCGTGCTACACTGGTCATCGGACTGCCAGTGGCTTTCACTTTTACGTACAATTTTGTACCCATGTAGTATACTAGACAAGAAATGAGCATCAGGATTGCTGGGATTCCTAAACCTATAGGCCAGCTAACATTGGATTGCACGTAGACAATTAGCGTTAAGGATATCATTTGGGCAAAGGTGAAAGTAAAGAAGTACCAATTGAAGAAACTATTTACACCCCTCTTTCCAGATTCTGTTTCAGGGTCGAATTGGTCTGCTCCAAATGCCAAATTGCATGGCCTGATACCACCAGCTCCTATTATCATCAGGATGAATCCTGCCAGTAGAAATGCTATTTGACCGCCTGTTGGCCCTATGCATGTGATGCTCTCCTTTGCACAGTGGGGTGGATGCAGTTTTGAGATTGCTGCTGTTAGTTGTATAGCAAGCAATCCCTTCACACAAAGCAGACAACAAATAACCATACAGTAAGATTCATGATATATATATATATATGAAGTCCTCCTTTCTGATATAATACCATGAAAATGGAAGACTTCCATTGACATGAAATGTGTTCTGATGGTGGTATATATCAACAAAACAATCCCCGATATATCTTGGATGAAATGGTAATAAAATACTAGTTTCATGAGACATTAGTGATCATTTTACAAGATCTTTTAATTGAATTAATAGGACTGTTCTCTCCCTTGTCTCCCCAGGAAAAACCCTGAAAAAAGCCTCTCCATTTTACACTCTTAACGTCCCTCTCTTTCCCCTCCCAGTTTGGGTCATATTGATTTTTTCTTTTGTATCTAAAAGATCTATATCTTATATTTAGATGCAACTGGTCACCTGTCTTCCTCGTGCAATCATGATTTTTTCAGAGTCTCCGTAGTAGATTGATGATTATTTCTAGCTAAATAAAGAAGATTGACATTGATTGATGATTCTTTCTTTATTTCCTTTTTATACACACGTTATTGGAAAAAATAGATGTTAAATATAAAAATCTACAGTCAAACTGCCAATTTGTAGGGTGTAATTATAATAATGACTATTATTAAATAGCAGCTGATTAAGTTAATTGACTATAAGATTCTCTTGAGTGCATGTTTGACATTGGTCGGCAAACTGACGCACACTAGCAGGTGAAAAGCACGGTTAGATTTCGCATTATAAAATCCAGAGTATACCAGAAAGGAGGCGACGGTAGCGAATCCTATCGTCTTATAGCGACCAAAGTAGGTGTCGCACAAAAAGGCTCCGATCAATGTGCCCAAGTTGGCAGTACCATTGAAGACGGTGATGATAGTTGCAGCTGTAATGCTCTTCATGTTGAAGACAGTAGTGAGATATATCAAGAGGTTGGACAAGGTTCCAATGGTTCCTAGCTTCTCGAACGTTTCGTTCCCTGAAATGATAATACACAATAATCACCGATCACTTAGAATTGAGTAAATAAAAGAAAGAAAATACGAAGGGAAATCGAGGATGTTTGAAATCCCCTCATTTTCTGTGCTATATAATCGAGTATTTACCTATAATAAAGGGCATGACCTTCCATCCTCTGTAGATAACCTTAGGCTTGCTATTTGTCTCATCTTCTCCACTGTTTCCCATGGTTTCTTTCAGGTCATTCTGCACGCTTTCTTTCCCATTCTCCTCCCCAATGCTCCCTCTCTCGTCCCTCTTCTCCATGCCTTCTATCCTTCTTCACTCACTCCTCCTAACTCGGTGTGCGTGCACGGTTTTTGTCAGAGTAAGTGGGGAAGTGAGACTTTTGAAAGGGGAATAACTTTTCCTTGCCTTGTTCGCTGACGTTTCTTCTACGCTGAGGCCCACTTCTTGTTTTTAGTTTGGTTTTAACAGTAAATATACCTTGATAAGAACAACCTTGATAAGTTTATTTTTTCAAAGAACGAGTTCAATCAACTGTGTACCCAAGAACTACTGTGCCCACATTTCTTCCATAACAGTGGGCTGTCGGGTCCACCATAAGTCTTTCTCAGCTCAAATTTGACTTGAGAAAGAAAGCAGCAACAACAATCATGTTCGCGTTTGAGATTGAGTTTCTTCGCTGCCATTGTCATGGAGCACAAACCACGCTTCCCTAGCTGCTGTTTGGAGCGCAATTCAAAAAGAGGTGTTTTTTTTGTCTTCTTCATATTTTTAGATTACTTTTTTTTAATATTAAAAATAATTTTTTAAAAAATAATAATTTATTTTAATATATTTTTAAGTAAAATAAACTTTTCAAAATAATCATTATTACACTCTTAAATATTTCATAAAAATGTGTTTGAGATAGATATGTTGTGATGCGTGATTTATTTTTTTATTTTTTTAAAATACAATCTTTTAAAAACATAAACTAAATCTTATTAGAAATAAAAAAAATACATATTATTTATTGTTTTTTCATGGTGGTCCTTTTTGAGAGTTTGTTACACGTGCAAGGTTGAGTTTTTTGAGGTATAATTTTTTAAAGTACAAATACACTTGTAAGTGTTTGTTTAAAAATACAGTGGATGTTGCTATTTAAAAATACCTTTTACTTTAAAATAATATATATTTTTAATTTATTATTAATATCAAGACATTAAAATAATTTAAAAGTATAAAAAAATTATTAATTTTTTTTTTAAAAAAGCAACAATCACCGCCTAAAAGCAAAGAATACATGTTTTTCTTTATAAATCCCATATAAAAACACCTAATCATACCTCACGGCACACAAACGCCCTTCTTTTTTTTTTTTATAAAAAAAACAATTTCCTTCTACGCGGACCGTTAATTAATCCGTCATTTGTGACGTTGAGTCCACTGCCAACCAAATTAATTTCCGCCGGTCGTTGAGATGTAAGTTCTACATGACTTGAGAACACAGGGGAACCAAGAGATATACGTGATTCTGGTGTTTTTGGTTTTATTTTTTTATTTTATTTTATTTAAAAAACAATGTTATCTTCATGTTCTGAATGTTACATCGCATAATTTCGGGTTTATTAAAAAATAATTTCTGATTTGCTGTCCTCCACCGTCCAATATAAAATAATAGCATATCTGTCTTTAATAAAAAAAAAATGAAAATCTTTCTTAAGAGATTTTCCAAAGAAAATTGCACAAAATCCTCCATAGAACCGAAGAAGGAGACAAGTGGCAGTATATGATTTCAAATAAAACCTTGAAGATTGAAAAAAAAAAGAAAAAAGAAAAAAGAAAAAAGAAAAAAGAAAAAAGAAAAAAGAGTTGTCACTCTCTCCTCCACTCTTTCATACCAACAGCATATTAACTACTACCACATGTTGATACCAAAAATAAGTATAGGGCTCGTGTCCAATCATGTCTTGACAACTGGTTTTCTGACAGAAAGATACGTGGCTTGTCCGAAATAGAGGGTAGGACAGCGTCGATATTTTTTTTTTCTTCCTATCCATTTGAATGCTTTTCATCATTTCTTCCGAGTGTTGGTAACTGTGGTTTGAAAAATATCTTTTTGAAAAATTTTAATTTATTTTTTATTTTTGTTTTACTTTAAATTTACATAATTTTGATGATTTTAGATTATTTTAATGTGTTGATATGAAAAATAATTTTTAAAAAATTAAAAATTATTTTTTTAATATATTTTAAATAAAAAATACTTTAAAAACTAACTATTATCACACTTTTAAACACCTTAATTGCATGGAAGATACACGTCTTTAAAGATTAAATTATAAGTATCAATTCTAGCTGTATAGTAAATAATTAGCTTGATTTTCGCGTCACACTATGCGTGTTATTTAATTTTAAAATCTTGTATAAAAAACAAAAAAAAAATGTTGTATACATATGAGCTGCTTTTCTTAATTTAATTTAAATAAAACTTTTATTACAATATATAAAGTCAAATTATTTTCATAAGTAGAAAAAAACACGTTTTTGACATGAAATTTCTCTCTCTAGAAACTGTGAAGACACTATTGTGTCGGGCATACAGTTTTTTCTATGAATCTTTTCCAAAGTTTTTCTGGTTAAAACTTACTTTTTAATCTATGTATTTCTTATATATATTTATTAAAAAATAAACCGCGTTATATATATATATACATGGTTTATTTTTTAATAAAGAGTTATTATGATTTGAAAAGCAAGTTCAAATAAAAAAAGAAAAAAAAGTGTACTTTGATAATTTTTAATCTATTATATTTGGAAATAAAATAATAATTAATTTGAAAAAAATATATAATTTTTTTTAATAAAAAGATTAAACATTTTATTCTCATTGAACAATCGTGAGATTTTCTTATAAAAAATTTGCATATTATTTTTGCATATAATTAT
>Ga0307507_10009935_pt1 | contig 12500 bp, 2 predicted proteins | sample 7_EM_MG_FD_207223 | JGI IMG/M metagenome (GOLD analysis project Ga0307507, IMG submission 207223) | Populus trichocarpa ectomycorrhiza microbial communities from riparian zone in the Pacific Northwest, United States - 7_EM | ecosystem: Host-associated > Plants > Roots > Unclassified | place... | reverse complement strand
AGGGATAGGCTTATGGAGCAAATCAGGTGCACACGGGTAGGAGCTAGCTTTGTCCACCAGCTGCTGCGTTAACCGTGGCAAGGAACTGGGCAAGCAGTTCAGGCAAACTTGCTATATATAGTAGTTTTATAATGCATATGTATTCTGGCCAGCAAAGACAACAGCAAGGGAGAGAAAGGAGCCAAAGTAGAGCACGAAAGAGTACTAGAAAACCATCTACCGCAACACAATACTGGTTGGACCGACGCTGGAGAGACAAATAGGAGTTAAAGGCATAGAGGCAGACTCAGGCAAGGGGAACCCAAGCCGTAGCATGGGTAATACTATGGGGGGTAAATACCTAAGGGCTCCAAGAGGGCCTAACAAAGGCGGAAAATACAATAGCAATACTCTTAAGGATAGGAATAATAGGACTAAAAGATTGGCTTTACTGGGTAGGTGTCCCAGTGGGTAGCCTAAGGTGCAAATGTGGCTGGCCAAAACAGACACTAAAACACGTAATACTGTTATACCCCTTACGCACCGGCCGAGAAGCAATGCTCTCAGCAGCTGGCATAGAAAACTATAATACACTACTCTCAATATAGAAAGGCCTTAAGGCGGCTACCCAGTGGCTTATTGGCCAAAATATGCTAGACCAGTTCTGGGTTACAAAGGAAATAGCAATAGAAGGTAAAGGGGCGAGTAATAGGCGCCCCCTAATAACTCTATAGGAGTAGAGTACAGTGTGTAATACTAGCGCGTCTGTAGGTTTATTACAGCAGCAGTAGTTCCCAAGGAGGTTAAAAAGTAAGGTAGTAAAGCACCACTAGTGACTTGTAGGCGACTCGCAAGCGAGCCCTAAAAGGCGGGGAGACGGATCACAGGGTTTTCTCAAATAGAGTTTTCTCCCCATATATATATAAGGAGTAGTCCGCGTGGGCCTAACAGGGATCCGAATCGGACGTTAAGCAATGAATAATACATAATAAGGGATTAAAAATAGGCGCTTGCTAAAGCGGTTAACTATAACTATAGCTATATTATATCCGTTACGGTCTATAGGTAGCTTATAGAAATTTATAAAGATATACTGCTAGGGGCGCTCTAGTATTAGGAGTGGTTTTAATAGTCCTAGGGTCTTATCTTATGGAATTATAGACCTATAGCAGTTATTATAGTTCCGTATATAATAGTTAATATTTATAACTATTCTAGGCCAGTAGTAGTGGTTGCTAATAATCCTATAGGTCTTATTTTTTTTTAGGGTAGGCTATAAAGACCTAGGTATATGCTTTAGTAATAAGCTAAGTCCGTAAGTTCTATTCCTATACTACTACTAGCTATTCCTAATGCTTAAGTAATCCATTTTTAAGGGACTATAGGCTGGTAATATCCTTTGCCTTTTTACGGTACTCCTATAAAGAAGGGGCCGTACAGTTTGCCTACAGTAGTTTATTAATAAGGTTAAGTTCCATAGAGTTAATAGGACATATCTTAATGTCTAAAAAGTCTGTATTTAGTTCTGCCTATATCTAGGGGTTAAGGTGCTCTAGTTATAGTAGCGTCTAAGTCTATAATAAGATCTTTACGGCCGCCTAGTTATCTATATCCTGTTTATAGCTTATAAGAGCATCTACATAGTTAGTAGCGCCTAGCCTATATATAATTTAGAAGTAGAACTAAGATAGGATATCTGCCTAGCGTGCCTGCCGGGCTGTAAGGGCTTTAGTTATTATAAAGTATTCTAAGGCCTTATGGTTTAAAACTATCTAAATAGGGTTAGGAGTCCCTTCTAGCTGTGCACGCCAGTGCTAAAAGCTAGAGATAATAGCCAGCATTTCTTTATTATGGATGTGGTAGTTTAGCTTAGCATCTATTATAGTCTTTAAATAGTATATAATAGGGTGCTATTCTCTATATAGTTGCTTCTAGGAAAAGACACTAGCTATTACGCTGTCTAAGGCATTAGTTTCTAGCATTAAGGGCCATTTTGGATTAAAGTGGGCAAGTAGGGGAGCTGATACTAGCCGCTTTTTAAGCTTATTAAAGGCCTACCTATATATGGCGTTAAAGTAGAAGGGCTAGTCTTTCCTAGTAAGATAGTTAAGGGGCTAGGCAATTCTGCTATAGTTCTTAATAAAGTATTAGTAGAAGTTATAGAAACCTAAAAATAATTATACTCCCTTTATAGTCCGTGGAGGTATTTACTAGTTAATTATAGCTATTTTCTCTAGGTTGGCCTTAATTCTATCTATACTAATAATAAACCCTAGGTACTTTATATGCTTAACACTAAATTCTAACTTCTTAATATTGGCCTGGAGACTAGCCTTATGGAGCCGTTATAGGACTTTATAGATATATTCCTAATATTCTAGTTTATTCTTAGAGTAGATTATAATATTATCTAGGTATGCTGTATAGAAGTTATTAAGGTAGTTAAAGAGTACGTTATTTATATACCGCTAGTATATAGCTGGTCCGTTAGTTAGTCTAAAAGGTAGTACTTTATATTTATATAATTTATAGCAGGTCTAAAATGTAGTAAGATCCTTAAATCTTAGGTCTATCCTAATTTAGTAAAAGGCCTAGTAGATATTAAGCTTTATAAAAATCTTAGCCCTATTTATATAGGCTAGTATTTCCTCAAGTAAGGGCAGTGGATATTAGTCTTTATAGGTTATATAGTTTAGTTTATAGTAGTTAATATAGAAATAGAGTCTACTGTTAGGCTTTTTTATAAAGAGAATGGGTGCGGTAAAGGGGACTTAGCTAGGCTTAATAAAGCCCTTATTAAGGTTGTTAATAAGGTACTGCTTAGTAGCCTATAGCTTATTAGTAGATTGCTGGCGTAGGGGGCTATAGCTAAGGGTGTTTTCTTTATCTGGCTTAATCTTAATCTTATAGTTGTATAGTTAGTAAGGTAGGAGTATATTGGATACTGCCTTGGAGAATATATCCTTAAATTCCCGGTATTAGTAGGGTAGTTTTTATTCTACTAGCTCCTTATCTATAAGCTTACTTTCCCTACTAAGCTAGTTATAGGCTAGGGCTTCCTTATCTTTAATTATCTGGTTAATTTTATATAAGCTAGTTGTAAAGGTAATAGTATTAGGCTATTTTAAGTTCTAGTAGAACCCTATAGCACTAATATAGCAAATATTAACTAGTAGGAGGTTTATAGCCCTCCTTAGCTCCTGTTCTATCTTTTATAAGTTATTCTTTTAGTCTATATATTTAGTATAGCGTTTAATATTTCTTGCTATTCTTTATAGCTATACAGGGCCTAAGCTAGCTAGCTTATTACTAACTTCCTAGGTTTCTAGTGCTGGTGGTATGACATTAGTAGTCTAGGAGCGGTATAGTATATAGACTCGTTGCGGATTAAGCTGTATATCTTTTTTAAAGGCCTGGTCCCTATATATAGCGTCGGCCTAGTAAATAGTGTCTATCTATAGCCGTATAAGATTTTCTATTATAATGCTAATTTCCTTTATAAAAGAAGGTATTAGGGGTAGGGTTTTGGGCCAAATAAGCCGTCTACTCCGTATATTAAGTTATAAGCCTAAATAGGCTAGCTATTTTCTTTCTAAAATTATACTATAACTTTCCAGGTCCGTAATAAGAAAGGGGATATTATACTACCTTTGTCTATCTACACAGAGGTAAATCCACAAGATAGTTATAATGGGTGGTCCTATCTATCTATTATACCTATAAATAGGAATTAATTTAGGTAGTCCCTTAAGGAGTATATTTAACGTAGTCTGCGGGTTAGTGGGCCATGTGGGCTAGTAGGCCACCCCACCAAACTACTAAGGGCAAATACAGCGAATTACTTAACCACATATAATTGTATTTTATTTAGCTATTTGCTAGCTAGTTATCTAACGTCTAGGACATATACATACCGTGTGTTCTAATAATTTGCATATGCTGCACTTGCATAGTACTCGTTGCGGTCGCTCGGCCGCTGCCTCTGCTACCCCCTCTACTGCACCTCCCTGGGCAGCTTGTACACGAGAGGCCCCTTCTGCTCCTGATAAAACACCCCCCCTAGCTATATACGTGCACTTCTTTGCCCTCTTCCTTTTCTGGCGCTGATTTTCCATGCGTAGCTTCTCATTTTCGCTTGCAAGCAGTACAGCGCTTAACATTGCCATTTCGCACCCCTTAACAAGCTGGCCAAGAGCTTATTCTGTTGGACTTGGTGGGCTATGCGTACGCTGTTTAAGATAGCGCCTAATTAGGGCTGTCTGCTGTTGTAAACTAGTAATATTATAGGGCGTTTCAGCTGCCTAAGAGACATCTAATGGCGGACGTGGGGGTGATGGTGTCTGATATTTAGTATGCAGTAGCGATAGCACGCGATCTAGATCATATGGAACTAGGCCGGTGGCTGTAAATCCTGCCCGTATATTATTCTGATGTAGTGCTGCCTGCCTAGACTGCCTATATAATGGCAGAAATTCGCGTTTATTAATATAGTTAACGCCGCGGGCCATAATCTGTTCAACAAGGCGTCCATACAATTGCTTGAGGACCGAGAAACAGCCTACATCTAGTGGCTGCAGTAGATGTGACAAATATGCTAGTATACAAAGGACAACTATCTGATAATCTAGGCAGAACCAATCAAATTCAGGCGATATATGGCTATTGTGGCCATCTAGTACTAGCAGCCAATGCGTGCCAACCGTGCAATCCTTTGTATACTTATGGAATAGAGATAGCCAGGTTAAGCTAATCTCATTTATTATCTAACTATTGTCGCTGACACTAATTAACCAGTTGTGTGGTATAATACTGTCCTTATACCAGGCAGCCTGGTGCATTACTACTTTAAAGATAATAAGTAGTAGAATTGCGACCCCTAAGGTATTAATACACTTAATAATTGTAACCCATTCTTAATTACCTAGCTGTACTGTTCTAGGCTGGCCAGCACGGTTGGTTCTAGTAACAACTTTTGCAGTTGCAATAACACCCATTTAAAAGCCAGTCTTGTTAAAATTCCAGGTATCTTTATTAAGAATCCCATATTATATTTTTGTGTCTTAAACGCGTTTAAACTAGCCCTAAATAAGTATAGGATCCTCGCATTTAGCACGCTGGTAGTCATACTTACGATTCCATTTAGATTATAGGTCGTCGTGGCGCTTAATAAATTCGTATACCCATTGCTTGCCAACCGGTCGCGATCTAGCGTGCTAGGCAGCTAAAAGGCCAGCCATCTGCCGTACAGTAGTAGCCCTAGGTGGCATACCGCGTTAATCCATTAACAGGATCCACTGCTTAAGGCTCTCTTCTTATGCTGGTGTAAGACGGCGATTTAAGGAAATAGAACCGCGTTGTGCCTGAATGCCTTTATTGCGTCGCTAGGCTGTAGTTCAAGGCACATCGTACGTGCTAGTGGCAGCTCGGAAGCTTTAAAATTGGCCTTGCTTATAGACATTAATAGCTAGAACAAGTCTGCCTTCTTGAAAAAGGGGGTTTTGTTGTTGTGATGTAGCCATTGAGGTAGTAGTTAAAGTAACGCGTCGCGTTCTTCACGATTTTAATAGGGTGGCCTACTAGCCCGCATGGCCCACTAACCCGCAGACTACGTTAAAAGGTTAGCTAGCTTTATAGTATACTATATATCTATTAAGGTAAAGGCATTTGCTCTAGAGTTAGCTAAAGTAGAGGTTAAAACTTAATATCTATTGCGGAATAAAGTATAAGGGATAGTGCAGCTTCTTCTACTAACTAGCCGACCTAGATTAATATATAATATATTAATTCCTTTTAACCCTAAAAAAGAGTCTTACTCTAGGGTTCCTCTTTTTCTAACTTTATACTATCCTCCTAAATTAATAGGACCTTATTTATCTTTACTACTATTAGGCAGTCTTTTATAAAGTGGTCTTTCTAGCCATATAAAAAGTAGGCTCCTTAATTGCTAAGGGTCTGTCTATAGGGGTTACTATATATAGGTTAAGTATTCGCCAAACCCGTAGTAGGGCTAGCTGTATGGCTAACCGCTAGGTTAATAGTAGGTGGTATAGTTAGTGCTATAGGGGTTGCAGATCTTACTAGGGTGCTATAGCCTGTTCTTATAGTACTTATTATTCTAGTTAGCAGAGCTTCTAGTCTTATACTGCTTAGCATATACCTTAATTTAGTGGAGGCCCTAGTTAATAGCTAGGCACTAGTCTATAAGTTCCTTTAGTATCTATATAGTAGTATAAACCGGTAGTATAGCGCGCTATAGGTCTAGGGTAAGCTTATTAAAGAGGTCTGGCGTTAAATCTTCCTGGGGGATTTAAGCCTATTTAGCTAGGTATAGAAAGCGGGTCTAAAAAACTAAGAAGGTCTCTATTGTTTTTATATTAAGGGCTTTATAATTAAGGTAGGCGTTCTATATCTTAAAGGGGTCCTTATAAATAAAAGACAGGTAGTTAATTATCTCTTCTCTAGAGAGGAAGGGGTCTGCTAAGTCTTAGGCATATTACAGACATAAATACGTCTATATGTCCCCGCTAGTACGGCCGAAGACATAGGCCATTTTAGCTTAGGTAGTAGGGAAGTAGTCTATATTAACTTTAAGCTTATCTTATAGTTAAAGCTTCCAATTATTAAATATAGGGTTAGTTCCGTCTATAAGCAATAGGGGGTCTACGACCTTTATAGACCGCGATAATACTAATGCTATATATTAGGCTAGGGCCTTAAGGACTATAGTAAGTCTCTAGTTGTTTAATAACTCCTTACTAGGCGTAGGGGTATCTCTAGTTTTAATCAGCTCTTAAAGCTGTTTAATTTTAGTATTAGCTACTATAAGCTCTTCCTAGGGGGTTAAGATGGCGACTGTTTTACTATTAGAGGTATTTATAGGTCCTACAGCGGCTTTACCAGCTGCTATATTTCTTAGTATAGTAGTAGGGGTATTAGGTAATTTCTAGTATTTATTTATTTCCTAGGGGTTCTGGTCTATGTATATCCTATTCTTAGGTTTTGCATTTTATTTATATTCTTTTTGGTTCTTAGGGGTCTGTCCTGTCCTTATAGTCCTAGTAATGTCCTTAGGGTCCTATTCTATGTCTTTGTCCTATTTATAGCCTTATAGATATATTTAAGTTCCTTTTTAGGAAAGAAGAGTAGTAACAAGCTTTGGATAATATTAGCAACTTAGTTAATTAAGGTATAAGTATAGCAAGAGGGTCGCGCAAGCCTATATAATTGTATTATCTATAAATAAGGATCTAAAGCTAAGGAAAGAAAACAAGAAGAATAAAAGCACTGCTTAAAGTTATATATAATCTTCTGGTTACATAATAGCAACTTGCCGCAACTTGCCATTATGTAACGGTAGTTTACGGCAATCTAACGGCAATTTGCCAGTGCCGTAACACCTAGGACCCTCCTATATAGAGCTTTTACTTAATTTAGAAGTAGCAGTAAGATTAAGGCACCTTAGTTACCGCTAGGTAAGGATTTACTGCAGTAACTAAGGCGCCCTACTTAAGCTAGGCTTAAAGATTATATTGGTTATAAATCTAGTATATATTTAGACTACAAAGCTTTAATATAGAGCCCTCTATATAGGATCTAATATAGTAGATTATAATTCTAATTTAAAGCTTTATATACCAAATATTTTTAATACCTAATTATAACGTGTCCCGCCCCCACGTCGCCATACGGCCAAAAAGATAGTAAGTGCTTGCAAACTTGTCGTAAGCGCGGCGGGATCTAATATATATACTCTTGCACTAATAACTAAATCGCCGTATGGCTGGAATTAAAGTAAGTCTACTACCCTATATTATGGACCTTATATTAGTGTTTGTATCAACTCAATAATACAAGTGAGTCATATCCAGGGGCACGAAATACGTATAGTATTGTATGCTCGTTTGGATGGTGGTGACTGTTAATTCTATTGAGGTAGACTATGTGGTCTATATACTGACGCGCCCTCCCCCCTGATTAGTTATAAGCAAGTAGTTGGTGCACTAAACGCGTAAGTACGCGTTTGGTACAACAGGTGCTGTAATCATATACTGGCGGTACTTAAAGATAGACCCACTTGTATATAACCTCCGTAATTGCTTTTAATAGGACCGTAAAACACAAAAGAAATACATAGGAAATCCCTCCTGAGGTACCTTCTAGGCTGCCTTCTAAACGGTGCTTTAAGCTGGCCGTAAGTCCTACTTACGGCCCGTAAAATAAACCGTACGGCCTTCCGACGGACTATAAATGAACTATACAGCCTTCCAACGGGCTGTAAATGAACTATAAGTGCTCCATTAGTTACGTTCCACCCATTCTATAACCTTTAGATTAAGCTTATTTGTGTTAATTAGGGGTTTTAAAGCTTAATATGGCTTTGCCTTAGTTATAGCGTCCGCTGGGTTGTCTCCGCTGCTAATCCATTTAACCTCTGTAATCTCACGTTGTTTATAGGCCTAATGTAAGCACATTAGGTTGACCATAAGCCTCTTCTCCTATATTGTACCTAGTTTAACTAGGCAGTTGTAAAGGGACTTTAAGTCAGTGTATAGGACCAAAGGTAGTTGCTCCAATTATAGGATCTTCTAGATTGTTAACTTAATTGCGGCTGCTATATCAAAGCCATAAGCTAGTACATATAGTTTAGAAGCTAGTACACTGCGGGTTACTTGTTTACATTTAATTAAAGACCAATATAGTATATTTGCGTCCTAATTACGGTCTATAAATACAATTACAAAGCTAATTTGTAATAATAGGTCCTTATTATTGGTAAAGGAGGCGTCCATAAATACTAATACGCTAAGGGAATTTAGGTCTAGTGGTATAAAAGTAAGTCCCCTTGTTGTATTATTAATTTGCCACTAAATACGCTTATTAAGCTACTTAACATTTTCCTCTTATAAATCTGTTACCTGGGCCGTAAAGGATAAGTCATAGGCAGATTTAGATTAACAGACTGTGGCAATATAGGCGCCTCTTGCACGCTGTGCAACGTATTGGTCCTTTATATTTACGGTCTTATAGGTCTCTCCGCAGGAACTAGTAAGGTCTATAGGCTTTACTATAACAAGCCTTAGGTTTTAAGCTTAGCATTCCTAAGTTAACTAGATTAGTAGTAACTCTTTAATTAACGTCTGATACGGATCCTACTGGCCCACGCAGACTACTCCGCACAGGGGGGAAAACTTATATATTTACAGGAAGAAAACCCCTGTAGTTAGGGGAGGAAAAACCCTATGAGCAGCCTCAGTAGGATAAAAAACCCCGATTTGCCATATTTGCACGTAGCTGCGGCCCTGCGGGCCTATAGCACGTCCTCCTCCTTAGATGTTTTGAACTCCTTAGGAACCACTGCTTCCTTCTCTAGCTTATCTAAAGCTAGGGTTTACTACGTCCTAGCTAGGCCTTACTAATTAATCGCTGTATATTTATTACTGCCTCTTCTATATCTTAACCATCCCCTATGTGCTATCTCTTATTAACTATTGCCATATACGCCTTGCCTCCCCCCCCCTAGAGCCATCGAAGGCGTAAGGGGGATTCATCCGTTCTACCATCCTAATACCAAAAGACAAAAGCGGGATGTGTGTACCTGGGTATCTTTTATGCCTAGGCCCCAGTCACTAGGCCCTCTCTAAGGGCACCACTCCGTTGAGAGGAGACAAGAAAAACCATACGGGGTTATCCGGCTAACGGTTTTAGTAGTATTACGGCAGTATGGCGAGTAACCGCATGCTCCGCGGGCGACCGCCCTAGGGGTTAAGAGGGGCCGTATATTTGCTCGTACGTTCGTTTATTCGCGCGTTTACTTATTCATTGATATAAGGTTGTCGATACTTTTAATTTAGGGGTTGGGGGATGTTATCAAGTACTATCTATCTATGTTGGATCGTATAGGTGCCCTGGATAGGAGAACAGTAGTAGTCGTCGTATTGTAGAGGGCCAATAGTGGTGGTTTTTAAGATCTCACTATCCAAAATTTTTTTACCACCGCCCTTAACGCCCACAACTACCACCAGGTCCTGTCCGCACGCTGTGCGACGTCTCTGCGTTGGCTCTGGATCTGAGCTTCGAAGACCTAGGTTCGTAGCCATCACCATGTATAGGTGCAGAGTCCGATTTCGACGGCCAGTTAACTAGATTAAGTTACCCTTTTATATAATTAAATCTCTATTAAACTTAATTAGAGTCTGCTTAGTTAACTACTCTTATAGCTTTGCTAAGAACTTTGCCTCTTATAGTTTAGTCTCTTTAGCATCCACAAAAGTCCAGTCCGCTAAGAAGAGGGTATTATCTGTTTAGAGTCCAATAATACTAAGGCCATTTAATAGGGTGTATAGGAGATAGGGGTTATAGGTTAACTGTTCTATTTTAAGTTTACTAACGTAATACTAGTAATATGTTTTAAACCAGTGGTTTCTAGCTTCTGGCACTCCGTAAAGGGGTTTTATAACCTATAAAATTATTCCTAGTTACAAATTAAGCTTAAAGGGTGGTTATATAAAGATATCTCTACTTAGGTAGATATTAGACTGTATATAGGCTTACAAGATATCCCGTAAGTAGAGGGCTATGGGTTTAGTTTACTATAGTCTAGGTGTAAGTGCAAGTATAATCCATTAACTAACCCATTAAATTATAGGCGATTATATAAGGACTAAGTCCTTTCCCTGGTTATTATAAGCTTATATAATAAGCCTTAATTTTTTAAAGGCTTTATCAGTACTAGGGTACTTAATTTCGTTAATAAAGCGTAAGTTAAATATATAGACGCCTTACAGAACGTCTCTCTCCGTTACAGCTATAAAAACACCCTTTTTAAGTAGTCTATTAATCTCCTTACGTTATAAGTCTGTAAAAAGTGTTTCCTATACTAGAACTAATATATCCATAGGTGGAAGTTGCCTTATAGATGTACCTATAGAGGTTAGGTAATTCTCTATTATAGGGTTTTTAGTTATAGGGTGCTTTTAGGGGCATCCTTAACCGTGCTTTACGGCATGTTTAATGGGTTTTTAGGGGACTTCTAAAATAGGCAGGGGTGCTTCCAGTTTATCTGGTTTAGTGGGTGCTTCTAGTTCATCTAGTTTAACAGCACAGGTATTTTCAGACCGAAAGTAGGGTTTTATAGACGTGCTTCTAAAGTTAGTTAGTCCGCTAGAAAGTTATACGCAGCACATTTTGTCTTCTATAGCTAGTAGATAATAAGGTCTAGTCCAGTTGCCGCTCTTACGCCATATAAGGACTTTAGAATTAAGCGGGAGGTCATAAACTAAGGTTATATTAGGTCCGTTGCGGTAATATAGGGCGCTATTAACAGCTTATTTAGCCTGTAATTTAACTATTTTGGCTATTACCTTCTGTATTGCGACTGCTCATTCCGTAATAGATGGGGTAGGAGGGCCTAGGTTGCTTATTCTTAGGTAAGCTCCGTAAACTAAGAGGGTAGGTACTAGTCTATTAGGGCTAGCGGTGTTATTAACGGCTTTTACAGCCATCTATAAAGCTAGTTCCTTTTAGATATCCTTATACTCATCCATAATAATCTAGTAAGCTCTCTATAGAGCTGGGTAAGCTTGCTTAATAAGCCTAATAGACCAATACGCCTTAACTGGAACGGCTTTTATTAAAATAGCTATGGCTATAGTATACTATTGGAATTCCTTGCTAATAAAGTTCCTACTGGTGTTATAGGTAATATACTTAGGAGGTCTAAGGTATATGTTAATCTAGTAGGTCCGTAAAATGTCCCAAGTATATTTTACGGATATATTTTGCAACTAATAGGCGGCTTGGTAGTGGGTTGCCTTATTAATTATATATAATACTGGGCTGCCGTTAGTGTACATAATATCTACGTATACTAAGTGGTTGAAATCAAAATCCTTATAAAGGGTGAACTTAAATTGGCCTAGGGAACGTCCGTATTTCTAGCAAAAGGAGCAGTATTTAGTTAGGTGGTTAATTGCCTTCCTATTAACATTGTTATGTCTAGAGTGTTTAAGGACTCTATATAGCTTTTCAGCTAATAAGTAGCCAAAACAGCGGTGCAGGTAGTGGATTTTAGTACTGGTAAGGTAGTATAGGTTATAGTCAAAAGATTCCTAAATATAGGTCCGTAACGTCTCTCCCTATATAAGGAACGGGTGTCTAAATTGTTGTATAATTGGTAGGGTAACATGCTTGCTTCCTAGGGCAGTTATAGGGCCAATTACAGTATTTATAATATTATTGTAGTAAACCTATAACCTATCTATATCCGCAAAACAGAGTAGAAAATGTGACGGGCTTGTATAAATGCTTCGGAACCGAAGCTTGTAGATTGCTACTATACAAGAATACTAAGCTGAGGAGAAGAAGAAGAAGAGAAAAGGAGGCTCTAGGGGGTAATATGTAACAGTGCAAGTGTGGGAGAATTGAATGAGCGACTTGATTTTGAACGTAGCTCTAGAGTCTCTATATATATACATAAGGAAGATGCAGGGAATAGAGATGGGTGGCAAGAATTACAAGGGTAA